>Ga0268298_10003097_pt1 | contig 17337 bp, 17 predicted proteins | sample WWTPWeurt_MetaG_FD_194462 | JGI IMG/M metagenome (GOLD analysis project Ga0268298, IMG submission 194462) | Activated sludge microbial communities from WWTP in Nijmegen, Gelderland, Netherland - WWTP Weurt | ecosystem: Engineered > WWTP > Aerobic digester > Activated sludge | place...
GATTGCCCGACAGCCCGTGCACCGAAAATGCATGGCCCAGCCGCGTCGGCGACACTTTCTTGTTCAGCAGCGAAAAGTCCGCCGGGTGGAACACCGAATTGCCGAGGCCGGCCAGGGCAACCGCCAGCAGCAGCATCGGATAGTTGGCTGCCGCCGACAACGCCAGGCCCGAAGCGGCCAGCAGGCTCACGCCCGCGATCAGCACGCGGCGCGCGCCGTAACGATCGACGACGATTCCGGCAAGGGCCTGGCCGACGCCGGAGATGGCGAAGAACACCGTCATCAGGAAACCGGCCTCGGTGAAGCCGAAACCGAAGTCAGGCATCAGCAGCGGAAACAGCGGCGGCAACAAAAGATGGAACAGGTGCGAGGTGGCATGGGCCATACCGACCAGCGCAATCACCGCGGCATCGGCGCGAACAGGGGTGTGGGCATCCATCGTTCGATGCTAACCGAAATCGGCGGCTGAAATATCCGCTGACACTTTTTCACAGACGGGCGCGCCAGCCCTGCTTATCGTGCGCTTCATGGGCGGCGCAAAAGCGCGGCCCGCAAACCTGAGGAGATCGTCATCATGAAAACGAAGTTTCAGTGCAGGCTAACGTCGGCCTTGACGACGTTAAGCGCAGCGGCCGGAACTAATGTACAAACCCTGCGAGTCGGCCTGATCGCCACCACGCTGCTGACCCTGGCCACGCTCGCCGCCCCGACGCGGGCCGACACCTACCCCGGTGAAATCCGCCAGGATCGCCGCGAACTGCGCGGCGACTACCGCGAACTGGCCAGGGATCGCGCCGACTTCCGCCAGGCACGGGCCGCCGGCGACCTTGCCGGCATGCACCGCGAACGCATGGAAATTCGCCAGGACAAGCGGGAGATTCATCGCGACCGGGCCGAACTGCGCCGCGACCTGCGGGATGCGCGCCGCGGCTGAACGCCGGTCAGGCTTTGCGCAGGGAGCGGGTAAGGTTCAGGGCAAGGCCTCGGCGCGCACGGCATCGCTGCCGGCGCCGAGGCAATCCGGCGTAATCAGCCGCGTCGGGTCGGGATAGGAAGGCGGCAGGCCGGGCGCGGTCGCCGTCTCGCCGGCGCCGACTTTTTCCGCAACCGCACGATTGAGGTCGAGCAGTTGTTGCAGCAGGTCGCCTTTGGCGGAAAAGCCGTAGGCGGCAAGCACGGCCGCATCGAGTGTGGCGTGGGCATCGCGCAGCGGGTTCCTGCCCGGCAGGTCGAGCGTGCGGTAGAGCGCGCGCAGGCCGCCGTGCAGGGACAACAGCGCCTCGGCGCGGATGCGGCGTATCTCGCAGCCGGCGGCGGCGATGGCGTCGATCTGTTTCTCGGTCGGCGCCTGCGGCCAGGGGAAGGTATCGAAGACGGACTCGGGGGTGTAGTTGAAATCACTTTTCAGCTTCGAGCATTTGGCGACGAACCATTGCCAGTGGGCGGAGGATTGCAGGATGCCGAAGCTGTAGTCGTCGTCAAGCAAGAAAGCCTGAATCTTGTCGCTGGGCCAAACTGCAATAGTCAGAAACAAGAAGATCGGGCGCTTGGTGACGCGGGAACATGCAATGTAGCGTCCGCGCAATTTTGCTGCCTCGGCAAAGAACTCTTTGCGATCCCAAGCTAGTGACCACCAGCGATCAAGGAACGCCTTGTGATGCGAGCGCATGTTTCCGTCAGCATCTTTACCTGCTTCGGCTCGGGCCAGGCGGTCCGGTAACACACGATCTTTGACGTGCGCAAAGGCCTTGGGAAACGCCTGCACTTCGATGATTGTGCGTCGCTGAAAGTCGATGATGAAACGCTCAGGGGTACCATCACCGGCAACAAGCTCTCGACCTGTCAGATAAGGATGAATGACCGCGCCTGACTGCCCATCGGCTGCAAATAGGGTTTTCGTTTCAGCATCCAGAACAAACGCTTCGTGTCCAGGCGTAACGCCTTGATAGACACGCTTAGGAATCGTGTTGCATTCCAGCACCAACGCCGCGCCGACATCCGCCCCATCGGCCAGCGCCGAATTGATCTTCGCCGTCTCGCGGCAATCGAGGTCGAAATCCTTGGCGCCGCGCTGGGCGCTCTTGAACCACAATCGCCGCGCCTTCGGCAGCAGCGCCTCGTCCTGCGTCCTGACCCAGTTGGCGATCGAGACATGGACGTTGGCCTCGCCGCTCCAGGGCTGGTTTTCGACGGCCTCGACCAGCGTGCCGTCGGCACAGATGGCGTCCAGCCCGCCGATGCGCGAGGCGTTGTTGCGGATGTTCTGCGTGCCGACCAGGCCGGCGCGGCCGGCCACCGGATCGGCCACCGTGCAGGCCGGCAGGTGGTCGTGGGCGCGGCGGAACCAATACACGCAGTAGTCGGCCATGCCCGGCACTTCCGGGTAGAGCTTGCGCACGGCATTGACGTAATCGGCACCGCGCTCGGGCTTGAGCCGCTTGGCGCCGAGGAAAGGCGGATTGCCGATGATGACATCCGCCTTGGGCCAAGTTGCGCGGCTGCCGTCCGGCGCAATCAGCGCATCGCCGATGACGAAGTTGGCGTCGAGGTTGTCGAGCGGCAAGGCATTTTCATTGACGTGCAGTTCGTCGATGGCCAGCTTGTGCGCCAGCATCATGGTGACCTTGGCCAGCTCGACGGCAAAGGGCTGGATGTCCATGCCGTAAAAGTTGCGCGCGGTGACGAAGCCGAAGGGCCGCTGCGCGGCATTGCGGCTGGCGAATTCGCCGATGCGCTCGTAGATGCGCGCTTCGATGCGCTTGAGTTCGCGGTAGGCGATGTAAAGGAAGTTGCCGCTGCCGCAGGCCGGATCGAGCACGCGAAAGCGCTCCAGCCGGGCCAGCAGTTCCTCCAGCCGCTTCAGCGTCTTGGCGCCCTCGACCTGCTCGCGCCACGGCTCCACAATCGTGGGGCCGACGATCTTCATGATGTCGACGGGGCTGGTGAAATGTGCGCCATAGGCATGGCGCTGCTCCTTGCCCAGCGAGTGCTCGAAAATGGCGCCGAAGATTTCGGGACGGACCTTGCTCCAGTCGGAGCGCGCGGCGTTTTTCAGCAGGTTGATTTCCGCACTGTCGAGTTCGATGCGGGCCGGCTCGCGGAACAGGCCGCCGTTGAAGTAGTCGACGCCCTTGAAGCGGCCACCCTGGGTCTTGCCCGGCGTATTCATCTCGACGAACAGGCCGCCGATCAGGTCATAAGCATCCGCACCGGTCTTGCATTCGTCGAGCAGACGGGCGAAGAAATACTTTTCGAGCAGGCCGATGTCCTCGGCGAACAAACACATCAGCGCCTGCAGCGCAAAGCGCTGCGCGGTGTCGCGGTCTATGCCGCGCACCACCAGGCAGTTGAACACTTCGGCCAGCAGGTCGGCCGCCTGGCGCGTGACTTCTTCATGGTTGTTGCCGAAAGTCGGCGCCGACGGCACGGCGCCGAGGAAGGCCAGTGGCCCCCAGCGTTGCGGCAGGTCGGCCAGGGCGACGGCGTCCACCGGCGCGTCCATCTGCGTCTCGAAATCGTAAATCCAGAATTCGTCGAAGTTGCACAGCACGACGTAACGCGGCCGGCCGGGAACGAGGCGGGTCCAGTAGTCAAAGGCCTGGCGGTAGTGCTTGGCGAGGTCCGTGCCGCGCTTTTTCATCTCGACCAGCACGACGGGTTTCCAGACCAGGTCGGCAAACGCCGTGCCGCCGCCATCCTTCTTGACCCGTTCCTCGCAGCTCGCGCCGGCTTCCTTCAGCCCGGCATGGCCGAAGGCGCGAAACAGATGGTCGAGGAAGAGTTGCGCCTCGCCCTTTTCGTCGCCGCGGATGTGCTCGCGGCACCAGGCGACGAAGCCGGCGAGGGTAACGGAAAGCTCAGGGGACAAGGGAGTCCTTCCCTTCCGGCGCGGGTTTGACCGAGCTCAGCAGATAGCCAGCCGGCGTTTCCGCAAGGAACAACTCGCCACCGGTCGTTACCCCCAGCCTCGACAGAACCTCATCGGGAAGGAGCACTCCTGTTTCGCCTTCGACGTCGATCAACTCAAGCTGGGCCATGCCGGCATCTCCTTCGGGCAGGTACTACACGTAAAGCAATCCGAGCCGCTTCGCCGCTTTCGCCAGCGCCTTGTCCTGCGTCGCCAGCGGACATTTGAGCCGCGCCGCCAGTTCGAGATAGGCGGCATCGTAGGTGGTGATGCCATGCGCCGCTGCCAGTTCCGCAATCTCGACCAGCGGCACCACCCTGCCGTCGGTGGTCAGCGGCAGGTGCGCTGCCCTGGCGAGCAGGCCCCTGGTATCCGTGGCCGCAATGCGCTTGTGCCGCTGCGCGGTGAGCAGGACATTGGCGAATTCGAGGTGCCACAACGCCGGAACGTGCAGCGCAAAACGCGGCAAGGCATCTAGCAGCCCCTCGCTCCAGGGGTTTGCTTCATCGTCAAGGAACCACGGGATGGCCGCCGAACAGTCGATGACCAGCGACGGCCGCGAACTCACCGCCGCCCCGCCGCGATCAGTTCGGCAAGCGTGCTGCCGGGCCTTGCGCCGCGATCGAGTCCGCGCCGGAAAGTCCGCAGCTCGGCGGCCCATTCCGCCAGCGCCGAGGCGTCGGACGAGGCCTCGGGCGCCACCAGTCGCGCCACCGGCTTGCCGTGACGCGTGACCAGCACTTCTTCGCCCTGCGCCACGCGCTCGATGAGCTGGGACAACCGGGCCTTGGCTTCAAAGATTCCGACGCTCAACATGGGCGGTTCCTTTTCTTGACCCGCCCAGTATAGCCAGATTTTTACTAAAACTGGTTAGATCGTCGCTTTCGTGAACGTCAGCTGCCCCTTGCTCACCCCGACCTTGACATGATCCTTCGGCCCGAAGCTGCCGTCGAGGATCAGCCTCGACAGCGGGTTCTCGATGCGCTCCTGGATCGCGCGCTTGAGCGGCCGGGCGCCGAACACCGGGTCGAAGCCGGCCTCGGCCAGCAAGGCCAGCGCCGCGTCCGACACCTCCAGCGCCATGTCCAGCTTCGCCATGCGCTTCTCCAGGTACTTGAGCTGGATCCTGGCGATGCCGGCGATGTTCTTTTCATCGAGCGCATGGAACACCACGATCTCGTCGATGCGGTTCACGAACTCGGGGCGGAAGTGGGTCTTGACCTCGCCCATGACGGCCATCTTCACCACCTGGTAATCCGAGCCGGCCATCTGCTGGATCATCTGGCTGCCGAGGTTCGACGTCATCACGATCACGGTATTCTTGAAGTCCACGGTGCGGCCCTGGCCGTCGGTCATGCGGCCGTCGTCGAGCACTTGCAGCAGCACGTTGAACACGTCCGGGTGGGCCTTCTCGACTTCATCGAAGAGGATCACGCTGTAGGGCTTGCGCCGCACCTGTTCGGTCAGGTGGCCACCCTCCTCGTAGCCGACATAGCCCGGCGGCGCGCCGATCAGGCGGGCGACGGAGTGCTTTTCCATGAACTCGCTCATGTCTATGCGGATCAGGTGATCCTCGGCATCGAACAGGAATTCGGCCAGCGCCTTGCACAGCTCGGTCTTGCCGACGCCGGTGGGGCCGAGGAAGAGGAAGGAGCCGTAGGGCCGGCTCTCTTCCGACAGCCCGGCGCGCGAGCGGCGGATGGCATCGGACACCAGCCTCACGGCCTCGTCCTGGCCGACGACGCGGCCATGCAGCTTGTCTTCCATTTTCAGCAGCTTCTCGCGCTCGCCCTGCATCATCTTGCTGACCGGGATGCCGGTGGCGCGCGAGACGACTTCGGCGATTTCTTCGGTGCCGACTTGCGTGCGCAGCAGCTTGTTCTTCGCCGTGTCGCCGGCGCCGACTTTTTCGGCCTGCTTGAGTTGGGCCTCCAGTTTGGGCAGTTGGCCATATTGCAGTTCGGCCAGCTTGTCGAAGGCGCCCTTGCGCTGCAGTTCGGCCATCTGTCCGCGAATCCTGTCGATCTCTTCCTTGATGTGCGCCGAACCCTGCACCTGGGCCTTCTCGGCGCGCCAGATCTCGTCGAGGTTGGCGTATTCGCGCTCGAGCTTGTCGATTTCGTCCTTGATCAGCACGAGGCGCTTCTGCGAGGCCTCGTCCTTCTCCTTCTTCACCGCCTCGCTCTCGATCTTCAACTGGATCAGGCGGCGGTCGAGCTTGTCCATGACTTCCGGCTTGGAATCGATTTCCATCTTGATCCGCGCCGCCGCCTCGTCGATCAGGTCGATGGCCTTGTCCGGCAGGAAGCGGTCGGTGATGTAGCGATGGCTCAACTCGGCCGCGGCGACGATGGCCGGGTCGGTGATGTCCACGCCGTGGTGCAGTTCGTACTTTTCCTGCAGGCCGCGCAGGATCGCGATGGTCGCCTCAACGCTGGGTTCATCGACCTGCACCTTCTGGAAGCGGCGCTCCAGCGCGGCATCCTTCTCGATGTACTTGCGGTATTCGTCGAGCGTGGTGGCGCCGATGCAGTGCAGTTCGCCGCGCGCCAGCGCCGGCTTCAGCATGTTGCCGGCGTCGATCGCGCCCTCGGCCTTGCCGGCGCCGACCATGGTGTGCAGCTCGTCGATGAAAAGGATGATACGGCCTTCGTCCTGGGCGACTTCCTTGAGCACGGCCTTGAGCCGTTCCTCGAATTCGCCGCGGTACTTGGCGCCGGCCAGCAGGCCGGCCATGTCCAGCACCAGCACGCGCTTGTCCTTCAGCGTCTCGGGCACCTCGCCATTGACGATGCGCTGCGCCAGGCCCTCGACGATGGCCGTCTTGCCGACACCGGGCTCGCCGATCAGCACCGGGTTGTTCTTGGTGCGACGCTGCAGGATCTGGATCGCGCGGCGGATCTCGTCGTCGCGGCCGATCACCGGGTCGAGCTTGCCCTGGCGGGCGCGCTCGGTGAGGTCGAGGCAGTACTTGTTGAGCGCCTCGCGCTGGCCTTCGGCATCCTGCGAACCGACGTTTTCGCCACCGCGCACGGCCTTGATGGCATCTTCCAGGGCCTTGCGCTGTACGCCGGCTTCCTTGAGCAGGCGGCCGCACTCGCCCTTGTCCTGGGTCAGCGCCAGCAGGAACATCTCCGAGGCGATGAACTGGTCGCCGGCTTTCTGCGCCTCCTTGTCGGTGACGTTGAGCAGGTTGGCCAGGTCGCGGCCGATGCTGACCTCGCCGCCGTGGCCTTCGACCCTGGGCAGGCGCTCCAAGGCCTTGGCCAGCGCCGCCTTCAGCCCGCCGACATTGCCGCCGGCGCGCTGCAGGAGCGAGGTCGTGGACCCGTCGTCCTGGTTGAGCAGGGCCAGCAGCAGGTGCTGCGGTTCGATGAACTGCTGGTCGTTGCCGACGGCCAGGCTCTGGGCGTCGGAAACGGCCTGCTGGAACTTGGTGGTGAACTTGTCGAAGCGCATGGTGTTAGCCTCAGAAGGATGTCATTGCACCCAACATGGGGATTGCGCGGCCGATTTCAATCCTCGATCGCGGCGCCGGCCCGACCGGCTACCCGGCCAGCAAAACCAGCAGCGCCAGCAGGGCGGGCCCGCCCTGCAGATAGAGGATTCGCCTGCTCACCGTGAGGCCGCCGTAGATCCCCGCCACGATCACGCAGGCCAGGAAAAACATCTGGATATGAACCCCTGCCGCCGCGCCCGGATAGACCAGACCCCACAGCAGGCCGGCGGCCAGAAAGCCGTTGTACAGGCCCTGGTTGGCCGCCAGCACCTTCGAATCCTCGGCTTTCTGCGCCGTGTTGCCGAAGGTCTTGAGCCCTTTCGGCGTGGTCCACAGGAACATTTCGAGGTAGAGGAAATACAGGTGTTCCAGCGCCACCAGCACTACCAAAGCGATGCCGAGAACTTTCATGGTTTGCCCCTTGCCGGAAATCGGCCAAGGTCCAGTATCGGCCAGCCAACCGCCCCCGGCAAGCGGCGGGGCGGAAACGAGGCGGTTTGATTTAGGTCAGAGTCCCGTAAGCCATTGGTGGTACATTGAATCTTTCGAATCACTCACGGGAGAATCATCATGGTAGCCAAGATAGAGCAATTCACCGAGCTGCACCGCAAGAACATGGAAGCTGCCATGCGCATGGCACAGATGTCGATCGAGAATTCACAGCGCATCATGGCCCTGCAATCCGAGCTGGCCAAGGAAATGTTCCAGAGCGGCGTCGAGAACGCCAAGGCCCTGACCACCGCGCGCGACCCGCAGACCGCGCTGCAGCTGCGCACCGAGTACGCCCAGGAAACCACGCAGCGCATGGTGGCTGCGGCGCAGCAGATCGCCGAGATCAGCAATGCCGCCCGCGCCGAATTCGCCCGCCTGGTCACCGAGCAGCTTGCCTCGGGTTCCCAGGACATGACCGAGTCCCTGCAGAGCTTCATGAAGAACCTGCCGGGCCAGACGCCGAACATGATGGAATCCTTCCAGCAGGCGATCGCCACCGCCAACCAGGCCTTCGAGCAGATCACCAAGGCCTCCAACGCCGCGATGAACAGCGTCGGTGACGCCGTCAAGAAGTCGACCGGCGCCAAGCGCAAGTAACACAAGGCGTTGCCGAAAGAACGGCTGGCCGCGCAAGCGGTCAGCCGTTTTGTTTTGTGGCCTCCCAGCGACCGGCGGCGTGGTCGTCGCTCTCGCGGGCATCGACCCAGCGCCCGCCCGCAGCGGTTTCTTCCTTCTTCCAAAAGGGCGCGCGGGTCTTCAGGTAGTCCATGATGAACTCGCAGGCGGCAAAAGCCTCGCCGCGATGCGCCGAGGCCACCGCGACGAAGACGATGCGGTCGCCCGGCACCAGGCGGCCGACGCGATGGATCACCCGCACGCCGCAGATGTCCCAGCGCCCGCGCGCTTCTTCAACGATGGCCTGCAGCGCCTTTTCGGTCATGCCCGGATAGTGTTCCAGGCTCATGGCCTGCACGGCCGGCGTCTCGCCGGCGCCGTCCGCAGGGGATACCGCCCCCCGCTGCGCCGGAGGCATAACTTTCCCTGCCTGCTTGTCGGCCCGCACCAGGCCGACGAAACTCGCCACCGCGCCGACGTCCTCGCGCCCGGCCGACAGCGCCGCGATCTCGGCGCCGGCGTCGAAGTCGGCCTGCTGGACGCTGACGCTCATTTCAGCCGCCCGTCACCGGCGGAAAGAAGGCGACTTCGTCGCCGTCCTTGACCGCCGCGTCGAGACCGACCATCTGCTGGTTCACCGCGACCCGCAGATTCTTCATCGAAGCCAGCGCGCCCCATGCCTGGCCGCGCGCGGCAAGATGGTCGCGCAACGCGCCCGCCGTGGCGATGCCCGCCGGCAGGGCCAGCGATTCCGAAGCCGCGCCCAGCGCCTCGCGCAAGCCGGCAAAGAAAAGTACCTTGACCATGGATTGACTATAGCAGCTCGGAAAACGGCAGGAAGCGCACCGTGTCGCCGCTGACAATGGCCCGGCGCGGCGGATTGTCGATCAGGCCGTCGGCCCAGGTGCAGGACGTGAGCACGCCCGAACTCTGGTTGGGGAACAGGTCCAGCCCGCCGGTATCGTTGATCCGGGCGCGCAGGAACTCGCGGCGCGGATCGCCCTTGAAATCGAAGTCCGCCTGCAGCCCCCGCGCCCTCGGCCGCAGCTCGGTAGCGCCCTGACTCTTGAGGATGAAGGGCCGCACCAGCATGACGAAGGTGACGAAACTCGACACCGGGTTGCCCGGCAGCCCGATGAAGGCCGCCGCGCCTTTGCCTGCCGTATCGCCGGCGCCGAGATTTCCGCCAACCCGGCCGAAGGCCAGCGGCTTGCCCGGCTTGATCGCGATCTTCCACAGGTCGAGCGCGCCTTCCGCCTCGACCGCCGGCTTGACGTGATCCTCCTCGCCGACCGAGACGCCGCCGCTGGTCAGGATCAGGTCGTTGCCGGCCGCCGCGTCGCGCAGCGCCGCCCGCGTCGCCTCCCGCGTGTCGGGCACGATGCCGAGGTCGGCGACCACGCAGCCGAGGCCTTCGAGCAGCGCACGCAGCGTGTAGCGGTTGGAGTTATAGATACCGCCCGGCTTGAGCGGCTCGCCGGGCATCGCCAGTTCGTCGCCGGTGGAGAACAGCGCGACGCGCAGGCGGCGGTACACCTTCAGTTGCGCCGCGCCGACCGAAGCGGCAACACCGACATGGGCGGCCGTCAGCCGCGTGCCGGCGGCCAGCACTTCTCTGCCTACGGCGATGTCCTCGCCACGGCGGCGGATCCACTCGCCGGGATGCGGTACATGGTTCACGGTGACGGCATCGCCGTCCGGCGCACACAGCTCCTGCATCACCACCGCATCGGCGCCGGCCGGCAGCGGCGCACCGGTGAAAATGCGCGCCGCCGTGCCCGGCGCCAGCGTATGGCCGACGCAGCCGGCGGGGATGCGCTGCGCCACGGCCAGCGTTGTTCCGCTGGCAGGCACATCCGCGCAACGGACGGCGTAGCCGTCCATCGAGGTATTGTCCAGCGGCGGCACGTCGATGGCGGAACGCAGGCCGGCGGCCAGCACCCGTCCGGCGGCGGCCTGGGTCGGCACCGCTTCGGTATCCGTCGCCATCCGGGCGCCCGCCAGCAGGCGCGCCAACGCGTCTTCGTAATCAAGCATTCCTGAACCCCAGATGACGCAAGATGAAATCCGCGATCGCGTCGCGGTCGTCGAGTGCCAGCAGCGGCAGCGCGGTCTGCCCGGCCAGCGCCACCGGCTCGTCGGTGGCCACGGCGACGATGGTTTCCATGCCGGTGCCGGCGATCAGCGGCTTGCCCACCGACGGCCGATGCACTTCCAGCTTGGGGATCGGCGTCTGCTTGAAACCCTCGACCAGCACCAGGTCGCAATCGGAAAAGCGCGCGATCTGTTCCTCCAGCGACGGCTCCGGCGCGCCGCGCAGTTCGTGCATCAGCACCCAGCGCTGGTCGGAAATCAGCAGCACTTCCGCGCAGCCTGCCTCGCGCAGCCGGTAGGAATCCTTGCCCGGGTGGTCGATGTCGAAGCGGTGGTGGGCGTGCTTGATCAGCGAAACGCGCAGGCCGGCCGCCGTCAGGCGCGGAATCAGTTCTTCCAGCAGCGTGGTCTTGCCCGACCCGGACCAGCCGGCGAGTCCGAAGACTTTCATGTTTGCCCCTGCAAGGACGGTACGGTCAGCACCGGCGCAAAGCCGCCGCCGGGGGTGCGGAAATTGGTGGTCTGGCCCTGCCACAAACGGGCCGCGACCAGTTGCACATGCCCGTTATAGACATAGTTGCGCAGATCGAGCTTGAGCTCCACCGGGGCCTCGCCGACTTTCAGCGTGCGCGACGACGGCGGCACCAGCGCCTGGGCGATGTAGTTGCCGGCCAGCACCTCGTCGAACACGCGCCGGGTGATCTTGTCGCCGCGATAGGCGGCCTTCGAACCGTAGCCCGCCGCCGGCTTGAAGAAGAGTTGCTTGCGCCGCGCCCACAGGTCGTCGGCGTGCGCCGGCAGGACCAGTTCGGTGCGCGGAATCTTGTTCGCCAGCGTGGCGCGCGTTTCGGCATCGACGCCCCATGAAACCAGCAGGGCGTCATCGCACAAGGCCACCAGGTTGCGCTTGTCGGCGTACAGGGCATGCGCCTGCGGATGCGGCGTGATCAGCGCGGCATCGGTGAGCCACGCCTCGCGCAGGGCCGCATTGGCCGGCGCTTCAAGGGCGAAATCGGTGAGCCGGTTGTAGACCAGGTCGATGCGCGAACCGCCATGCCCACCGTACCAAAGCGCGCCGTCGCGAAACGCCAGCGCCTGCGGATCGCAGATCACCGCCTCGATGCCGGCGCGCTCGAACAGGCGCTGGAACAGCACGAATTCGGGATAGAGGTACTGCGTCAGCGGCGCTTCGTCGACGATCGCGATGCGTTTCACCGTATCGCCGGCGCCGACTTTTGCGGCGGCGAAGGCACGCCACTCGGCGCGGAACATGTCGAGGAACAGGTGTTCCGCCGTATCGGAGCCGAGATCGCCGGGCAGCAGCGCCTCGACGTCTTCGCAGCAGGCCTTCTGCGCGCGCGCCAGCAGGGCATTGAGCAGGCCGCCGCCGGCATTGGTGTTGATTTCGATCAGTTGCGGTCCGGTATTGCCGAGATGGAAGTCGTAGCCGAGGAACACGCCCGGCGCCGCACAGCGATGCCGCGCGCTCGAAGGCGCCCAGGCCAGCACATGCTCGCGATATGCCGGCAAGGCAACGACACGCTCCACCGCGGCCACCAGGCGCGCCATGCGCTGCACGTGCTCGGCGCTGACGAAGGCCACCGACGAGGAAAACAGGTGTGGCCGCCCCGCCATCACCTCGGCGTGGAAACCGGGACTGACGCGCTCCAGCTCGGCTTCCAGTCCGTCACGGTCGAGCGACACGCACTGGCAACCGGCATTCAGCCGGTCGGCGAGTTCGATGCTGTCAGGGCTGGGATTGTTCATGCGGCAATTCTACCGGCAGCGCGCGCAGGAAAAAGTCCTCCACCTCGGCCACGTCGCGCGTGCGACGCATCGGCGGCAGCGAACGCCAGATGGCCTTGCCGTAGGGCTTGCCGGTCAGGCGCGGGTCGCAGATCATCAGCACGCCGCGGTCATCCTCGTCGCGGATCAGCCGCCCCGAGCCCTGCTTCATGTTGATCACGGCGCGCGGCAACTGGTATTCCATGAAGGGATTGCGCCCCGCCGCACGCAGCTTGTCGATGCGCGCCGAGAGCACCGGGTCGTCCGGCGGAGCGAACGGCAGCTTGTCGATCACCACCAGCGACAGCGCCTCGCCACGCACGTCGACGCCCTCCCAGAAGCTCTGGCTGGCAACCAGGATCGCATTGCCGAGGAAACGGAAGCGCTCCAGCAGTTCCGAGCGCGAACCCTCGCCCTGCATCAGCAAGGGTAGTTCGAGGCCTTCGGCGGCAAGCTTCTCCTGCAGCAGTTCGCGGATGCGGCGCATCGCGCGCAAGGACGTGCACAGCACGAAGGCGCGACCGCCCGAAGCGCGGATCGCCGGCCACGCGGCTTCCGCCACGGCTTCCTGGTACATCGCGCTGTTGGGGTCTGGCATCCCGGTCGGCGCATACAACAGCGCATTCTTCCCGTAATCGAAGGGGCTGCCCCATACCGCGGTATCGGCCTCCGCCAGCCCGAGCTCGCCGCAGTAGTGGGCAAAATTGCTGCCCACCGCAAGCGTCGCCGAGGTGAAAATCCAGGCGCGCGGATGGCCCTCCATCTGGCGCCGGAAGATCGGCGCGATGTCGAGCGGCGTCAGGTTGAGCGACATCGCCTGCGAATAGACCTCGACCCATTTCACTACATCATCACCGCCGGCCACCTCCGGATCGGCGCTACCGCCACGCCAACGCTTGAGCGCCGCCGCCAGTTCCTGCGCGCGCCGCAGGCAGTTGGCGAGGCCCTCGCCGCGCTCGGCCTGGGTGTCGAGGTGGCGGCCGAGTTCGGCAATGGCATCGGCCAGCCCTTGCAGCGCCGCGGCGAATTCATTTTCGCTCTCGACCCGCGCCGCCGGCAGGCGCAGGTTCTCGCCCTTCACCGCCAGGCGCAGGTCGCGCGCGGCCTTGTCCAGCGCCAGCGCGGCATCCTGCAGCGCAGGGTAATCCTTGGCGGCGACGATGGCCTCGTTCTTCGTGTCGCGCGCCAGCTCGATGACCTGGCTGGTCGACACGCTCTCGCCGAAGAACAGCCCGGCCACCTCGGGCAACTGGTGCGCCTCGTCGAAAATGATCGTGTTGCAGGCCGGCAGCAGCTCGCCCATGCCCTCGTCCTTGAGCATCACGTCGGCGAAGAACAGGTGGTGATTGACCACCACCACATCGGCCGTCTGCGCCTCCTGGCGCGCCGCCAGCACGAAGCAGCCCTTCTGGTGCGGACATTCCTGGCCCAGGCAGTTCTCGCGCGTCGAGGTCGCCAGCCCCCAGGCCCCGGACTCTTCCGGCACGTCGATGCATTCGGCCTTGTCGCCGGTCTTGGTGCGCTCGGCGAAGCGCGCGATCTTGCGCAGGTGCGCCGCTTCCTCGCGCGAAGCCAGGCGCCCGGCGTCCATCGCACGTTCGAGGTGATAAGGGCAGACGTAGTTGGCGCGGCCCTTGAGCAGCGCGATCGACGCGCCCACCTTCAACGCAGCGCGCACCGTCGGCAGGTCCCGGTTGAAGAGCTGGTCCTGCAGGGTCTTGGTCCCGGTCGAGACGATCACCTTGCCGCCCGAGAGCAGCGCCGGCACCAGGTAGGCGAAGGTCTTGCCGGTGCCGGTGCCGGCTTCCGTCACCAGCGCCAGGTTGCCGGCGATCGCCGCGGCGATGCGCTGCGCCATCTCCAGCTGCTGCGGCCGCGGGCGAAAGCCCGGCACGGCGGCGGCGAGCGGCCCCCCGGGGGCGAAGATGCGGTCAATTTCGGGAATGGGATCGGACATGGCGGGCGCGGCATGGTAGCACGCGACTCGATGGCATCCGAAAGCAAACCGACCGAGCCAGTAAGCTTCCATGCCACCACCTTGAGCAAGATGGTCGCAATCGCCGCCCCAATGGAAATCCACGCATAGCGTTGCAGGCTGGGTACGCCCGTATCAGTCATTATCATGTTTCCTGCCTTGCTTCCCTTTTCCCTCACGCTCCCTTCCTGGCATTCGGATATCGTGTTCGTCGGCATTCTTGTGGCACTCGACACAGTTGTCGAAATCGCGGATTCCTTCCTCGATATGTTTGCGACGGATTTTCTGCTGTGAGTGTTCATGACAGCCATAGCAGGTATAGCGGCTGTAATCGTTGCGGACATGGCAAGTCGCGCACTTAACGTTGTGATCGCGATCCAGTTCGAAATACTTTGCGTGATCGAAGGTGGCAGGCGTCCATTTGTCCTGGCTGTGGCATTGACTGCAATTACCCGTGATCTGCTGGTGCAGGCTGTCCTTGGGTGACTTGTGGCAACCCTGGCATTCGTCGCGGGTCGCCTTTTCCAACAACCGATGATTGAACTTCCCGATCGGACGGAAGCGCTTCACCCCGGCATGGTCGCTATGGCAGGCGATACAGTCCGAACTGACGAGTTTTTGGTGGAACGGTGTCGACGTCAGAGGTTTCTGGACTGGCAGACCTGTAGTGGTGAGCTTGCCGATCTCCTCCGGCTTGTGACAGCTGACGCAGCGTTCTGATTCGGCACCAGTGAATCCGGCGTGACAGGCAAAACAGTCCGATTCCAGTTTTGCATGGCCGGGAATCAACTTGCCGGGGCCAACCATCAGGTTGGGATAGACGAAGGCAAGAACGGCCAACACAATCAGGTTGGCGGCAAGGATCCACTTGAGTGTGCGGCTCATGCCCAGCCCCAGAACAAAAAGATGCTGATGATGTGGCCCAGCGCCAGGACGGCGAAGACGATGAAGATCGGGATATGGACTTTGCGCCACTTGGTCATGGCATCCAGGGTGACGGCATCCCAGAACACTGCACGCTCGATGTCCTCTTTGGACATCCCCCGCAGTTGGTAGTGGTCACGCTGTCCCAGGACATGCTCACGCGAACGGCCAAGAAGTAGTTTTCCCACCATGCCGCTGATGACATTCACGCCCATTGCCACCGTGGCCAGCCAGGGCAGGATGGCGTTGAAATGAATGCCGGCATGCAGCAAGACCATCAGGGAACCCAGCCAGGTACCGACTTCGTGCATGCTGAGCCAGGATTTCATGTTGCCCGATGTGATCATCTTGCGCTTGCGCAACGAGTAGATCAGGGAGCCGATGATCAGCAATGTTCCCGGAATGCCCAGGTAGCGTCCGACCCAGACCAGATTAAAGCGGTGCAGCAGATAGTCGCCCACCAAGGTTGCTACACCGAGCAGGCCCACCAGCAGCGTAAAGGGAAGGATATGATTGCGCCAGAGGTTGTTGGTCATCTAGGCCTCCAGAGTCACGCTGGTCTTCGGGGTGCAACTGCAGAGCAGGCAACTCCCCGGTTCGGGATCAAAGTCTGGCGCATGACCGTAAGCCACTTCGCCTGTTTTGATCGTGGTTTGGCAACATCCGCAACTTCCGGCCCGGCAACTGGATTCAACTATTACCCCATTCGCCTCGGCAAACTCCAGCAAACTCCCCATGCCAGGTTGCCAGGGGATCTGTTTGCCCGACTTGGCAAAGGTGACGACGATGTCGCTTTGCATTGCCGCCACAGGTTCAATGGCTGTGGGGTTTGCCGAACGCTTGATCGATGCCGGGCCAAAGGCTTCGTAATGGATGCGATTCTCCGGCACGCCCCAGCCTTCCAGGCCAAGGACGAGGCTTTCCATCATCGGTGTCGGACCACAGATATAGAAGTGGTAAGGCTTGAGAGGGAGTTCCGTCCTGAATAGCGCGATATCCACGCGCCCTTGGTGGTGATAGTCACGCCCCAGTTGATCGCCCGGCAAGGGATCACTGAAACACAGTCGCAGATGGAAGTTCGGGTAAGTCGCGGCAAGCGCTTCGAGATGGGATCGCTTGATCGGCTCGCTGCTGTTGCGAACGCCGTAATAGAGCCAGACTTCCCGGCCAGGCTGCTCGGACACGCACCAGTTGAGCATGGACAGCACCGGAGTAATCCCGATGCCGCCACCGATCAAGACGACCGGTGCATCACTGCGGGCGATATGGAAATGACCGCCAGGCGCGCGGACTTGCAGTTGGTCACCGACCTGGATGTGGTCATGAAAGTAATTCGACGAGCGGCCCGGTGGATAAGTGCTGCCGGCAGGTGCGGGTACGCGCTTGATGGAGACCCGGTAATACCCCGCGTGGGGTGCATCAGACAAGGAGTAGCAGCGGGTAATCTGCTCTGCCTTGCCGTCGGGCGCGGGTACGTCGAGGCGAAAAGTCAGGAATTGACCCGGCTTGAATGCCGGAAGTGGCTGCTTGTCTTCCGGTACCAGGTAAAACGAGCAGATAGATTGGGCACCGTCCTCAATTTCCTTGCGATCAACCCGAAAATTCCTGAAACCACTCCACGCCGCTACAGATGCCGGCTCGGATGCTGAAGGCAAAGTTGCATTAACGGAAGCGGGCATTCCCCCATCAGACCCCACGCCCGTGCGTAGCGCCTGATACTCACCCCAATGTCTCCAGAAGCTGATACTCAGCCACAACGCGATTTGCAGTGCAATCCCCAATACGATCCAGAGAAGCAAGGAGGCAGAGGTCATTACAGGTGGCGTCATGATTCTGTCAGTCTTTCACATTCAGCTTAAGGAGCCCTTAATCATAATCCGCTTGGCATCCACTTCAATCATCATCGTGCTCGCGCCCTATCGAGCGACGATCGCGTCGATCATCCTTGGGCAATGGCTTGTCACCCCAGGCCGCACGATAAGCCTCGGCAGAAGTGAAACGGCATTTCTTGTTTGCACCCACCTTACCCAGCAGGTTAGTATTGGG
>Ga0268298_10003098_pt1 | contig 17337 bp, 13 predicted proteins | sample WWTPWeurt_MetaG_FD_194462 | JGI IMG/M metagenome (GOLD analysis project Ga0268298, IMG submission 194462) | Activated sludge microbial communities from WWTP in Nijmegen, Gelderland, Netherland - WWTP Weurt | ecosystem: Engineered > WWTP > Aerobic digester > Activated sludge | place...
TGTTCGTCAGAAATTAATGGATAATTTAAATGATAAGTTACACAAGGATGGAAAAAACATTGAGCGGGAATTACTTGATTTCGATGAACTTCTGAAACTCGATAATCATTTAGTTGACATCCATTCACACAGCCTTTCTCATCCTAGTTTTGCCAAAGAGTTTGATGAGGGTTTCATTGAGGTGGAAATGAGAGAATCCAAAAGACTGATCGAAGAAAGAATGAAGAAGGATGTGTTTGCTTTTGCTTATCCTTTTTCCAAATTCACGGAGCTTAGCCAGAATTGCGTCAAAAAATATTATAGGATGTGTTTTACGGATACGCAAAAGGCAATTGATCTGGAAAAACTGAAGCAGAATAAGGAATTGTTTTATGATCTGCCGAGATACAATATTTACCAGAAAAGTGCAGAAGAGATCTTTTTTCTGATCAATGGTTTTCACGAGAAATTCAAGAAGATGACTTAAGGGCTGTCGCGTATATCCAGTCATCGAGTTTTTCATTTTTTCTTTCATCCCCGTTTTTATCAAATAACTTTATTTCCGTAAATCCGGTCAGATGCAGTTGTTCTCTTAGATAGGTCGGTTCGGTGTAAAAGGTCACCAAAGAATAATTGTGAGCATGATCTATGATGAGTGAATAGTCTTTAGTTGATAGCTCCTTATTTCTGTGAATGAATTTTTTAAATATGTAGGGCGCGAAACGGCAAAAGGTCTTAAGATTATAAAAGAAGGTTTTTTCTTTGTTCATCCAAGGCGTTTTATTGAACATGGCATGTGATCTGTTATGCGTGCTAAAGAAAAAGACTCCTCCGGGCTGAAGCACATTGTGGATCTCCTTGAAGATCTTGTTGCGATCCTCTGCATTCACGTAATCTATGCCGTTGAAAGAGAAATTCACCAGATCAAATTGATCCTTTCCTAAAGAAGAAAGATCCCTTGCGTCTATCAACTCAATGTTGGCTTTCGGGAATTTTTGTCTGCATTGTTCAACAAAGAGTGAGGAATAATCGATCCCTATATATTCCCTGCACTTATCAATGAGTTCTCGTGTGGTTCTGCCGCCTCCGATGCCTATATCAAGCACCTTCCCGTTTTTTAGTTTATCTCCTAGATCATCAAAGATCTTTTTTTCGGCAACAGTCAGACCTTTCAATTCCCCATACCATCTTTGGGTTTGAGATGAATTATATGTATCGAGATTGGGATCCATTATCATTTCACTATTTTCTTGATCAGTTTTAGTAGGGGATGATGATAGATGGCACCAGAAAATTCTTTTATTCTTTCCCCTCCGAATTGCTCTTTGAATTGATTGATATGAAGTAAAGACTCATCTTTATCACCATTATACCATCCTCCAAAATCATACTTAGCAATTCCATTTTCCTTAAAATACATCATGTCCATCCAATGCAGTGTTCTGTGAGCTTTTCCAAAAAAGGAGCTGCTGTGATCACTGCTTATTAATTCCTGTGTTGTAAATGAATGAAGATTCACGGCGCGTTGTTCAGTGACTCTGTAAAAATTGATACAATAGATCTCGTTGCCCGAATTTATTAAACTGATGAATAGAATCCCTTCTCTGTTGTAGGCGATTAGTCGCTCTTTTTCCGGCCTTCTAATTTTCCTGATTGCAGTGAATTTTTCAAGAAGCTGAAGGTACTCTGCAAAGTTCTTTTGTGAAACTGAGTACAATACTTTATGCTCAAATTTGTTATTATTTTGAAAAGAGCTGATCTCGGTTTGTGTTCGATGATAAATGCGAGACCAAATTTCTTCTTTTGTGGCAGATAGATCGATCAACAAAGTGTGAAATTCCTGCAAAGAAAGACAGTGATTTACCGGCACCTGAATATAATAGTTGATGTCTTTTTTCTCAGCAACATTTTCAGTGAGAAAAGTATCACTCACATTCAATAACATTCTTTTATAGAATACCGTATTTAATTTTACGCCTTGCATTTGGTTAAGACAGTTTGATAAACAGCCACATATTTTTTTGCTGCATCTTTGTTATCGAAATACTGTAGGGCGATTTTTCGGAGTTCGCATGCGTTGATTTGAAAATTCAGGTATTCTTTACAGGCATTTTCATAGCATTCTTTAGTGAAATCATCGATCAGAATTCCTCCTTTTTCCTTAAGTATATAATGATCATTGTCACCAATACCTTTGTTAGTTATAATTGGTAATCCCATTGACCAGCACTCGGCCATTTTGGTAGGAGAAGAAGCTATTTTCGAATGAGCTGGTTTAATGAAGAAGATACTAGCCTTTGCAATTTTCATGTATCCCGGCATCTCGGAATAGTTCACTGAAACAGTTTTGATCATCTCTCGTTCTTCTTCTGTCCTCTCATTGAGAATTTTCTGAAGAGCAGAATGATCTTTGGTGATGATCAACAATTTTAAATTCGGAATGAATTTTTTCCATGCACCTACGCAATCGATCATTTGAGAGGTGTTGTACCAGGTTCCGATCGAGCCGGAATAAAGTAAAACATGATCTGAAGGCGAATAGCCAAGGTCGGGTACTGACTTTGTTTCTCCTGAGAAATGGCCGGTATCTGTGCAACAAGGAATCACTGTGGTTTTCTCTATGATTTGGAAGGTCGGAAATTGCCTGTCAATAAAACTGCACCCTCTTTGTGTAAGGGAAATAAGCGCATCACATTCTCTAAAGAATTGTTTTTCTTTTTTTTTGAAATAGCTATAGGCTAAAAAATGTAAAGGATTTCTTTTATTCCAGATCTTTCCATCTATCCTTTCATCTGCCCAAAGTCCGCGCATGTCAAAAACGAAAGGGATCTTGTATTTTCTTTTGAAATGCAGACCGATCAGAGCTGCCAGGTAGCTACGACAATGTACCAATTTGAATTGATGAGTGGCATGCAGCTTCTCAGCAATGGTCGTTAATTCCTTCAGGTAATTATAACGGGATAAGAAACCTCCGTCTTCGTCATAACGAATGTATTCCCAGTTTATTCCTGCTTTGTCAAGTATAGACTTGACAAAAGTACTATCTTCGGTCATCTTGTCTTTTTTTTCACAGGAAAGCACAGTTATTCGAAAGTCATAAGAGGCAATTCCAGTTAGATAAGGGATGATCTGTGAACGTCCAAGTGGGTCGCTTAGTCCATCAAAACTGATATAAAGTGTGTTGTTTGTCAAGTGCAGGAATTTGTATAATTTTATACTTATCGCATGGATATCTTTGACCTCTTATTGCCACCAATTTATCTTTTCCTGGTCATTACCATTGCCTATAAATATAGCCAAAAAAAAATCAAGGAAGACAGTTGTTACAAGTATTTTCTGCCGGGCATGCTGCTTAAAATTTTAGGAGCCATTTCCCTTGGGCTTATCTATTTCTATTATTATTCGGGAGGTGGAGATACCGTGAATTATCATTACACTGCTTCTATGTTAGTTAATGTTTTATATGATGACTTTGATAAGTTCATGTACCTTTATTTCGGCAAGCCTCTGGTTAGCGAATTCTATATGATGAATTCAGATTATCTGTTTACGTATTGGGTGAACGATACATACGCCTATTTCGTTTCCAAATGCTTTGTTCCAATTATATTGATCTGTGGTAAAAGTTACATGGCGACCGCAGTGGTGGTTGCATCGATCTGTTACCTGCCTGTTTGGCGACTCTTCTTAATATTTAATCGTGAATTCCCTGCACTTACTAGTCAGTTCCGTTGGACAATATTGTACACACCCTCTGTCGTATTTTGGGGAAGTGGCATCATGAAAGACAGTATTACACTTGCAGCTTCATGTTTGTACGTGCACGGATTTTATTGGTTCTTCACACAAAAACGATTCAGAATTAAATACATGATCACATTGGTTACTGGTATTTATTTCCTATTGTCCATCAAACCTTATATCCTCTTCGCATTGCTTCCGGGTTCTACGCTCTGGTTCATCACGCTTAGAATTAACCGAATCAAGAATGGATTTATTAAAGTACTCATTACTCCCACACTTGTTGCCTTAGGTGTGTTTTTAGGTTTGAGTGTTCTGCAATTCTTTGGCGACTCATTGGGTTCTTATTCCATGGATAAAGTTATTGTTACAGCTTCCGAGGCTCAGCGAGATCTTAAGCAAAGTTATTATAGTGGGAATGCATTTGACATTGGGGATTATGAACCAACCATTGCGGGAATGCTATCCGTTGCGCATAAAGCCATATTTGCGACTTTGTTCAGACCAACAATACTTGATGTAAAGAATATTGTCATGTTTGTTTCTTCTCTTGAGAACACTTTCATTCTTCTATTCACCGTGTTTCTGTTGTTTAAACTTCAGGTTTGGCGATTCTTTGGTCTGCTTACATCCCATCCACTCTTGATGTTCTCTTTTGTCTTCTCACTTTTCTTCGCCTTTTCAGTGGGGGTTTCAATTTCTAATTTCGGCACCTTGGTTCGATTAAAGATCCCTTGTATTCCTTTCTTCCTTTCTAGTTTGGCCATCCTTAATTATATTCAACTACAGACCGCTAAAATGAGAGCTCATGAGCTTTTGAAATGGGACACTTCCAAATTGAAGCCGGTTGCTTAATTCATCCATCTTTCATGCCACATCTGGAACATGAGGAGATACCAGATCTTTAGGGCAAATTCTTTTTTTCCGGAATAAAATCCATTTTTAAGTTGCGTGATCTCCTTTGACCGGAATATTCCTTGTTTTTCGATCAGTTCTTCATTCAAATAGTGATGAACTGTTTCATTCAATTCATTTAAAAGCCATTTTTCTATCGGAATTGCAAAACCCATTTTGGGCCTGTCCATAATTGATTTTGGCAGGTATTGATGCGTGATCTCTTTTAGTATATACTTCTTTACTCCTTTGTGGTACTTAAATTCGTCAGGTAGTGTTGCGGCCCATTCTATCAATCTGTGATCAAGATAAGGTTCTCTAGCCTCAATGGAATAGGTCATCGAAGCCCTGTCAACTTTTTGAAGAATATCATCGGGTAAGTAAGTTTGATAGTCAATGGCCATCATGAATGAAAGTGGCGTGAAGTATTCTTCCTTCAGTTCGGTATTCTTGTATTCATGCTTCAATTCACTTACTTTATGTATAAAAAGATTCTGTAGTGCGGAATCTGAGAATTGTTTACTCAAACTCATCATCATATTGTTTGCCGAAGGGTCCTTTAGTAGTGACTTTAATTTTTCATAGCGATTATGAAAATTATAGGTTTTCTTTAATACAGGGATCTTGTCTGCTTTGACATTTTTCATTAAGGAAGAAAGAAAATTTCTGAGTAAGGCTGGACTTGCATTAAGCAATTTACCGTGTTTCATCAGGTAATCATAACGATTGTATCCTGCAAAAACTTCATCCCCTGCGTCTGCACTCAAAACTACTTTTACATGTTGGCCTGCTATTTTACAAACAAGACTTGTAGGGATGGCACTATGGTCGCCGAACGGCTCATCATAAAAGTAAGGTAGTTCTTTGATATGCTCTAAAGCTTCTTTTTCTGTACAGTAAAACTCATGGTGATTGGTTCCCAATCTTTCTGAAATTGTTTTTGCAAAAGCCGCTTCATTTAAGCCCATGTCCGGAACTCCGATCGTGTACGTATTTAATTTTGCGGTTCTGTTTTTTTGTAACAAAGCAGTTAAACAGGCACTGTCATATCCACCACTCAGAAAAACACCTACGGGTACATCCGCGATCATTCGGTATTCCGCCGCTGATGTCAGCAGTTCTTCTGTTTTTGATTTCGCTTCATCAAAAGATATTTTTTGCTTTTCCTTGTTATAGTAATCATACACATTCCAGTATTTTGATATCTGAAATTGTTTAACTTGAAGATCGAATTCCAGAAAATGTCCGGGCGCCAGTTTGAATGTGTTTTTATAGATACAGTTGGATCCGGGAATATTTCCAAACTGTAGAAAAGCAGCAACAGCGTTCAGATTCAATTCTTTTTTAAATTTCGGATGGCAAAGAATTGATTTTAATTCAGATCCAAAAATGAAGATCCCATCGTTCCAATAATAAAAGAAGGGTTTTATTCCAGCACGGTCCCTTGCCATGAAGATGTGATTCTTCTCCTTGTTGTAAATCACAAAAGCGAACATTCCAATGAAACGATCAAGGCATTTTGTTCCCCATTCTCTGTATGCAATTAAAATGACCTCCGTATCTGATTTGGTTTTAAAGAGATGGCCTTTGCTTTCTAACTCAGATCTTATTTCATTAAAATTATAGATCTCTCCATTGAATGTAATGACCAAGTCGCCGTCATGCATGGGTTGCGAGGCATTCGTACTGAGGTCGATGATCGAAAGCCTTCTGTGTGCAAGACCTACCTCTGCCTGTGTATTTTTAATATAGAACAAGCCGTCTCCGTCCGGACCACGATGAATAAGACTTGAGGCCATTTTTTTTAAAGGTTCTTCACCGGAAGAAACATTCAGATCTATGAATCCAGTGATACCGCACATAATTGATCAGCTTCCCTGTTTCACAGGTTCGTTTAATTCTATTTTATCAGAAAAGCTCAAGTCCCTTACTTCAGCCACTTTTTCCTTTTTTTTACTACTTAATATTAAGAGCAGGATAATGGAAACGGGAAGCAGATAGATGATGAGCTTTGTTGCGCGATGAAACATTATCATTTTGTTGCCGGGTTGAATTTCCGGATCGCCATACACATAGGTTTGTGTGAGTTTTTCGAGTATTGGCATCGATATTTTTCCTTCATAGATCCGGAAAAAGGATTCTTTATTTGTTAAGTAGAAGTCCAGACTGTGGTGTTTTTCATTCACCCTGTTCCAGGAAGGTTCTTTACTCACATCGTAAAGATGCCAGGAGTTATTATAAAATACTTCACAAAGAAAATGACCCGGTCCTTCTTTCAATCCCAGTCCAACACTGCGCACTTTTATTCCTTTTCTTTTCAGCATATCAATAAAAACGATCGTTTGCTGGCTGCATAAACCAATGTTGTGTTTCAGAATATCGTCAGAAAGTACTATCGATGACATATGAGACCAGATCATCTTTCCGCAAAGGGCAGCGATCCAGTTTTCCCTGAAGGTGTAATTAAGAGGACCATGCTTAAATCTGTTCTTTACGATCTCACTGCAAAGTTCCGTGTAAGCAATCGTGTCGAAAGCAGAAGGGAATGCTATTTTATAAGAATTCTCGGTTATCTCACGCAGTTTGTCCATAGAATTCAGGGCGCTCAGCTCTTTCCGGTATAATTCGTTGCTGGCTTCAAGCGGTTCTGAAAAAGAAAAGAGGTTTCCGAAAATTGGAATCAGGCTCAAGATCAATAAAAGAACTAAGATTGAAGGAAAGTTTTTTATAATTATCTGGAGCATTTCTGTTCAAAGTAATAAGTCTTAAATATAAGACTTAATTTTCATTAATTACCAATGAGAAGGATTAATTATTTATACGATGTGACCTTATTAGAAAGTGAGAAGATGTTTAAGGATAGCCCCTGTTCTTCTCGTAAATATCTCTGAAGGACTATTAAATATGGCGCGCGCGAAGAAATAAAATCCTTCTTTTCGTTGTTTTCTGAATGCAAGATTAACTGCTATCAGGGAATCCATATGAGCTTCCACTTTCTTTATCTTATTCTTGTATTCTTTACCTATGATCTTGTCTTCATTAAGGCTTTTAATTAATGCATTTTTTTTCAAAATCCATCTTTCCTTTTCGAAATTCCGCATGTTTCTGTCTTCATGGTCGATAAGATAAGCACTGCATATATTCTTAAGTAGGATCTTGTAGCGAACAGATAGTTTCATGAAATAGTCCCAATCTTCTGCGAACATCAGTTCTTTTGATTCATTAAATAGATTTGCTTTTGCAACATCAGCTCGTATAAAAAGACAATTAACATGCAGGGAACAACTCATAAACAAGTCGTCAGGAAGCTTAACCGGCAATTTATTTTCTTTGGCATTGGATCTGTTTTCATAACCCCATTTGAAATTCAGATGAATGATCTCGGGTGAATTATTCTCTGAGATGATATCAAATGCTGTTTGAAAATGAAAATTCTCAAGCAGATCATCTGAGTCCAGAAATGTAACGTAGGTTCCCGAAGCTTTTTTAATTCCGTGATTTCTCGCATGTGCTACCCCGCAATTCTCAGTTTTGTAATACCTGATCTTTGGATCATTCAGTGACTTTATCACTTCACCAGTAGCATCCGTACTGCCATCGTCAACAAGGATGATCTCAAAATCACTAAAAGTTTGGGCAGTAATACTCCTTAATGCATTGAGCACTATTTTCTCTCGGTTGTATGTTGGAATGACAATGCTGAAAAACATTACTGTAAATATAATTCTTCCAATTGACTGACCATTCTTTTAATTTCGAATAATTTATGTACTGAAGGATAGGAATTCGCCTTAATTTGATTTCGAAGGGTTTCATCTTTCAGAATCAGATTCGAAGCATTCAAGATAGAATTTGAATCTCGGTAAGGTACAATTATACAGTTCGCGCGATCGATCAGTATTGCGGGGGCTATTCCGGAAAGTGTCGCTATCATAGGAATACCTGAAGCCAGACATTCAATATAAGTTTGACCAAACGCTTCAATATTCAGATTTACCGGTACATGTATGAAGAGGTCGAAGATGTGATAAAGAGAGGGCAGTTCATTTTCGAATTCAACAGTTCTATAAGATTCTTGTGGAAGTTCATTCAGAAGCTCCTTTATTTTTTGCTCATGATCACCCAATGCATTAAACAATAGAAGCAATGCATTTGGATAAGAATTCAATAGTTCTTTGTAAGCCGGAATGATATACTGTACTCCTTTTAGTTCTGTAAATCTTGAGATGACTCCTATAACAGGAGATTTGTTAGAAGGATTGTATTTTGAATGAAGGATTTTTACATTTTCTTTATTGGGATTATGAAAAAGATCTAGTTTGAAACCATGGGGGATCACAACTACTTTTTTAGAGTCTACTTTTTCTTTATCGGTCAAAGTTAGCTTTACGTTTTCTGATACTGCAATGATCTTTGTTGCTTTTTTGTTTAAGTATCTGTCCCATTTAACTGCATTTGGATGATATTCATGATTCAAAGTGGCATAATGGCGTGTATAAAATCTATTTTGGATTCCAGCCAACTTTGCAGCGATAAGTCCAATGAATGATCCTGTGAATAAATGTGTGTGTACGGCAACGGATCTATTCTTTTTTAAAAAGAGAAAACTTTTGAGTACTGCATGTGGCAGGCTCCATTTGTTATGATATTCTATTCTTTGGTATGTAACAGAATTACGAATAAGGAATTTTTCCATTTCGGTATCTGGTCCACTGATGAGAATGAAACTAAGCTCGATCTTCTTTTTATCAATTTCTTCAATGATCCATTCAAAGCCAAGTGCTCTGCTTATATCCGAGACCACGTAGGTTAATTTTATAGGCATTTCTTGCGCCATCCAAAGCCGAATATAATAATTTAATTGCAGTGAAATTTTAGTTCTGTTGAGAGAATATCACCCAACACTTTCTATTATTCAACAGGTAATTGCAATGAAATGGCCGTTTCCTTGTCGCAAAGTAGATAGTTGTAATGATCGCTTTGTGTAATACGCTTGCTTAATCGAATCCCCTTGGCTTCTCCGATATTATAATAAAGATAATTCAATGGAGCAACGATCTTCTCTACCTTTTCGCCAACAGCATTATTCAGGATCTCGATGAGAATGATTGGACGATGAATATAAATATGCTTCAAATATCCTGCTAACACTTCTGCCTCATGTGTTTCTACGTCTAACTTTATCAGATCCACTTTATCAATATTCATTTCTTTGATCAGGTCGTCAAGCGTGATCGTATTGATTTGTACTTCTGTGACTTTTATATCTGCTTCATTTCTGTTCTCATTCACCGTAACAGCATAGGTGTGCTCGTCATTCGTGTCATACACAACTGCTGTTCCAGTTTGATATGAAGCTGCTTTCTCGATCGTATGGATGGAATAATCATTAAGTCGGACATTATTTTGCAGTTTCAGAAAAACACGTTTGATGGGTTCTAATGCGTATACTTCTGCAGCCGGGTTGACACATTTAGATATTAGCGAATAAATTCCGGTATTAGCGCCAATATCCAAAATTGTTTTACTTCTTCTTGAAAGGCTTGTCCATAATTCCAATGACTTTTTTTCCCAGCCTCCTGTTAATCCCGACCAGAAAACATCGTTCTCTATCACATACCCATAATGCTTCATTTTGAACTTTTCATTTTTTGAAACTGGAATTTCTATTGTTCCTTTAAAGTGCAGATGCTTGTAGATAGATTCAGGAGGTTTCCAAAAAGTTCGTAATAGACGGAATAGCACGGCCTTAAATGGAATCAGTTCGAATAATTTTTTAAGCAGTCCTTTCATTTAACTTTGACAATAATACTGAATTTATTGGGCATTCATTCTTTTCTTCAGAAAATAGAACCAGGGTAGAGGAAGAATTCGATTACTGAAAATGAAAGATGCGATAAAGATCATCAAGAAACTGATTGCAGTGGCATACACTGCTCCAATGGCGCCAAAATTGCTAATGAAAACGTAATTCAAAATTCCATTCAGTAAGATGCTGAAAACAGAAAGCCATCCAAGAAAAGAGGTCTTTGCGGCATAGAATATTACGGATGATATGAGCAGATAAAATCCCCAGAATACATAAGACAAAGAGACCCAGTTCACATACATCATGCCTTCATGAAATTTTTGATCTATGAAGATCCGGAAGAAGAAAGGGGAAAGTAAGGCAATCATCAGAAAACAGAACATTATCAAAGCTATAAAAAGGTAACACATTTTAACTATCTGCGTTTTAGCTTCATCAGTTGCGCTGGTTAGACGCTCGTATACAAAAGGGGTGTAGAAATTTGAAAATGCTGTAATGGGAAGAAGTATCATACTTCCAAATTGGTATCCTATGGTATAAATACCTGCTTCATCTACAGAGATCATTTCTGAAATGAAGATCCTGTCACTTTGATTTACTGCAAATTTGCTTAATTGATGAAAGATCAATGGGAAGCCGAAAGTAGCCAGTTTAATGAGATCGTGTTTTGAAAAGGTGAAGTGCAGATAACTTAATCTTATTCCAAAGAACCAGATCGAGATGATAGATTGCAAGAACAAGGAGATCAACCAGCCAATGATCCTGCCTTCCCATCCTTTAAAAACGTAAACGACCAGATAACACGAAAGACCAAGATCAAATACAGTGAATGCAAGAGAGTAGAACATGTAAGCAATTGGTTTTTTGTGATTGATATAATAGTTTCTGATCTCCTCGCTTACTATTGTCATAAAGCCGGTTAATGGCAGAAGAAACAAAAACAAAGGTCCGAAGGTTGTTTCTTCACGAAATGGAAATATCCCCGCAAGAAGAATGGTGATCAGCAGCGTATTTGTTATGGAAAGCCAGAAATGGGTGGAATATAATTTTTGTTGCTCCTTGAATTGCTTTTCTTTTTTAAAGAATTCGATCCAGAAAAATCCCTCTGAACTCAGACCAATGATCGGTGAAAGAATTAGGACATAGGTGCTGAAAAGTGCTGTCGTGCCATAGTCTTTTTCTGAAAGGTGACTTGTAAGTATGGGAAGTATAAGCAGATTCAGCAAAGCACCTATAACAGAAGTAACAGAGTAAATAGAAAAACTATATAAGATCTTCTTGAACATAATTTACCGGAAACTTCAGAAAGAAATTCCTACACCAATTGTTGTTGGTATAAATATAGAAGAATAATGATAAAAAGAAAACGGAATACGTCGAAATTTATAAGGCTTGGTCTGTAAGAATCGCCCTTAACTTCAATTCAGAGTTGCCTTCGGTGCTTAAAAAGTAATCTTTCACCACTTTTTCTCTGGTCTTATCATCCATTTCTTTTAATTCGATTTTTGCTATCTGCTCCGCATTGAATTCGTAGATAGGAATGTGTGCATCACTTAGCAGATCTGTATTTAAAGCCGGAATTGCATTGAAAAGAATGGTTTTGTTATAAAGCATTGAGAGCGGGATCAGTCCCGAATTATGAATGAATACACAAGCTTCACTGCTCAGGATCAGCTCAAATAGATCTCCTTCAGAAATGAATTCAACATCCTGCAGTTGAAATTCTTTTGGATCGGATCGTGGATGCAATTTAACTATGAGTGAAAGCCCTTGCTTGTGAAAAAAGACAGAAAGCCGTCGGATAAATTCTTTCCTTTGCTCTAGGCTGATCTTATTTCCAGGTATTTGTTCAAATGGCGTGTCAAATAAAAGGACTCTCTTTTTTTTCTCCGGAAACTTCCCATTCCTTAGTTTTTGAAAGAACTCATCAAATTGCGGGTTGCCAATGTATTGAAGTTTTTTTTCTTCTATTCCATCTCTTTCTTTTATATAGCCGCTGTTTCTTTCGGTGAAATTGATATAGACATCCGCTTGTCTGAATTCATATTGACAAGAACGAAGGCCTTTAGTGAGCCCTTGAAATTTTCGCAGGAATATTAATCGGAAATAAGATGGCCATAAACTTAATTTCAGCATCGGCAAGGACGAAATAAGAAAACGCAGTGTTTTAATGGAAGATGCCGAGAGTTCAATTCCTGCATTTTTCTCCAGCCTGATCGTATTGTCAACTTCAAATGCTCTTCTTAAACCATGTTCCAGTACAGTGGTTTTGATGTTTTTCGCTCTCGCTGTTATAGTGAGTGCTATCTGATGAAAGGATTCAATGTCATGAAAAATGATCTGTGATGGTTTGATCTTGTCGAGCAACTCTTCCGGGGTTGAAAAGTCATTCCAGTAAATGACACGTAAACCCGGATACTCCTTCACTTTTTTGTATTCAAAAATAAAGACAAGCTCAAATTGGTCCGACAGTCTGAAAAGCTGTTGAGAGAGATCTTTCCGGGTATGATCCCAGTTAATTAATAATATTTGCTTGCTGCTCAAATAGCAATATTAACAAAAATGAACGAGGGTTCAAAGGGAAAATAGCTGTAAGACACATAGTTTTTGCTACTTCTGTTTCGAGATGAACTGGATCATTTCAGCCTGACTTGACTTATAAGAAAAGGAATCCGCTATGTCTTTAAAGTTTTCTTTGTCAACGCAATGATGGTAGGATAATTTACTTACTTCCAGTTTCTCCCTGTCATGGACAAATACGGCGAGTATCTTAATGAGTTGCTTTGTTGTAAAACAATAACTGGTATATGTTTTTTTGTACAGGATCAGTTTTTCTGTGTCGCTGCTCAGCAGAATAAGCTTCTGTACAAGTTCTTCTATCTCATTTTCTGCAGATGCTTTTTCACATGTTATGCCGGTTTTGAATCTGTACTCTTCCGAGTGCATGAAAAAATCCTGCAGTACTTTTTTGGATGATTCCATTTTAAAGCTGGTGTCCAGCTGCTGTTTGTTCTCGGGATCAGTCAGGTGAAAGAATGAACTGCGAACAAGTTTTAATTTTTCGATCTCAAATGGTATGTAGCTTAGAAAGAAATTCAATTGACTTACACTGATGCAATTGTTCTGTGTGGTTTGATCCACTGTTACATAACGGTCTTCATCGGTGTGTGTTCGCAACATCAGTTGTTTGAAGTAATTTATATAAGCTTGTGACATGGGTAGTTGACATTTACCGTCATTCGGAAAATTATTGAACCAGGTCACCTTGGAGTTCTTGATCTCTGCAAAATGGCCAAGCACATTGTTGTCATACTTCTTGCTTGTATCTATGATCGGTTTTGGAGGTACGATGGGTTGTGGTGGCGTTTGGTATTCTTTTTCTGAAGAAAAAGTGAATTTAAGCTTACCTGATTTGTTACTTAAGAGATAAGTGAATTCATGACCGGATGTTTTTTTTCCTCTCGATAAAAGATAGATCGTTTGCGTGATGCTGGCATTTTCATTGCCGATCACAGCCTTCACTTTCACCGTATCTTTTTTGATGTTCTTTACTAATAACTCATTTTGAACGGAGGTATTCATCAATGAGTCTTCAACATACAATAAGAAAGTGTTACCGTCTGTATTCACGACCCGTAAATGATTTTGCGCTCGATCCATTAAAGTAACGAAAAGAAATATCAGGAAAAGTTGTTTACGCATGGATAAATTTACGCTGTATTTTTGTGAAAGTGATCAAAAATAAGTTTTGCTTTCGATCTTCCGATTGATTTTTCTAGTTCTTGTAACTCTGCCTCTTTGATATTCTTCACACTTTTAAGTTCTCGAAGCAACTTATCGGCAGTAATATCGCTTATTCCCTTGATATCACTCAGTTCGGTTTTGAAAGTTTCTCTGCTTCGCTTGTTTCTGTGATGAGTGATGCCAAATCGATGGGCCTCGTCTCTAATATGTTGTATGACTTTTAGTGTTTCACTTCTTTTATCCAGATAAAGGGGTAAAGGATCTCCGGGAAAATAGATCTCTTCCAATCGCTTAGCAATTCCGATAACTGCTACTTTTCCATATAATTTTAATTTCTTGAGTGCTTTCACTGCAGCACTTAATTGTCCTTTTCCTCCATCAATAACTATGAGCTGCGGCAAGGGAAGACCTTCTTCCAAAACTCTGCTGTACCTTCTTGTCAATACTTCTTCCATCGTTGCAAAGTCATCTGCTCCTGTCACGCTTTTGATATTAAAATGCCTGTATTCTTTTTTAGCCGGTTTGGCGTTTATGAATACCGGCATTGCACTCACGGCATATTCACCTTGTATGTTACTGTTATCAAAGCCTTCAATTCTTCTCGGTTGCTCTTTCATCCTGAGATCCTTTTTCATCTGCTCCATGATTCTTTCCGTGTGTCTTTCAGGATCGGTGAACATGATCTGTTTTTCCTTTTCGTGTTTATAGGCAATGGCATTTCTGTGACACAGATCCAGTAATTTTTTCTTATCTCCTATTTTTGGAACATAATAAGCACAATCATTCAAAGCAATGGTTAGTTCAAAAGGAACAATGATCTCTTTGCTGTTACTGCCGAATCGATTCCTGAATTCGAGAATGGCAAACAATAACAGATCATCATCCGTCTCATCCATTTTCTTTGTCAATTCCATTGTTTGCGATTGAATGATAGAGCCGTTCTTGATGTGGAAATAATGGACAAAAGCTTGCTTCTCATCACTGAGAATGCTATACACTTCTGTATTCGTAATAGAGGGATGAACTACAGCTGATTTTCCCTGATGCGCTGTTAAGATCTCAATTTTGTTCTTGAAAAGTTCAGCATTTTCAAAGTCAAAGATCTCACTTGCTTGTTGCATTTTCGATTTCAGATCTTTTATCGCAAAAGCCAATTCTCCTTTCAGTATTTGCCTTATGCCGTTAAGATCTTCTTCGTATTCATTTAATTTCTGTTTACCTGTACAAGGCGCCTTACACCGGCCTATATGAAACTCCAGGCATTCTCTGAATTTTCCTTTGGTAATGTTCGTTTCACTAAGTTCATATGAACAAGTTCTCAAGGGATAGATCTGACTGATAAGATCCAAAAGCGTATGCATGAGTTTTCCGGATGCATAAGGACCAAAATATTCACTTCCATCCTTTATCATTTTTCGTGTTGGAAAGATCCTTGAGAAACGTTCCTTTTTGATAACGATCCATGGGTATGTTTTATCATCCCTTAAGTTTACATTGTACTTTGGCTTTAAACTTTTGATCAAATTATTCTCGAGCAACAAAGCATCCACCTCTGTATCCACTTTCACTGTTTTGATATCAGCGATCTTTTTTACCAGTAATTTCAATCGAGAATTATCATGCTCTTTTGTAAAATATGAGCTAACCCTTTTTTTCAGATTCTTTGCTTTTCCAACATAAAGTAAATTCTTGTCGGTATCAAAATATTGATACACACCCGGACTGTCAGGCAACGATTGCAGGAGGGATTGGATATGTGAATTGAACTTCTCCAGGATGGAGCAAAGGTATCCTTTTTAAAAATGAAGAGGAAAGTTCCTGAATGAGGATGGTGAAAGTGAAATATATTTTAAATATCAGATAAACAATTAGTTACGCAATTCATCTCTACGAAAATTATTCGTATTTTCGAGTTCTGTTTTTAAAAAATTATGGCAAAATTCAGAAGAGAAGATGCGCTTGATTATCATTCGCAGGGAAGACCGGGAAAAATTGAGGTAATACCTACAAAACCCTATAGTACACAGCGAGATCTTACACTGGCTTACTCACCGGGAGTGGCAGAGCCTTGCTTGGAAATCGAAAAAAATCCTGAAGATGCTTACAAGTATACTGCCAAAGGAAATTTAGTTGCAGTGATCTCGAATGGAACAGCTGTTTTAGGACTGGGAGATATCGGGGCTCTTGCTTCCAAACCAGTAATGGAAGGGAAAGGTTTACTTTTCAAGATCTTTGCCGATCTGGATGTTTTTGATATTGAAGTGAACACCAAGAATATTGATGAATTTGTTCAGACGGTAAAGAATATTGCACCCACATTTGGCGGTATCAATCTTGAAGATATCAAAGCACCCGAATGTTTTGAGATCGAAAGAAGATTAAAGGAAGAATTGGATATTCCGTTGATGCATGATGATCAGCACGGAACTGCAATTATTTCTGCAGCCGGTTTGATCAACGCAGTAGAGATCTCAGGTAAAAAAATGAACGAAGTGAAACTGGTCATCAACGGAGCCGGTGCTTCTGCCAACTCTTGTGCTAAATTATATATCGCAGTTGGCGTTAAAAAAGAGAACATTACCATGCTCGATAGTAAGGGTGTTCTTCACAAGGGAAGAAAGGATCTTGATCAGTATAAATCATTTTTTGCATCCGAGAAAACAAACATCAATACATTGGAGGAAGCGATGAAAGGTGCCGATGTTTTTGTTGGTCTTTCAAAAGGAAATATTGTGAACAAGGAAATGGTGAAGAGCATGAACAAGAACTGTATCGTTTTTGCTCTGGCTAATCCTACGCCTGAGATCTCCTATGAGGAAGCTATCAGTGCAAGGCCGGATATCATCGTGGCAACCGGAAGAAGTGATCATCCTAATCAGGTGAATAACGTTTTGGGTTTCCCTTTCATTTTCCGTGGTGCAATGGATGTGAGAGCAACTTCAATCAATGAAGAAATGAAGTTGGCTGCCACAAAAGCAATAGCTGCACTTGCAAAGGAACCTGTTCCTGATTATGTGAATCTTGCTTATGGCTCTAAAAACCTAAGTTTCGGCGCAGAATATATTATTCCCAAACCTATTGACAATCGTTTGATCACAGCAGTTTCTTCTGCCGTTGCGAAAGCTGCTATTGAAAGTGGCGTTGCTAAGAGAAAGATCACTGACTGGGAT
>Ga0268298_10003100_pt1 | contig 17319 bp, 28 predicted proteins | sample WWTPWeurt_MetaG_FD_194462 | JGI IMG/M metagenome (GOLD analysis project Ga0268298, IMG submission 194462) | Activated sludge microbial communities from WWTP in Nijmegen, Gelderland, Netherland - WWTP Weurt | ecosystem: Engineered > WWTP > Aerobic digester > Activated sludge | place...
GAGTAGCAGAAAGACTTGGAGTTAGTGAAAGAATTGGAGTAGCAGAAAGACTTGGAGTTAGTGAAAGAACCACTACAAAAGTAGGATTACAAGTAGATTTAACATTAGGAAAGGAAAAAAAGAAAAAAAATTCAAAAAAGAAAGATGATGCATTTTTCTTAACAGCTTACACTCCATCAGTAGCAGGAATTTCATTAAAAAGAACCACAAAAGGAGTCAAAGGAAACAAAGTATTCAGCGGCTTAGAGATTAGAGGAGTTAAACTCGATAAAAAATCAAGGAGGAATAGCTTTTTATGAGTTTTACAGACATAGTTTTCCTAATTTTTATAGTAGTAGTAATAATCGTAGCACTAATGTTTAGTGCATACGCATTCTCAATTATCTACCCTCCAATAGGAGTTTTAATCCCCGCAAATCAATCTACAGTTATTTACAATTCAGTAACTTCGGTATATACATTTTATGATGCAACGATTCCAGCACTTTTCATAATAATGGGTACATTAAGTGCTATTCTTACGGTGCTTTTGAGAGGGCATCCAGTCATTTTAGCTGTTTGGTTAGTTATCAGCGTAATGGCACTTGTTGTATATGACGTAGGATTGGATATAATTAATGCTTTTGCCGCAACTGAAGCCAACACACATATCATGGATACAAGTATTGAATTTTACAGATCAGGAATTCCAAAGTTTATTCCGGTCGCAAACTTACTTATTGCGTTAGTTATGCTTGGAAAGAGGGTTTTCACATGAAAAAACTACTATTTTTACTAGTATTAATGCTTGCAGTAGCACATGCATTAGATGTACAAAAAGCAATAAGAGAGAACGAATGCAACTTCAAAGATAGGAGACAGTGTCAAGATATTATAATTAATGGGTCAGAGTTTGATTTAATAAAATCCCCAACACATGACCTAATAAGGACAAAAGACGATCAAATAAGTATAATTCTCGATAAAAATCCTGATTATGATACTGAGTTTGAAGAAGTTCCAACCAATGACAAAGTAAAGATATCACATTGGATAAATTCCAGGCCAGACAACATAACATATACTTTCAATTATACAGGAAAAGTTTTCTGGGGAGAATGGGTTGATTATGATTCATTAGATAGAAGTTCATGGACTTACACTGATGATTACTACGAAAATGACCAAAAAATAGATACCTCATTACTATTTGACAATGATGATGCATTTGATTTCAAAGATTTAGAGAACACTACTGCCCACTTTTCTAAAATAATCATAAGACCTGGCCAAATTAGGATAGTCTTTACTGTAGATGATTCAGGCAGTTACCCATATCTACTAGATCCATCATTTGGGAGCGGAACAATTCAAAATTGTCAAACAAATGGATATAATTACTGTAATATTTCGATATCTTCAACAATTACTGGCGGAGATTTCGTTTTGAACAATAGAGGAACTACAATAAATGCTGGAGTTACAGTCTCGCTTTCACATTCGCGACTTACTATAAATTCTAGTGAATATTTCTTATCATTATCAAATAATCCATTTAATGCTCCTGGAAGTGCTGCAGGTTCACCAGTTGCTGGTTCGGGAGGAACTGGGGGGTCTGTAATGATAAATAATGCTCCACCAGGTGGTTTAAATGGTGCTGCAAATGGCAATAGTGGAACTGGTGGAGACTTTGGTTGTGCAATAGGTGTCGGAGGAACCGGGTCAGGCTTTGCACCTTTCGATTTTGCTTCTGGAAGTGCAGGAGCATTTAATTTAGGTTCAAGATTAGCAGGTGGTGGAGGATTTTATTCAACAGGTGCTGTTTATGTAAGAGGAACTCCGTGCGCAACTGCTCTAAGTGGAGGAGCAGGTCATTCCATAAGAATAATTTCCGCTAACATAAATTTATCAGGAACTACAAATACATATGGAGGAGCAGGGTTAACTAGTTTTGGTGCAGCTGGAGGTGCAGGAGCAGGTGAATTGACTTTATATGGTGCCTACATTAGATTCAATGGAACTTATGTCGCTACAGGTTCTGCCGGGCTTGTAGATGGATCTTGTACATTATGTCAAGCTGGTGGTGGAGCTGGAGGACGTTTCCGAACTTGCAGTAAAATTAATTATAACAGCACTGGATCGACGATTTCATTAGGTGGTGGGGCAGGAGCAGGTGGTGGAGCTGCAGGTGCAGCAGGTTCAAGCAGCATAAATTCTTTAGCTTCTTGTTTCCCAGATTTAATAGTAAATCCTTATACAACTAACAACACGGGCTTTAGTGAATTATCCCCTGTTTTACAATTTAATACGGGACTTTTCAACAATAGTGCCAATGTAACTTGCTGGGTTAATAATGGAGTAACGACGACCCAAATAGGTCAATTCAATTTTAGTAGTTCTGTAAACACATATTCTTTTGAAACATCATACGCTTCTCCTGGTACTTATATAGTGAATTTTACTTGTGGAAATTCAACCGCTGGGATTGCAAATGTAACATCATCACCAATAACTATAACTGTGATTCCTGCAAATGTTACTGCGACTTACAATACTTCGAGATATGAAACGGAACTAGTACCAATAAGCTTTCTTGTAAATTCAACTCCGGACAACATTACAAACTATTCTTTAGTAGTTTTTTATAATAACACACAAATTAACACATCAAGCGGGGCTGCAAATGCTCCAACATTTATTTATAACACTTCATTCGTGAATCCCTTAGTTTCTAGTAATAACACGAATAAAACAATTAGAATGATCTTAAATATCACAACAGATGATGGAATAACGGTTTCTACGTCTAATAATTTAATCTATGATTTCAACGAAACGGTAAGAACATGGTATTTAGTTAGTTCTCAATACCCAATGACTGCAACATATACAAATACCACAGAATCTTCTAATCCAGTAACTGTAACTCTTGCCTCTCGCCCAAGCGGAGCAACTAATGATGTAACATATCCTTCATTTGCATATGGACTTCAAAAATGTACATTAACTTCTGGAACTGGAGCAACTTCTGATGTTTCATGTGGAAATAATATTTCAGTAACTAATGTAACTCTATTTACCTTATTGCCTACTCATAGACAACAAAATGGAATAGTATTTTCGGAATATTACGTAAATAGAAGTTATGATTTGACTTATGTAGCACAACCAGAAGCCATAAGTTCAAAGACGATTAATGATGCGGGAACTCAAATAGGTAGAGAATACTTTGTTTGGATAGTTAATAGAACTAATGGAACTATTGGAGGCGCTACTGCTAATGCAAACATACACGATATATTTACAGTGACTTTCTATGATGAAATAAATTTTTCACAAATCAATATCGATACTGCAGTGGGTCAATATGGAGCAGTCTTTAGCGATGGAGCAATAAAGAATTATAGTGTATCTCAAAGCAATACAAGCAACATTTCAAGTTTTGTAGTCAGAGGATATCCTAATTTCTCAAGCGTTGCATTAAATTCATTTGAAACATATAGTAAGACGGGGTATGTTACTAGAAGCAGATATCTAACTAATGCGAATACTTCATTAGGTGTAAATCAAAATGTTTCAATCTATCTATTGCCAAATGGGTTTGCAACTTATGCAGTTATTCAAGTTGTAGATAGAAATGGTAATGGCGTAGCAAACGTAACGGTACAAATAGCGAAGTTTATTACGACGAATAGCTCATACCAAGTAATAGATACAAAACAAACAGGAGCAACAGGGTTTGCGAGTGGGTATTATCAAGTAGATCAATTCTACAAATTCTATGCCTATGATTCTAATAATAACTTATTGTATGCTTCTGCAGTCCCAGAACAATTTTACTGTGGTCAGATTCCTTGTATATTTTCAATAGTAGTTTCAAACGCAAGCTCAGTGCCATTGCAATTTGTATCGCCATATGTCCTAGCAAATTGCATAGGAAACAACACAACAAATACAATCACATACTCCTATGCAGATATAAGTGGCGCTTCACATACAATGAATTTCTTAGCTTGGAGAACAATAAACGGGTCAACAACGGTTCACACACCAGTTTGTAATGCAAACGTTACCGGCTCAAGTGGTGGATATGTTTGCAGTCTAAGCTTCCCAGAAAACCTAACTAACTATGCATATCTTTGTGAAATAAGAGACAATTACAATAATGTAGATAGACAAGTTTTCGGAAGGATAATTGATTTCAGACCACTTGATGGAATATCAGACTGGCTATTAGTCGCATTAATCGCAATAATAGGATTAGCTGCATGTGGAGTCAGTCCAATTGGTGGATTAGCTATAGTTGGAATAGGAACTGCAGCATTTGCATTTTTAGGATACATACCATTCACACAGGCATTCATAGCAAATGTCCTAGTTGTAGCAGTGGCAATGATGTTCTTGATGGGTGAAGATAATGGGTAAACTAACTGAAATTGGACTGGCGATTATTTTCACATTTGCCTTAGTTGGAATATTTGTAACTGGGATAGAGAGTCAAGATGCAGATATGGCAGCAAGACCATTTGTCCAAAGAGCTCAATATGATAATAGTACTGCATCATTAATTACGACAAATGGAACAGTAATCAATGTTTCAAGTCAAAGTACAGTAAGCAACTTCCAAACTATTGCAGACAACATGAGAGAACAGATTGCCTCAGCTCAAAGAACATTTAACAATAATGATCCAAACCCTGTTTTCAATATCGCTTCAAAATTAGCTGCAGCCTTTGGTTTACTAACTGCATTGACAATGAATGTACTCTACTTAGTTTTAGCAGTCATCTCAGAAGGAGTTAACTTGGTCTTCGGAATAGGTAGCAACTTGAGAACTTGTACAACAACAAGTACTACTGCATGCCTACCGGCTCCATGGGGATTCATAGGAGACGCGTTAGTACCGCTTGCGCTTACTGCATTACTATTCTACTTAGTGATGCTACTTCTTAGAGCATATAAGATTGGTGATACAATATGAGTTCATTCCAAAACATAAGCAGCATGACAGATTTCATTCGAATTGGAAATACAATAACCGATGGATTACTTGTATTTTCATTTATCGTATCGGTACATGTAGTGTTTTTCCTTGTAACTCTTAGATTCGGAAAATGGAAAGCACTTACATATTCATCATTCATTGCAATCTTAATCGAATTAATTTTGAAGATGGTTAACCTTGCCGAAGAATGGATGATCATTCTAAGTTTGGTAGCAATGGCGTTTGGATTATTCCAAATGCTCGCAACAAAAGTAAGTTACAGTTGATATTATGGCAGGAGAAGACGGAGTATTCATAATCGCAGGCATTTTTTCAATGGGGGCACTCTTGTTGTTCATATACTTACACTATATGAATAGTAGGAGAACAGTATCAACCTTTTATGAGGCAGACCTAAAGACTATATGGTCGAATATATGGGTAGGATCATCATTTCTGATTCTAGCTTGTGATTTTACGCTTCTTAACTATTCATTCCAGCATGTCCTAGTCTACAACGCATTTGCAGAGACATTCTTTACGATTGTAAATATTATTCTATGGGGCTGCTACCTAATCGTAGGTTACACCACATGGATCACATTCCTAATGGCATTAAGACTGATAGTCTCAAACGTTAGAGGAGAAAACAATGAGTCAAAGCTGTAGATCTATTAGAATCAAAGCAGATGTATGGCGAGGATTGCATAGAGTCAAGGCTAAAGAAGGAAAGTCAATAAGCAAAATTGTAGAAGAGTTATACAATCTTCAGTACGGTGACTACATCGATTTCACATGTCGCCAAACATTTATAAATCCAGTTTCTCCACTCGAGTTGGAAAAATTAAATGTCGGGAAAAATCGACAGAGGAGGAGGAGATAGTGAAATTTATTAAGGATCTAAAAACTAAAACAGAAGAAATGATGAAGTCTAGCCAGAAAGGGCAGATGACTATTGGAAACATTCCATTGGTAGTCCAAGCATTAGCATTTGCAGGTATATTGATTGCAGTCATGCTATTAGTATTGGTACAGTTGCAAACAAGCTTTACTCCAGGATCGCTTCCATACAATGCGACAAATGAAGTAATTGAAGGTATCGCTAACATTCCAACATACTTTGGTTTGATAGGTACTGTAGTTGCATTAGGTGTTGTAGTCGGTATCGTCTTCATCGCCTTTAGAGTCTTCAATACTGGTGGAGGCTCAAGATAAATTCAGGGGGTAACCCCTAATTTATCTTTTTATTTTTATATTAACAAAAATCACAGAGGCGGTATGGATGGTATGGTCAAATGAATTGGAAAAGAAAATCAAAAAGGCAGAGCACCAATATCGCGACATTGACTATTTTGGAATAAAAGCACAGAAGAAAAAGAAACTGCCAAAAAATCCTTACAGTCTTAAATGCTAACACTTACTCAAAACACGTGTTCTTTTGGAGGAGAGGCACCGAGTAAGCCGCCTGATTCTCAAATGAAGGCGGCAATTAAGTATTGATACTAGTTATTTCGCCAACATCTGTTTCGAGATAGATGTCTCCATAATCGATATTTTCATCTAGCCAAGTTTGTATGGTATTTCCCGAATGCAAGACAAACCAGCCAACAACTACAATTAGGACTACATGTATTACTGCAAGCTGCAAGATTATGTAAGTTGGTATCTGCATTATTTCTTCTTGCAATTATCTCTATGAATAAAAATATAAGCATTTGCTTAAATTCCAAAATAATAAAATTGTTTGTGTATATATATAGTTAGATATGAATGAACATGCTAAATGGGGAATCGGAAAAACTGCGGGACTAATATTAGGATTTTTTATTGTTGCCCTTATAATAAGACCTTTTCTTGCACCTATTGCCAGGGCTTTATATTTTAGTGATCTGAGACTGATAATCTTTGGAATAGTCTTAATTGGAGCTGCATTATGGATACTAAAACTTACAAGTGATAAGATTAAACAGATGCTTAAAAAAGATTAATCTTCTTTGAGATTCTTATTTGTCATTATTGTAGCTATTTTAGGACTGGCCATTTTCTGTAGCAGATTTTCCACTTCGTCCTTCCTATTCTTCCTAAAGTATTGGAGGGTCGTTTCAAGATGCTTATGACGTGCCAAGCGCCGAACCAGATCAACATCTTTTGAAATGAGATAAGCCTTTTGCAACGCATAATGCCTAAAGGAATGCAAAGTCAAGTCATATCTTCTATTACGTATATTCTTTGGTCCACAAGGTTTAGTATACATGTATAATCTATTCAACCCAACCTTCTTACGATACTTAGCAAACGCTTGTCTTAGCATCTTATCACTAATAGGAAATAGTTTGTCATCTGGTTCAGTAGCATGTATTATTCCTAAGATAGAATCAGGCAAACGGAAGCGTGCCTTATAGCTTCCTTTAGTAGAATCTATCAATAACTCTTCACGATCCAAGTCTCTTCCAGATAAAGCAAGCAATTCTCCTACTCGCAAGCCTAAGGCCCCCATCATAACAAAGCATGCTCGATGAAATGGATTCTCAACTCCATCCATAAACTTTTGAAACTCTTCTTCGGTAAATGCCCGCTCAATAGTCTCGCATTGAAGCGATTCATTTTTCCTAAATCGTTCCTTGCGGACAGCAGTAAGTCTCTTACTAAGATACTTTAGTTTCTGATCTGAAATAACAGCGATCTGTAATTCAAACTCATTAACAAAGGACATATAGTGCAAGATTACCACCCTAGCGATCCAGAGGCCAACCTGAACATATATAAACCTTCACTTACAAGCCATTACAGATCACGTCCTACGTGATTCTTAGAACACAACGTGTGCGATTTAAAAGTGGAGTTAGCCTCTCTATAGGAAGTTCGAGTCTTCCCCGGGGCGTCTTTATTTTTAATTTTGCCTTACGAGTCGGAACGATCTCTAATACGTCGTGTTCTTCATTATATAAAATGACCATTTCCTCTTTATGCTCCCAACCATGTTTGCGCAATAAATCTATCATTGCTTCTGAAATACTAATGTACTTTGCGTTGTCCATGTATATTCTTCCTCTGCCGTGATTTTTCATAAAATAATATCTACCTACAAGTTTATATAACTAGTTGTAAGTTATAACAACTTGCTACTAATGACAATTTGTTACAGAGGTTAGTAACAACCTTTAAAAACTTACAAGTAATTGTAAGGTGCATGCCAAAGACAATACAAGTTTCGGATGACGTGCATGCAGCCCTATTTGCAAGGAAGTTGCATCCTAAGGATTCAGTAAACACAGTAGTGAGATCACTACTAGATATGGAAGCAAAGAAAGAGGGAGTTCAATGATTTCACCATTCCTTAGGGACTTGATGAAAGAATCATTGATCAAGGTCATTACTTCAGAATGCGGGTGTATTCTGGACGAGGACGGGTCAGTCTTACAGGGATGTGAGGGTTGCCGCCAATCAACTGCATCTAGGGGGCTGTAAGACTGACTGACATCACCAAGAAAATAAGGAGGGGCTGGCGAACATTCACCAGCCCCTCTTAAAAGTGAGAAAATGAGATTACCAATCAATCATGTTTGTTTGGATTGCAATCGGATAAATGAAGATTGCCCATATTGCCGCCATTGTGGCGGTAAAGTAGTAAAAGTAGTACAGGACACGTTATGAATGCAACGGGTGCCACGCCGAATGCATCTTATACACCCAGACGGGTGTTTGAGGCATTTGCGCTGGATTATATAAAGAAGTCAGCGCATGCGCGCATACCGTTATCAGAGATAAGAGCTTCTTTTGGTAATATATCTAGATCTACAGCCACAAGGACAATGCAACGGATGGCCGCAGCAGGATTACTAACTATAAGACGATACGAACAGATCTGGGTTGAATGCAACACCCTCCACAAAATGAATGCAACGGGTGCCACGAATTTGAATGCAACATTACGTCGTTCCGTGGCCCCTAAAAATGAATGCAACGCAGGGCCACGAAATGAACGCAATTCCAATGACGATTCGTGGCCTACTCATCCACTCCTAAGCTCGCATCGAATTCGATTCGAAAGCGTTCGATACCGAGGAAAAATGATCATAAGCAAAGATACAAGCTACTCCGGTGAATATCGAAACATTCCAACTACTTACTTACGATTCGGCTCGCACACCATCGTAATGCACACTCAAAGAATCAAGATTTGGATTCACGATTCGAAAGGTGCAAACTTAGAAGAACAACGAGAAGACGGGAGAAAAAAAGCTCTTACCCGACTAAATGAATTTGCGGAAATGCACTCTCTCATGCTTGAAGCTCATGACCTACAAAATATTACAGGAAGCGAGCACATTGTAGAAGACAAGAGCGTAGCCAAATACCTAAACTCATTTGACAAAGAAGACGCTAAGTACATAAACAAAAAGCTGGGCTTGAAGAAGAACATGTCTTCTCACAAGCGAAAATGGGAACTACATGAAAGAGATCCAGAAGTAGGGCCCCAATTTCCGCGGGGCCAGAGGCTCGAGTACTTAACCGAACGATTTGCCCCAGTTGATCTTCCAGCAATTTCAAATGCTTTAGAAAAAGTGCTGAAGGTTTCAGCTGAAATGGGCAACAAGATGATCGAGCACGAAAGTAGAATCCAAGTATTGGAGGTAATGCGATGAACAAAGATGTTGAACATATTATCGAAAGTTTAGAATCTTATATTATAGAAAAAGTAGACTGCGTACATATTACATCAGAAAACGAAAAAAATGAAATTAAAAAAATCTGGGCTAACTTTATGGCCGCACATCCATGGTTAATCCTTGAATCCGATTTTATCGAGAATAAAGGCATATCTAATCTTGTGTGTGAGTATGTGGGGATGAAATATCTCATTCAAACAAAACATGTTGAGGTAATTCATGAAAATGGAAAGTACAGAGTCTGGTTGACTAAAAAAGGAATTGAAAGGGCCAAATACTTAGAGAAAGAGGGGATCTAATGACTATAGAACATAGGCCATTAGTGAATCTAACTTGCCACGAATGTGAAGGGATAGTTATCTCAAGAGTTGTAATATCTCCCACTGTAGCAGTCTGCAGACCTTGTATAAAGGGAATTTACAATGCTTACAAAGTTTTGACAGGTGAGGACTAATGGCTGAAAGAGACAGCGTTTGCAGAGAAATAGCATGCATGAATTGCGAGAAAGTATTCAATTGTATCTACTGTTTCGGAGAACATAGTGTTGAATGTGGAGAAAGCAAATTTAAGATGTGTCCAAAGCACAAACACGTAATAACTAGGCTAGAAGAACTAGAAAATAGAAATGAAGTCTTAGAAGAGGAAGTAAGACGCTTACTAAGTACTGATTCTGAAAAACTCATCAAAAGATTAAAAATCGAATTACAAAGATCTGGAGAAACTTGCAATGACTGGATCAAGAAAGCTGAAACACACATAGAACGGGCTGCAGAATTAGAAAAAGAAAATCTAAATTTGAGGGGAAAATGATGGATCAAATAGAAATAATATCGGAAGCAATAGAGCAGACTAAAGGAGTTTTAGAGGCAAATAAAAGGAGCCTAACTATCCCCTCTAATCTAGAAGAGGATGCAAGACTGCAAACAGATGAATGGAAGAAATATCGGTCTGCATACGCAGTCTGGACAGGCACTCTAGTAGCTTATCGAAAAGATAATGCGCCATTTGAAGAGACTTTGGATTTTAGGGGGCTTAAGTTCAGAGTTCCAGAAAAGTTCCAAGGAAAATCAGGAATATTAGCGGTCAATCATCCAGACTTTTTGCTAAATGGGAATACTTACACTCCAGGAAATTCGGCTAAGCTTCTAAAATTCCCAGAAGAAAATGGCTGGTACAAACCAGAATTAGATTTCGGCATTCCAAACGGAAAACCAAGCGAAAGAGACGATAATGAAGCAAGATATATCTGGCGAAGAGATGAAGAAGATTTTGTTGGGCTGCTTGTGCGCTGGTGCGGCTACCTCGACGACGATCGCCGCTACGTCTTCTGCGACGACGATCGGGACGTCCGTCTCGGGGTGCTCGGAAAGAAACAAAATGGAAAGCTACCAGAACACAAGCACGAATGGGTAACTTCGTGCGCAAGTTGTGGAATTACTAGAGGTAAGGAATAATGCGCTCTGGATTTCTTCTGAGCCACACGCCCCTTCATAGCACCAGTTTGACTGGTCATGAAATTCAACAGCAACACATAGTAAGCGCAAGTCGAAACTGTGAAGCTGTGGTGATACGACTTAGTGAAGGAGCTACGGTAAAGTCTGCTTGTGCGCAGGAACGGCAACAACGACAACAATCGCCGCAACGTCAACTGCAACAACGATCCGAACAACCGTCACGAAATGACTCAGAAGATCCAAATTAAGGTGTTATATATGAACTACAAACAAACAGAAAATATTAAGGAAATGCTAACCAACGCAGAAGTTGATGACGCAATTCAAAATGATTACGAAAATATCAGAAAATACCTGCCTTGTCGCACTTCAACTCACATCACTTACAACGCAGGATCTACTGAAGCTTTTATATGGAACGAAGGAGAGAAAAAGAAAACAAAAATCTTTCTTCCGCATGAGGACGGATGGTACTTGACAGATTCTAAATACGGAATCCCTAACGGAGAAAAATCCTCAAATAGTAATCCTAATGCTAGATATCTTTGGAGATGGCAAAACAAAGATTATGATGGGCTGCTTGTGCGCGGGTTCGGCTACGACGACTACGTTCGCCGCTTCGTCTACTGCTACCTCGGTCCGTACGTCCGTCTCGGGGTGTCGTATGATGGAGAAAAACCAAAAACGAAAAAGCAAGTAGACAACACTAACTGGAAGTTAAAGTATGAGAATTTACTTGCCAAACTAAAAGAAACCGTGGAGGACGAGGGGAGATGAAAACCTATCGCAACCTCTACGGCAAGCTTTGCAGCTACGATAATCTTCTTTTAGCTTTTAACAAAGCCAAGAAAAGAAAATCAAAGAAGCCATACGTGCAGAAGTTCGAGAAAAATCTAAAGTCTGAACTCTGCAAGTTGCAATGGGAGCTTCTAACCGGAATCTATCGACCAGCTCCGCTCACAACATTCATAGTCAGAGACCCAAAGACCAGGAAGATCAGTGCATCGCATTTCCGCGACCGTGTTGTGCATCATGCGATCTGCAACATAATTGAACCAATTTTCGAATCGAGATTCATTTATGATACTTTCGCAAATAGAAAAGGAAAAGGGACTTTAGGAACTTTAAAAAGATTCGATGAGTTCATGCATAAAGTATCACATGGCTTCGCACTGAAAGCGGACATAAAAAAATACTTTGAAAATATCGATCAAAAAACGTTATTAAAAATACTTAAAATACGTATTAAAGATGAATCTGTCCTCGATCTAATTTCAATAGTTCTCCAAAACCATAAGACTTCAAGAACAGGAAAGGGAATGCCGCTAGGCAATCTCACAAGCCAATTCTTTGCAAATATATATCTGGCAGAATTAGACAATTTCGTAAAGCATGAATTACACGCTAAATACTACGTTCGCTATGTAGATGATTTTGTAATCCTGAGCCAAGACCGGTCTCAGCTCCAAGCCTGGCAGGAAAAGATAGATCTGTTCTTGAAAAATGAGCTGCAGCTCACACTCCATCCGGACAAGACAAAAATAATTCGAATTAGTGATGGAATTCCTCTTGTCGGCTTCAAAGTCTATCCTCATCACAAGATCATCAAGAAATCGAATCGATTACGTTTCTTCAGAAGACTACACGCGTACAAGGATGGATTACAGACCAGATCAATAACGCCAGAGCACGTGCAGCTCGGAATTTCCGGATGGGAAGGCTACGCGAAGATGGGGAATACGTACAAACTGAGAGAAGAGATCTTCTCTGAATTTAAGAAGGAAATAGAGGGTGCCCGTTTATGAAAGTCGCGATCTATGCTAGGGTTTCAACAGATGACAAGGGACAAGACCCAGAAGTCCAATTCATGCGCTGCAGAGATTATTGCAAATATCATAATCATGAAATAATAGCTGAATACAAAGATGAAGGAGTTACTGGAGATTCGTTAATTTGGGAAAGACATTCAGGAATCCAATTAAAAGAGATCTTAGATAGCGGAAAGGCAAAAGCCATAGTTGTTTTCAGTGTCGATCGATACTCGAGACAAAACCCCATCAAAGTTTTACAACAAATTGAATACTTAGAACAACAGGGAATAAAATTCATTTCTGTAACAGAGCCTGTTTTTGATATGACTGGTGAATTCTCGCAACCAATTAGATACTTCATTACATGGTTCTCCAACTACTTCCTATTACAGCATCAAAGAAAGGTAAAGAGTGGGATGGAGAAGGCTCGAATCAAAGGAACCAAATCGGGTAAATCAATTGGAAGGCCAAAGTTAGCTGGTTGGCACAGAAACCGAATTCTAGAGTTACGTTCGCAAAACTTTTCAATGCGCAAGATTGCGCAAGAACTGAACTTGAGTTTAGGTATTGTTCATAAAACATTAGCCCAAAAGACAGGGGAATTAACCCCTCCGAAATTGGATGTTCAAATATGAGGTCTTTAATGAACAAAAATAAAGTAAGAAAAAATGTTGAAATATGAAAGGAGGCGAAAAAATAATGGAAAATAAACATGATAGATACTGTTGGTGTGAATTTTGTCAAACTGATGAAAAATTAACAATCCAAAATCAAAGCAGATGTGATTGTGGGTCATGTTTCAGATGTAAAGAATCCGGTGAATAAATATGGAAAATTGCGAAGATTGTGAATCAAAAAGGACTTATGCTATGATCATAAGTATCATAGTAGTAGGTATATGTTTCGTATGGTTTGTTTACAATGCTGCTTCACTTCAAGCTCATGATGACCTAGTAAACCAATGCAACAAGCAAATCGATGCGTGTAACAAAGCCATAATGAAATGCAATGTAGTAGGCAATACACCCAGAAACTACTCAATGCCTACTTTCAACATAACTGGAAGTGTACAATGAAAAGAGATCCAGTTAGGCCGATCTATTATGCACTTAAGCCAGAGTCAGTATTAGAATTTGGGAAATCTATAGAAGACGATATGGCTCGAGCGCTCTTCTTCTTTGCTTACCTAACTGGAGCTCGAATATCAGAAATAAAAGACTTCTCGATTAATCGTATGACATTCAAAGATGATTTCGTAATAATCCCAATTAAAACATTGAAAAAAAGAAATACCAGTCTCCAATATCGAAATATAGTAATTCCCATTAAACAAAATGCTAAATGCTTAGAAAATGTAATGTGGGCCGAAGTGGCTGTATTTCTTAATAAGTTTAAGAATTTTGATAGGCCTTTTACAAAATGGGGTAATATGTCCGAATACTTAATTGAGCGAGGTGGAGAAATTCACATAGAAGCCAAAGTAAAAGACAAATCCCAAAATCTTTGGTTCGATAAAGTAATATCAAAACCGCCGCATCCACACTTATTAAGACACTTCCGAGCCACCCACTTAGTTGACTACTATGATGTGAATGCTGTAGAGATGATGCACTTCTTTGGATGGAATAGGGCTGAGATGGCTATAAGATATACGGAAATCAAAGATATGATATCTATATTCAAACAGGGATAAATTATGGAGTTTAAAAAAATAATAAATAAGATTGATGAGATTTTACATCCAGCCCACTATTGGCTAGGAGTTGGTTGTTTTATATACGTTGGAATTAATCTGAGCTTGACCATTATAACATTCCCAGCCACAACTCTATTAGCTCAAAAAGCATTTCTAAATAATCCCTCCTTATATCCTCTAACCGATTGGGTACCTCATTTAATAATAATATCAGATTGGGCACGAATAGTTTTTACATTTTATTTAGGGTGGAATCTAACTAGAAAATAAAAGATTTTTCTAATTTTTAATCTAATTAACTATTCTTTTTCTTGTTGGCAACGCACTTAAATTAATAGAATAATTTAAGTCACGAGAGAGAAAAGAAAAAAATTCCGCCTCCCCCTATTACATTTATAAATATTAATATAACCTAATCACTCGATTAGATGGGAGATGGAGTAACAATCAATCCGGGTTCTATAGGTTCATCAAATCCAGAGCTTTCTAGATACATCTTAGATTGTCAAGAACTAATGGATTCGATAATGTTCAGACTACAGGGTAACGTTCTACTAAAGAACCCTGATGGTAGCTCACGAATAGTTCACTTGCAAGACAGGCAATACTCAAATGAAGCAGTAGCCTGGATGCGGGGAAAGATGGAAGAGAATCTAAACAAAGTCGTTTTCCTTTCTACTTATCAAACACCAGCAGAGATGCTCAAAGAAGGTTCCTTCATTAGAAGAGGTTTCAGAAAAGAACTATGGTTCTTCTGGAAGGACTTCAAACTCAGTAACGAGCAATACAAAGAACTCAATGAGTTACATAGGAACTTTGTTTGTGCCGCTATTCGTATTCCATTACATGGTGGCCATAAGAAGTTCTTAATGGAGACAACTAATCAGAGCACTAGTATAGTGACTCAAAACTTGAATGATAATCAGAACAGAGGATTGTTAGGGGGCCTAGGTTTAGGCGGGAGGAGGTAATTAGATGGCAGCAGAGATAGACATAAGTGGCGTAGGTGCAGGAATTGGATCTATGGTCACAACAATATTAGGATTAGTTGTATTAGTAGCTGTAATCATAGGAGGTTACTTATTAGTAACTAGAACGGGATTATTAAATAAAAGGAAAGTAAATTGCTTTGTATTTGCTAAAAGGGCAAATGGAGCAGTAGAACCAAAGCATCCTAAAGGAGAATATCTAAAGAACGGTAAGTTTGAAATTGCCTATGACAGCAAGAATGTAGATAAGATCGAAGCTCCTTCTGAAGAATTCATCTATCCAGGAAATACAATATTCTTTGTTAGAACTGAAAGAGATACTCATTGGCCAGCACACGTTCGAATTAACAATAATATGATAGAGGTAGAGCCCGCGGTGTTACCAGCAGGTAAGATGGCTCTAGCTGATGAAATAGAAACAGATATGGAAAGATTCAAGGAACAAGATAAGTTCGAAAAGTACCTACCTTATATTGCTTTAATTATGGCAGGCTTGCTACTTGGTGCAGGAGCTTATCTTGGTTTTGCAGATGTAGCAAAATCTCAACATGATAATGCTATGGCAATCAATGGCTTTACTGCACAGTTAACTAATATGACTATAGTGAATCGAGTAATCGATACTTCAGGTAATGTTCCTAATAGGCCCCCCGGGTGACAAGAATGGATTCTCATGAGCCGGTAGGAACAGGTAGTCAAGTTCAGAAAACAAGAACTGTAAAAGAGTTCTCAGTCTTTAACATGAGTACTTTTCTTTTTCAAAGGCAAAACAACTTCCTTACTAGGACTCAAGAAATCCATGATGCCTGCAGTGATATCAACAACTATCAATTGTTAGCTAGTTGTTTCTCAGGCTTTAGACATTCTTACATTATAGTCAAGCATGCTCTCCTAGAGCCAAATAGGAAAAGCCTTGATAAGAAGATTAAGGAGATGCAAGTTCTAATCGAACCTTTCATGTATAAGACTAAAGGAGAAATTCAAGCTTCTGAATATTATGAAATACATGGGAAATTATTCGATCTAATCGACGAACTGTATTACGCTCAGCAAATGGTCAATCTAGGTATACCTCGCGAGAAGTACAAAGACTCTGAACAACGTCTACACGAGGCGGCTAGCAGATGATCAGCGAAGAACAACTAGATATCTGGGGAAGGCATCTCCTAGCTAAACTAGAGAAAGGAGATGAACAAGAAAACCTATACCTTCAGTTTGCCAAGGAACTCAAAGGAAGGTTAGACAAGAATAAGGATGCGATCATTTGTGTTTCCGGAGAAAGAGGTCTAGGTAAAAGTTCCTTCTCTCTAAATACTTGTATTCTACTTAGACAACTAGGAGTAAAGTTTACAACCTCTCATATTTTCTATGGCAATACTGAAAGAGAGAATGCAATAAATAAATATAAGAATTCTCAATTCTCAGCCTTTTCTTTTGACGAGATGATTGATTTCGCATACTCTAGAGATGCAATGACTAGAGATAGCAAAGAACTAATCAAAACCCTAACCAAATCTCGTAAACTAAACAATATCACTTTTCTGAATATCCCACGCTTCCGTGCATTAGATCCAGGAATAAGAAATGATGTTGTACACTTCTGGTGCGATATAATATGGAGATCGGATGCACAAGATCGAGATAAACAATTCGCAGTAGTAGCTCTGCTTTCCAAAGATCGAAATCCTATAACCAATGATCCATGGGGGCTTGAAGACTACCGTCTGAATAAAAAA
>Ga0268298_10003101_pt1 | contig 17308 bp, 9 predicted proteins | sample WWTPWeurt_MetaG_FD_194462 | JGI IMG/M metagenome (GOLD analysis project Ga0268298, IMG submission 194462) | Activated sludge microbial communities from WWTP in Nijmegen, Gelderland, Netherland - WWTP Weurt | ecosystem: Engineered > WWTP > Aerobic digester > Activated sludge | place: Netherlands...
TTGACCTATCCAATGTCGATGACACAAATTAATTTGAATGGATTTTATGTGTGCAGCGGAGCTATTTTTATTGATTTTGACCACGATGGAACATTTGACCCTTCTACCGAGTCAGTATTGAGCGGTACTACTTCTGCCGGAAATACAACCATTAGCGGAACTTTAACCATTCCTTTAACTGCATCAACCGGTGTTACTGCCATGCGTGTAGTGTTGAAAGAAGGTGCCAATCCTGCTGCACAACCTTGCGGAACCTATACCTGGGGTGAAACAGAAGATTACCTCATCAATATTTTAGCACCTAACTCTTGCACTGTACCTTTCATTGCAGGATTTGCTAAAACAAATTCGAACTTGGTGTGTGCTTCAGATATCTTTACTTTATCGCTTGATAGCTTGCCTCCAGATACTGGTTTTACTTTTCAGTGGCAACAATCGTTTGATAGCATTAACTGGAACAACATAGCAGGTGCAACTGTTCAAATTTACAGCGGTTCGCAAAGCTTTAATTCATGGTATCGTTGCAACGTTACCTGCAATGGTGGAACCATGGAAAGCTCTGTTGCAACCAAGGTAATGAACAAACCTGTAACACAATGTGATTATTGCAATTCAAGCATCAGCGGAAACTGCAGCACCGATTATTTTATTGATTCCTTAGCTATTGGAGGTACTACCTTTAACAATGCCAACACAGGCTGTGCTGCCAATGCAGGATTTGCCTATTCAAGATATCCAATAAACGGTAATACTACTACGGATTTAGGACGTGGAAATTACTTCGATTTGTATGTAAAAACTTCGGGATCATGTAATATTTCAGTATGGTTGGATTATGACCAAAGCGGAACTTTTGATGCCAACGAATGGATACAGGTTAGTCAGGCAACTGATTCTGCTGTTACTACTACTGTGCCTTTAGTATTACCTGCTGGAGCTCAACTGGGTGCAACCGGTATGCGTGTACGTTCACGCAAAGCCGGAAACATAAACTTAGGGGCTGATGCTTGCACCAATTACGGTAGTGGTGAAACAGAAGATTATTATGTAAACGTTGTGGAAGCTATTTCAACAGGTAAGGAGTTAAGCAACGATAAAAATGTGCGCATTTACCCAAACCCTGCATCAGGATTTGTTACGGTTGAGTACCGTTCAGAAGAGGCAAAAAGCTTACAAATAAAACTCATGAATCCTGAGGGAAGAGTGATTTATACCGAAAACAACGATAAATTCAAAGGAAGCTATTCACACAAATTAAATGTAAACGACTTGGCTCGTGGAATTTACTTTGTGCAATTCATTAGTGATAAGCAAGTGCTTACTAAAAAAGTGGTGTTGAATTAAAAATTTAGATTTCGTAGATTTTGCAAAAGGCTGTCTCTGGGTGAGATGGCCTTTTGTTTTATTAATTAAGTTGAATTTTTGTTTTTGTAAATAAATTTACCTAGTTTCACCGTACAATTAATTGATTATCAATATTAAATAGCATTTCGGCAAGGATTGGGGGTGTTGGTTTTATTCATTAATAAAAAAGCAAACTTATGAAAACACCTAAATTACTGGCAGACCTTACTAAAAGACTAATTATAGCATTTATACTAACTCCTATTATCGCTTTTTCACAGGATACAATAGATTTTGAGACGCAGAACTTTGATAGAATAAAAGACCCTACATTAGGTTTTGCGCCGTATGAAAGGCTTGCTCCGATTAGAGAAAATATATTATTAAATCAAAGCAGTTTAGGCGGTATTCCTAACTTACAATGGTTTGAGAGGGGACCTAACAATTCTGGAGGTAGGACAAGAGCAATAATGTTTGACCCGTTTGTTAATAGTAATAATGATCCTTATAAAAAAGTTTGGGCTGGTGGAATTGGTGGTGGATTGTGGTGGACTAATGATATAACAGTAACACAGCCAAGTTGGAATCATGTAAGTGCCTTGTGGGATAATTTAGCTGTAAGTTGCATAACAACAGATAAATTTAGAAATAATGGGGATAATTATTTTATTGGCACTGGAGAAGCTTGGTGGCGTAACGGGCAAGGTTCTTTTATCGCACCATATGGAGGAGGAATTTTTAAGGGTACTAGAAATAGTAGCGGAGTGGTCATCTGGGCGAATGTTGCTCTTGCTTCTACAAATCCTTTAAATTTTCCAGAGTTTACTTATATCCAAAAAATTTTATTCGCAGATCCATTCAATAGCAGCCAACAAGAGTCAGATTTATATGTCGCTACAGCAACCGGTGGATTACAATTTTCTAACGATGGAGGAATTACTTTCAATCAAGTGATTGGAACTGGTATTGGAAATAGCCAAATAAATGAGACTACCGATTTAGAAACGAACTCCGACAACGATGTTTTTGTTGCCATGAGTGGAATTGGCCTTTATGCAATTTCTAACAATAACAAGATTTTTAGAAAGGATTTTGGAAGTAACTTGTTTACAGACATTACACCTCCAAATTCACAAACAGGTCAAAGTTATGGACGAATAGAACTAGAAACTTCACAGACTGATCCCAATCTGATTTATGCATTAATTAATACAAATAATATCCAATTAAAACTATTAAAATCAATTAATAAAGGGACTACTTGGTCTGTAATTCCACTTTCCGGAATATCTTCCGCTGCCACAAATTGGTTCGATTTAGCCTTTGAAATAAATCCTTTTGACAATAATCAATTATCAATTGGAACATTAAATATCAATTTATCAGATAATGGGGCAACTAATTTTGTACAGAAGTCAAAAGAGTCGATTTCTGTTACAGGTAATTTTGCGGTTGTGCATCGATACCAGCACGCAATTGAAATGATGCCAAGGGTATCACCGAGAACAGTTTTCGCCAATTCTGGAGGAGTTTATTTTTGCGAAAACTTTGATAACATTGCTCCTTCTCCTATTAACATTGCTTCAAAAAATATTGGCTATAATGTAAGTCAATTGTATACATGTGCTATGAAAAACCTACATGCAGATAATTACTATATAGTAGGAACACATGATGCTGGAGTTCAGTTAAACAGTAATAATAACGCAGGTATTGCAAATACCGATTTTGCAATTATTGCAGGCTCTGCTAATTTACCGATTGAGGAAGAAAAGATTTCAAATTGCTTTGTTGATCAAAATGATCCCACTATACAAATAGCATGTTTAAAAGGCTCTGAACGTTTTTATTACTCCCTAAATAATGGAATTAGTTGGTCCGCAAATATACAAGGCCCACAAACATCAGCCGGATGGTGTACCTCATTAGTTAAATCAGCTTCAGATTATGATTCACGTGAAAAGACATTATTTCTTTCTTATGGTGATTTAGTTACATATCCAGATCATTGTTTCTATAATCAATTGGTTAGATACAAAAAAACAGCAACCGGATTTCAACGATATGCGATGTCTGTTAATTGGCCTCTGCATGTGCCAATTGAAAATAGAGAAATTTCACATATTAAAGTGTTGAAAGATAATTTGCAAATTAATTCAAGCACTATTTTTATTGGAACACAACAAGGTAGGATATACAAGATATCTAATATTCCCAATTCAATTCAAAGTTTGCCTATAAATGCACAAGAAATTGTAAGTCCAGTTTTAGGATTTTCAATTTCTTGCATAGAAATAGGTGCAACAGAGGCTGATATTCTCATTACAGTTTCTAACTTCAACAATAATTTTAGAGTTTTTGAAACTCATGATGGTGGCTTAACATGGGTTGACAAAAGTGGCAATTTGCCAGACATGCCTGTTTATTGGGCTTTGTATAACATTAATAATAGAAATCAAGTATTACTGGCTACTGAGATGGGTGTTTGGAGTACAAATGATATTAGTGCTGCAAGCGTTCAATGGGGTTTTAACCCAGCTTCGGGAATTCCTGCCATTCGTGTGTATCAGCTTCGAACTAGGGAGGCTGATAATCTCGTACTTGCAGCAACACATGGCCGTGGACTTTGGGCAACCGACATTTTTAATCAGCCAATAGCAAACTTTAACTTTATTGAAAAAGATGGATGCAGTTTGAACTTTGATTTTACAGATTTGAGTTATCCTTCTATAACAAGTTGGCTCTGGGATTTTGATGATGGAACAACTTCTACTTTACAAAACCCTTCACACATTTTTGCTAGTCCCGGGCAGTATAATGTTTCGCTTACGGTTACTAATTCTAGCGGTTCAAACACAATTAGCCAACAAGTTAACGCTACGTTAAACTGCTGCACTGCTCAAGTAGAATTTGAACCTAATAAAAACGCTAGTGATTATTGGAATGACCTCAATAATAGCGCTATTACGACCTATTTGGTAAAAGGCCGATTTACTATTAACCAACCCATAGGCCTTAATGGAAAGGAGTTTATTGCTTTACCCGGCGCTGAAATTATTGTTAATCAAGGTATTGTATTTACAACTGATAATTGCATTTTTAGGTCATGTAGCGATATGTGGAAAGGAATTTATGTGATGGAAGAAGCTAAAATTTCTCTTACAAACTGTATAGTAAGAGATGCCGATATTGGACTTCATGCTCATTTTAAAGCGAATTTTGATGTATTTGATTGCGATTTCATAAACAATATTATTGGCATTTATTCGGCTAAAGATGGTTTTAGTAGCAAAGAAGGTAACATGACAATTGTAGGAACCCATTTTAATTTTTCAGGCGCATTAAAATTGCCCTATTTTGGGCAGAATGATTATGGAACAACCCCCTATGCCGGAATATCGTTACGCTTTAGGCATGGTACTATTGGTAGCAACTATCACACTGCCAATACTTTTGATAAACTAAATTCAGGCATATTAATTAATTATGCCGACATGAACATACAAAATTGCGAATTCGAAACTATTCGCAATGAAGGTTTTTACCCTGAACCATTTATGGGTAGTGCTATATACGTAAATGCTCCAAATTATTTTTATCAGGTAACTGTTGATGGATCCAACTTTAGTAGCGGGAGCAATGTTCCTTCTGTAAAAATGATCGACTGCGATTACGGAGTTTACAGCAATGGCATGCAAACCACAGTAAATTCGTGTTATATGGAAAATGTTGATAAAGGGGTATTTGTGATGGCAACTGATATTTTAAAGCGAATAAGTATAAGCAATAATGACATCACAGCAGTAGTAAATGGCATTCACTTTTATTTAAACCCCAATGCTCAATCATTGGTAGCTCTTCATAACAAAATTACTACAACCGGTAAAACAGGAGTTGGCATTTTGGCTGAGGAAGCCGTCCAAAGTGCCGTACCATTAGTAATTACAGAAAATAGCAATGTTACTTGCATTGGCGGTGAGGGTGGAATTTGGGTAACTAATTTTATTGAACCATCCATTAAGTGGAATAATGTAAGTGAACTTGGTTTGGTACAACCTAATTATGCAGGAATCAGACTTACACTTTGTAATAGAGCGGATGTTTCGTGCAATGCAACCTTGGGCAGTAATATTGATGTAGGTAAATTTAGTAGTGCGATTAGAATTATGGAATCAAGCGAAAGTATTATCCATTGTAACACCGTAGATAATACTAATTACGGAGTTAGTTTTTTTGGTAATTGCCCTAGTACCTTTTTGCAAGATAATAGTATTTGGGATCATGAATTTGGATTATTTGTTAATAATACAGGAATTACTGGTTCTATGCCTCATTATGGCAATCGCTGGTTAGGTAATTATACCGCTTATGGTGCGAGGAATGAGAATTTGAGTTCGATTTCCAATAGTCCAGCAAATGTAAAAATTACAGTAGATAATACTGTATCTTCAAATTACTTTCCAACAATTGACCCAAACAATAATACAGTTCCATCTTGGATAGACAATTTAGTTGGTACTGGAGGAAATACATATGTTTGCTCCACTAGTGAATGCAATCCCGACCCTATTAATCGGATGATGCAAACTAACTTCGGAGTGGAATTGGCTATTGCCGGAGGCAGCTACAACACTGAAGAGTTTGAGCAGGAAAGTAAGGATATGGCCAAGCTTTACCTTTACAACAAGTTATACAATGACTCAGCTTTAAAAGCCCAATACAGCAGCCTACAATCATTTTATTCAGCCTATCAAAACACAAGTATCGATTATTTGCAAAAAACAAAAAACCAAATTGTTGAAAGTAATGCGTATGACCACTATTACCAAAACGTGTTACACACTGCCGACAGCTTATTAAATAACAAAATAGAGCAATTGAGTCTACTTGATAGTATACGCCTTGTAAATGGTGGCAACAGTAGCATTGACAGTATGCAAGCAGCACTGCGTATACAAATGAATACCCTTAAACAAGTGTTGGATCAAGCAGTGCAGCAACACAATTCGAATACAGTAACACGTGTAAGTTCGGCACTTAGTTATAATAGCGCTGTCCAAAGTAACAAACAAGTGGAACAAAATCAACAACTGATTGATAAAATTTATCTCGAAACCGTTGCTGCCGGTATTTACACCCTCAACAATTCACAATCTGCCGATGTTATGTCGGTAGCCACCCAATGCCCTTGGACTGGAGGTGCAGCAGTATTTAGTGCACGTACTATATACAAGCTTACGAAACTAGAAGTGAACTACGATGACTTTTCAACATGTATTGCACAAGGAATATTTAGAAAAGGAAAAAAGGTAAATGATAATCTGAAAAAAAATAATAGCATTTATGACTCAAAATTCTCCATTTCCCCAAATCCCTCTAATCAAGAGGTAACGCTATATTTTGATTCTGAAAGTAATGCAGATAAAAACAAATTTGAAATATTTGATGTAAGGGGCAAACAAATAGCTCAATTTCTGCTAACGGAAAATGAAAAAATATTTTCGTTATCAGTTGGCGAATGGAGCAATGGTGTTTACTACGTTAAATCACAAAATTCCAATAAAATAATTAAGTTAATTGTACTACACTAAAACTAAAAGCTCTAATTACTTGATAAGTAATTAGAGCTTTTAAATTAAATATAAAGATGAAGAAGGTTATAAACTTCCTTTTATCGGTTTTCTGCACTTCTACGCTAGGCCTTTCACAAGGACTCAATAATAATTGGCTCATAGGTTATTTACCTGGACCTGTTCTTCAAGCAACTTCAGGTAAAGCGATCATTGATTTTAACAATGGTCAACCTTTAATTTTTGCACAGCTACGTAAAATGTATTTTGAATGGACTCAAGCAAATTTAAGTGACCATAGCGGTAATTTATTAATGAGTACAAATGGGATATTTATTGCAGATGCTTCCGGTGACACCATGCTAAATGGTTCTGGAATAAATCCAAGTCAGCACACAACAAATTGGATTCCTTTCGGCTTAAATTTACCTGACGCAGATTTGTTTTTACCCTATCCAGGGGATACTTCTAAGTATATACTTTTTCATGAAACTAGCACATATAGTCCACCAACTTGTAAATTATATTATTCTATCATTGATATAACATTAAATGGAGGCTTAGGAGCAGTTACACAAAAAAATTTAGTGGCCACTTTACCACAATTAAATGGTGGGATTGCCGCATGCAAACATGCCAATGGAAGAGATTGGTGGATATTGATGCCCGAAGATTCGAGCAATGTTATCTGGAAAATATTACTTACCAATCAAGGTATTGCAAGCATTACCTCGCAAGCAGTGTCAGCAATTACAACATTTCACAGCAGTGTTTCTCAAGTAAAATTTTCACAAGATGGAAAGAGGTTTGCATTTACAACACAACGTTATTTAACAATTCCAAATGCAATAAGCTATATTCAATATTTTAATTTTAATAGATGTACGGGGGTATTAAGCGAAGCACAGTACATTCCAATCATGGGAGATCATCGCTGCTTCGGATTGAGTTTTTCACCGAATAGTAAATTTCTTTACACCTGCTCTCCTGACCGGATTTATCAATGCAATTTGGATTCGGTAACAGCTGATACGGTTGCTATTTACGATGGATTTGTTACTCCACCCGGGGGCAATTCTAACCAATTTGTGCTAATGTATTTAGCAAATGACGGTCGTATTTATATTAGTTCCGCAAGCAGTACACTTAATTTACATTACATTAATTACCCCGATAGTGAAGGGGTAGCTTGTGATGTGCGCCAACATGCTTTACCTATTCCTTGTTATCATTATGGTGCTGTACCTACACATGCCAATTATTTTTTGGGTGCTGATACAGGAAGTGTTTGCGATACCCTGCTATCAATGAAGAATTCAGAATTCAGAGTTCAGAATGAAAAAATAGCTGTGTTTCCGAATCCTGCGCGGGAGCAATTTACAGTGTATCAATGGCAAGCGCATGAAAATTATTTTGTGCTTATTGATGCCATGGGAAGGGAGGTAATTCGTAAAAAAATTAGCGGTAAAGAAAGCATTATTAATACCGATGCTTTGCAGCAAGGAATTTATTTTTGGAGCTGTGCTAATCAGAGGGGGAAAATTAATGTGTTGAAATAAAATAAACATTAATTTGGTTGAAGTTTTTTAGTTCAAGAAAAATAAAAACTGCTAATTCAAAATGAGTGTTTTCAGTTTGAGCAATGTTTTAACATGTAATTTAAATTGAGGAAATTTTTCCTGGATGGGGAATTTTAGAGGTTTCTGAGTAACCGTATTCGAAATAAATTTCGTGATTTATTGATAACAACACACAAGTTTGAAAACTTGTACGACAAGGAGGAATTTACTTTGTGCAATTCATTGGTGATAAGCAATTGCTTACTAAAAAGGTAATACTTAATTAAAAAAATCAAATCAATAAAACAAGGGCTGGGTTAATTGACTCAGCCCTTGTTTTATTTTATATTTTTGCACTCCATTTTTATAATAGCAATGAGCAGAACAAAAATTTGTGATTTACTGGTATCAAGCGAATACCAAAAGGATGTAACCGTTAAGGGTTGGGTGCGCACCAAAAGAGGCAATAAAAATGTTGCCTTTATTGCCGTAAATGATGGTTCCACTATACATACCATTCAGGCTGTTGTTGATGTTACTCAATTTGATGAAGAAATTTTAAAATTAATTACTACAGGTGCATGTGTTAAGATTGACGGATTATTGGTGCAATCGCAAGGACAGGGACAATCGGTTGAAATACAAGCAAAAAATATTGAAGTTTACGGCACTGCCGATGCCGAAACATATCCCCTGCAAAAAAAGGGACACACCTTGGAGTTTTTACGCGAAATAGCGCACCTTCGTCCGCGTACCAATACCTTTGGCGCTGTGTTGCGTATACGGCATCACATGGCTTTTGCCATACACAATTATTTTAATTCGAAAGGATTTTTTTATTTGCATACTCCCATCATTACAGGTTCGGATGCAGAAGGAGCAGGTGAAATGCTTCATGTTACCAATTTTGACATTGCCAATCCTCCTAAAAATGAGGATGGAACAATCAATTATGCAGAAGATTTTTTTGGGAAAGAAACCAACCTTACTGTTTCAGGTCAATTAGAAGGTGAGTTGGGAGCTATGGCACTTTCTCAAATTTATACGTTTGGCCCCACCTTTAGAGCCGAAAACTCGAATACAGCCCGACACCTTGCTGAATTTTGGATGATAGAACCCGAAATGGCATTTTACGAGTTGGAGGACAACATGAATTTGGTAGAAGATTTTTTAAAATATTTAATTGGATATTGTTTGCAACACTGTAAAGATGATTTGGAGTTTTTGAACAAAATGTACGACACCGAACTTATTCAACGTTTACAAATGGTGCAATCTACAGCGTTTGAACGACTTACTTATACAGCTGCCATTGAGATTTTAAAAGCAAGCAAACATCCTTTTGAATACCCTGTTGATTGGGGAACAGATTTGCAGTCGGAACATGAGCGCTATTTGGTAGAGAAACACTTTAAAAAACCGGTTATTTTAACCAATTATCCAAAGCATATAAAAGCGTTTTACATGAAGCAGGATGAAGATGGGAAAACTGTGCGTGCTATGGATGTTTTGTTTCCCGGAATTGGCGAAATAGTTGGAGGTTCGCAGCGTGAAGACAACTATGAAAAATTACTCAACCGTGTACGCGAAATGGGAATCCCTGAAAAAGATATTTGGTGGTATTTAGAAACACGCAAATTTGGAACGGCTCCACACAGTGGATTTGGATTGGGTTTTGAGCGATTAATTTTGTTTGTTACAGGCATGAGTAATATCCGCGATGTAATTCCTTTTCCACGTACACCTAAAAATGCAGAATTTTAAGAACAAAATAGTTTGAAAAAGCTATTTTTGGAGGAATATAATTTTGGTGAAAGAATGGTGTTAATTAGCAAGAGTCTTCTAACTCCAAACAAAAAAACTATCCCAATTAAAAATATAATCGTTACAACATGAAAACAGTACAGTTTAGAGAAGCACTTCGGGAAGCCATGAATGAAGAAATGCGCCGGGATGAAAAGATTTTTTTGATGGGCGAGGAAGTTGCTGAATACAATGGTGCTTACAAAGTTAGTCAAGGAATGCTGGCTGAATTTGGTGCCAAACGTGTAATCGATACCCCAATTGCAGAGCTTGGTTTTGCCGGAATTGCGGTTGGTGCAGCAATGAATGGATTACGTCCAATTGTAGAGTTTATGACATTTAACTTTTCACTCGTTGCAATTGATCAAGTAATAAACTCGGCTGCAAAAATGATGAGTATGAGCGGCGGTCAATTTACTGTTCCAATTGTTTTTAGAGGTCCAACCGGTTCGGCCGGAATGCTTAGTTCGCAGCACTCTCAAGCTTTTGAGAGCTGGTACGCCAATTGTCCCGGATTAAAAGTGGTAGTTCCTTCTAATCCTGCAGATGCTAAAGGCCTTTTAAAATCGGCTATTCGCGATAACGATCCGGTTATTTTTATGGAGAGCGAGCAAATGTATGGCGATAAAGGTGAAATTCCGGAAGGAGAATATTTAATACCTATTGGAGTTGCCGATATTAAACGTGAAGGGAAAGATGTTACGATTGTTTCGTTCGGAAAAATTATGAAAGTTGCTCTGGCAGCTGCTGCCGAATTAGCCAATGAAGGGATACAAGCCGAAGTAATCGATTTACGTACTGTACGCCCAATTGATTATGCCACTGTTATTAATTCAGTAAAAAAGACAAATCGTTTGGTTGTTGTTGAAGAGGCATGGCCACTAGCTTCAATTGCTTCTGAAATTGCTTTTAAAGTTCAAAAAGATGCATTCGATTATTTGGATGCTCCTGTTTTACGCGTTACTTCTGCCGATGTACCTTTGCCCTATGCTCCAACTTTAATTGATGCAGCTTTACCTAACGTTAGCAGAGTAGTTAAAGCTGTAAAACAAGTATTGTATGTAGCTAAATAAGCTGCATTCGCCGACCTAATCAAATTAATAGTACCAATCTCAAACATGAAAAAACATTTTTATTACCTAACTGCATTAACTGTAGCCTTAGTTTCTTGCAAGAATTCATCAACCAGCACCGACAAAAACGCTTTGCTGCAACAACAAGCTCAAAGTTATTTGAATTCCTACAATGCCGAATATCAGCGCCTATCAATAGTAGCCAACGAAGCTTCATGGAAATCGAACACTTACATTGTTGAAGGCGATACTGCTACAAAAAATGCTACTAACCGAAGCAGTGAAGCAATCGCTGTGTTTACAGGAAGTAATGCGAATATCGACAGTGCTAAAAAATACCTGGCTGTGAAAGAGCAGTTAACCGATATTCAGGTGAAGCAATTTCAGTTTATTTTATATAACGCAGCCAATAATCCTGAAAGTTTGAAGGACATGGTTAAATCGCGAATTACTGCCGAAACTGAGCAAAACGACAAGCTCTTTGGCTACAATTTTATGATTGACGGCAAAAAGGTTTCTACGAATGAAATTGATGCGGTTTTATCCACTGAAACAGACATAAAGAAACGCGAAAAAGCATGGGAATCGAGCAAGCAAGTTGGATTGGTTTTAAAAGACGGATTAGCCAATTTACAGCAATTGCGCAATAATACGGTAAAGCCTCTTGGTTATCCTGACTACTTTACCTATCAGGTTTCGGACTACGGTATGACTACCGAAGAAATGATGAAAATGAACAATCAAATGATTAAAGACATTTGGCCGTTGTACCGAGAATTACATACTTGGGCGCGTTATAATTTGGCTGCAAAATATAAAGTAAAAGAAATTCCTGAATATTTACCTGCACATTGGTTGAGCAATCGTTGGGGACAAGATTGGAGCGGACTTGTTGAAGTAAAAGGTTTAAATCTTGATAGCGTTTTGAAATCGAAAAGTAAGGAGTGGATGGTGGAACAGGCTGAGCGTTTTTATGTGAGTTTAGGAATGCCGTCTTTACCTAAATCGTTTTATGAAAAATCTAGTTTGTTTCCTGCTCCAGCAGATGCTACTTACAAAAAAAACAACCATGCTTCAGCTTGGCATATGGATTACGATCAGGATGTAAGAAGTTTAATGAGTATAGTTCCAAATTCAGAATGGTATGAAACGTTACACCATGAACTGGGACATATTTATTATTATTTGTGTTATTCAAATCCGGAGGTTCCTATTATTTTACGCAGTGGAGCCAACCGTGCTTATCATGAAGGTTTTGGAAGTATGATTGGAATGGCTGCTATGCAAAAACCTTTTTTAGAAGGCTTGAAATTGATACCTGAAAACACGCCTACTGATGATACACAAACCTTGTTAAAAGAGGCTTTAAATTACATTGTATTTATACCTTGGAGTGCCGGTGTGATGACGAATTTTGAACATGAATTGTATACCAACAATCTTTCAAAAGATGCCTACAACAAAACCTGGTGGGATTTGGTTAAAAAATATCAAGGAATTGTACCTCCTAACCCGCGTGGAGAAGAGTATTGTGATGCAGCATCTAAAACACATATTAATAACGATGCAGCGCAATATTATGATTATGCTTTATCCTACCTATTTATTTTTCAGGTGCATGAACATATCGCTAAAAACATTTTGCATCAGGATCCGCATGCAACCAATTATTATGGCAGTAAAGAGGTAGGAACCTTTTTGAAAAACATAATGACTCCGGGTGCCAGCAAAGATTGGAGAGAAGTATTTAAAGCTAACATGGGCGAAGATTTAAGTGCAAAAGCCATGTTAAACTATTTTATGCCATTAATGGATTATTTGAAAAAAGAAAATGCAGGTAGGAAATATACATTGCCAGAAACTATTGATTAAGTAAATCCAATTTATTCGTTTAGGCCAACAGAAAATAATTTCTCTGTTGGCCTTTTTGTTTATTATTTTTGACTGCCTGAAGTACCTAACTATTAAAATATATAGTTGAACTTATGTCTAATTCGAAATCAAAGTTATTCACTGTTTTTCGTGCTATTGCATTTTTATTGGGAACTTTTATTTTGCCTGCTCTTCCGTCAATAGCGCAACAGGACTATGTTGAAACTAGCAACAAAAAGAAGAGTTTTTATTTTACCATTAGTCAAGAACAAGGATTAACCATAAACCTCGCTGAGAAGCAAAACAGACCTGATTATAAGCAAGTGGCAACTGCAAATTTGCAAGTGGGACTAAGTGCAAAACTTGACTATAAGAATTACTTTGTCTCTATTGGTTACTTCCATCATGGCTACACAGTTGGTGTTAGCTCGCAAGATGAAGCAATTAATACAGGCCGGCAACACAAAAGCACGAGTGATTTTTATGCCTATAAACGTATACCGCTTAAACTTGGGTATTGCTTTGAAACGGGCAAAACTTGGCTTACTGTTTCGCCATTTATTGCAGAAAATTTATTGCATAGCAATCGTTCGGGAATTTCTTTTACAAGTAATGGAAGTGGTTTATCGATGAGCTCTGAAGATACTATTTTTACTACAACTCAAACAAGTATGGCTCGTCCTTATCGCAAGCTTTTTGCTCCCGGTGCAGGAATATTACTTTGTGCCGGAAAAAATTTTTTCAAAATTTCACTACTTGCCGAATACTTTCAAGCTAGTAAAAATTGGACAGAAATTCGCGATATTTATACGCGCGATTCAAAGGTACAGGGCTTTTACACGCATACAGAATATTATCATTCAAAAGCACGAACAATAAACTTAAGTTTGCTGCTCAGTTTCCGTTTTTAACTTGCATCTCAAATTGATTAATTGCCCATGAAAAAGATTCTATTTATTTGTGGATTGCTTTATAGTTTTAGTGTGTTATCACAAAACAAATTAAGCATTATAGGAAGTGCTGAATGTTGTGAGGGAGATACTATTACACTTACTGCGGACAAATACTATTTAGGTAAAAAGTCTGAAATTGTTACTACCATTAGTAAAACTAATTCGTTTAGTTTTATGGTTCCACTAGAAAAAACGAGTATTGTTGAATTGAAGCACAAATCGAAGCTGATCTATATTTATGCTGAGCCTAATTCAGAACTTCATCTAAAACTAAGTAGTGCGAATGAATTTATTTTTGATGAAAATGAATCGGCCAACAATGTGTTTCTTCAGCAATTTAATAAGCAGTTTTTTGCTGATTTTGATAAACCAACATTAGAGAAAAAAATGTTGGAACAAAACATTGATGCTTTTGAAATTGATGTGTTTGCCGCCAAACAAAAACAGCATACCTTTTTAACTAACTATGTTTCGTATGCTAAATTGAGCGACACTTTTAAGCAGCTAATTAAAAAACGAATAAATTACAATTATTGGTTTTGCTTGCTCGATTTTCCTGCTGTAAATGCAAATTCGGCGAAGGCAAAAATAGTAAAGGCGCTTCCTGCAATTATGTTGGAAAGTTTGGATAAAACAACTGTTGTTGATGAGGAAGCAATGATACTTGAAAGCTACCGTGAATTTATTGCGGCGTATGTTACTTACTTTAATTCGGAAGCCAATGGTTTTAATACTTTCCATGATTTTAATACGGCTGTGGAACGTAAATGCAACTTCGCCAAAAACCATTTAAGTGGTACTCCTTACTCGTATTTTGTGTGCAAGCAATTGCTCGAATATTGCGAAAAAATGACTCCATCGTTGGTAAAGGAGCTTCATAAAAACTTTGAAATTCTTGATAAAAAAGGAGCTTATTCAGCTCTTGCAAAAGAAAAATGTGGCGACCGAATGAATGAAAAAGACCCTAAAAAAATAAGTCAAGTTAAAAGCGAAAGCCCTCGAGAAACAGCTGCATCTGCAGGAAACCAAGCACCTAAATTTATTGATAAGAATGGGAAAGAAGTTTCATTAAACAGTTTAAAAGGAAAAGTACTTTATATTGATTTTTGGGCTAGCTGGTGCGGCCCCTGTAGAATGCAATTTCCATTTTCGAAAACACTTCATTCAAATTTAACCGATAAACAAAAAAAGCAAATTGAATTTGTTTACATCAGTATTGATGATGATGAATCGCGCTGGAAAAAAGGAATTGAAGACAATCAACTTGATTATGGTGTACAGTTACTGTCGCCGGGTGGATGGAAATCGAAAGCATGCAGCTATTATCAAATAAACAGTATACCTCGCTACATGATTATTGATCAAAAAGGGAATATTGTAAATATCAATGCCACTCGTCCGTCGGATGAAAATACATTGAAAGAATTGTTAGATCTACTGAAGTAATCATCCAATCCTAAAAAATCAATTGACACATAGGCATTTTATTTTTCACAAACCCTTTGGCTATTTAAGTCAGTTTGTATGTGAACTAAAAAAGAAAAAACTGCTGGGGGAATTGTATGATTTTCCGGAAGGAACTATGGCCATTGGACGTTTAGATGAAGATAGTGAAGGGCTATTACTGCTCACTACTGATGGTAAGGTGAGCGAACAAATTCGCAGCAAAAATATAACTAAAGAATATTATGCACAGGTAGATGGATTAATTACTCCAGCTGCTATTAATCAATTGCAACAAGGGGTTGAAATTGGTGTAAGAAATGTAAAATACACTACCTTGCCCTGTAGTGCTTTTATCTTAAAAGAAGATCCCGGCTTCGCAAGCAGAACAAAAAAAATACGCGACGATAGACATGGTCCTACTTGTTGGATATCAATTACACTTAATGAAGGAAAAGTACGTCAGGTGCGAAAAATGACTGCTGCAGTGGGATTTCCAACATTACGACTTGTTCGGGTACGAATAGGCAACATAAATTTAGATGGGCTTTCAGCAGGAGAAGTGATTGAATCTTCCTCCCTGCCACAGGATATATAAACTAGAGTTCTTAAGTTAAATATCTGAAATTCATTTGTTTATTTCCATAAAATAGCTACATTCGTTAAGCTTGCTTTAGTTCTATTCACTTATTTAAAACCTGCCTTATGAAAACAGTTGCAACTATTTTAAAAAACAAAGGGAGTGAAGTTAGTTTTGTGTCGCCCGACACTATGGTGCGTGATGCCTTAAAAATTATGGCCGAAAAAAACATAGGAGCCATCGTAGTGATGAACAATACCAAACTGGTGGGGATATTTTCGGAACGCGATTATGCGCGTAAAATTGTACTTAAAGACAAGTCTTCGAAGTCTACTGCTATCAGTGAAATTATGACCAGCGAAGATTTGGTTACTGTAAAACCAAGTACCTCAATTGACGATTGTATGGTATTGATGACTGAGCGTAGAATTCGTCATTTGCCTGTTGTTGAAAATGAGCAATTGCTTGGTGTTATTTCAATTGGTGATTTGGTAAAACACATCATTGAAGACCAAAAAATCACTATCGAAAACTTACAGAATTACATTAGCGGACAATAAAATTTAGTACGAAATAATTCTGAATTCGGTACGTCGGTTTTGTTGTTGCTCTTCTTTTGTGCATTTCACGCGATCGGCACAACGATTCGTAAGTTGCTTTTCGCCGAAGAATGTTGATTTGATTCTTCTTCCGGATATGCCCTTCTTAACTAGGTAATGCTTAGAAGCAGAAGCTCGCTTTTGCGATAATTTATAATTGTATTTATTGCTTCCTCTTGAATCGGTATGTGAATACATTTCAACTTTCATATCGGGATATTGTTTCATAATATCGGCCACATGATCGAGCTGTAACGCGGCATCCTTGCGGATGGTATATTTATCAAAGTTGTAGTAAATTGACTGAATTACAAAATCCTTTTCGAGTTTAAACTCAGTTTTTACGCCGTTTGTATCTTCCTTAGCCGGCTCTGGAATAGTTGCCTTTGTGCCTTTCTTTTTCTCCTTTTCCAATTTATCCGCATTCTTCTGCAGTAGTGCAAGCGCATCCGAAATGCTGTCGTTGTTCAATTTTGCAACAGCAGTATTTATAAAATTCAAAGGCTCCATCA
>Ga0268298_10003102_pt1 | contig 17307 bp, 13 predicted proteins | sample WWTPWeurt_MetaG_FD_194462 | JGI IMG/M metagenome (GOLD analysis project Ga0268298, IMG submission 194462) | Activated sludge microbial communities from WWTP in Nijmegen, Gelderland, Netherland - WWTP Weurt | ecosystem: Engineered > WWTP > Aerobic digester > Activated sludge | place...
GCGATCAAGCCGACTGCTCCGGCTGCACCGGTGAAACCGACCCCTCAGCCCGCACCGCTGGTCAAGCCTCAAGTTGCTGAAGCGAAACCGGCCCCGACCCAGACCGACGACGCTGACCAAGACCCCAGCCTCTCGGAAGAAGAAGCCTACCTGGCTAAGATCGCCACGACCGGTACGCCGGCGCAAAAGCGGATCCTCGAAGCCGTCAAGATCTTCGTGGAACGCACGCAGCCCCGCAAGCCCATGAAGCGCGGTGAAGGCATGCAGGCGCAGTCCGAGTTCCTGGATCACCTCTTCTGGCTGCTCGACAGCGATCCCAGCGAGTTCCAGAAAGGCTGGGCCACGCTGCTCGTCTTCTTCAAGGCCTACCACGGTGACACCAACTCTCCGCGGACCTACTCCGCGCTCAGCGAATACCGCTCCTGTGACTTCCGTGAGGACTGGCAGGATGTGGAGCGTATGCAGGCTTACACCAACCTCATCACACTGCTGCGGGCGACGCGTCACAAGCCGACCCGCTCGCACGATGTGAAGCGCGTGAAGCTGGACATGATCTCTCCGCAGTTCGTGACGGACCACCGTCTCGAGAACCTGCAGCGGTTCTACAACGTGTAAGCAGTTATCGGGCAAAAAGCTAGAGGAGAGGGCTTACGCCCTCTCCTCTAGTGAATCAAGAAAACACCATCAAGCTTTGGGAACCTTCAGTTCCCCCTCCACACGGACATAGGAGCTAAGCCATCCTATTTGGACTCTAGTGCTTAGCGTACCTTCAGCCACTTCTCCAGTTTCTCGGCTTTCAGTGCTCGAAAGCGATCCATCGCCGAAGCAGAGAGCTCCCCAGCTTCAACCAACCGCTACTTCAAGTGCTCCAGATCTCCCAGCTCCTCTTGAGCCTCCGTCAGCTGGTTGCGTTCACTCATCATCAAGTCTCCATATCTTCAAAGTAAGCCAACGCCTGATCCAGCTTAGGCAAGCCAAACATGTGATGTCCGTACTCCAAGGCATTGACATGACCATGTAGCAGGTTGATGTTATGTCGCCGAAAGACTTCTTCGTCAATCCCGATGATGTCGATGATTTCCGTACAGGTGGTTTCTCGGGAGACGTTGGCCACCGCGGTGCAGGTAGGATAGGCCGACACGGCATCCGAGTCATAAACAAACGCGCGGATCATGGTCTGGAGGTTGGGGACTTCCTCAACCAGACGTAAGCCTAAGGAGGACATGTGGGATTTAAGCGTAACACTTCTTGTCCGGAGTAGTCGCCTACTACTCCCGGTGCGAACCCTGGCACCCGCCTGTGCTTTCACACAGGAACAGATCATATCATCACCTCAGAGTGAGGTGGATGCTGTTTCTTTCCCTCAGTGGCTTAGGGACTCTACTCTACTCAGTTCAGCCGAAGCTGCTTTTCGATGATCGTTGAACTCGCTCCATAGCTAAATAGCCTTAGGAGATCAGCTGCTATAGGGATCCTTGGGATCCACGGTTGCCCATTGGCTTATTTGCAAGCACATCCGCCTCGTTCTTAAACCATCACGCTCACAGTTTCCTGTCACGTTGTGGTGAGGCAGCTTTAGGGGTTTCCAGCAGTTAAGCATCTTGTTCGATACCTGTTACCAGGTAAAGGGACTTATAGAGGTTTATTGGCATCAAACCGCCTAGCTAATTACCAACAAACTCCTTTCTTAATCCAATTTCTCAATGAAAGTACATCTGCTTTCTGTGCGACCGTTTCTTCATCGTCACCTTCTTCTTCCCCATCCACATAGTCCTCATCGGCATCCCCGATGTAGTCTGCTTCCTCTTCTTCGCTCTCTTTCTTGGTCGGTGGGATGGTCCCGATGACGGATTGGTTATGCTCTAGCAGGTGATAGTGATAGGCATCCGCAAACCGCTTGGTCTGTGAGTCAAACCGAGTAAAGTCCGTGATCCCGGCCATCGTAGGTACGGCCGTGGACAGGTCGTTGGTTTCCAGCTCCAACTCAAAGGCCCCGATGCAGTCAAAGTTGTTATAGACCGAGTACTCAAAGGGATACTTCTCCTGAAGGAAGGCGTGCTGCTGGAGCCCAGTCAGGTGATCCGCTTCACTGAAGCTCAGCTTACCGCGACCCAACACTTTGGTCAGGATGTAGTTCAGGTTGTACTCTTGTTCTTCCTGCCCCCCTAGTCGCACAAACCGATAGCTGCTCATTTGGTCAATGAACCAGAAGCCGGCAGGGCACAGGAGACTGTGCCATTGTTCAGACGGGTTCTTGGGTTTGACTTGTCCGGAGGCGGTGATCTTCTTCGTGGAGCCTTTCTTGAACTTACAGAAGCGCATGGATTCCGGAAGCTTAGGATAGCAGAAGTAATCCTCCGGACGATGGCCATACTTCTCCAGCGTCTCGATCAGCCGCGGGATGTCAAAGCCGATGTTCCAGATGGCTACGAAGTCCGGGATCCACTCATGCAGCTTCTCCAGACAGCGCCGGATCAGCTCGATGGGATCCTCTACGATCACCATCTCGATCTTAAACTGATGCTTGTCGATGTATGGCTGGATGTACTTCTTGACGGCGGCAAAGTACCGCTCTTCGGGATTACTGTATCCCGCATAGAACGACTTCTGAACCGTGAAGAAGATCTTATCCTTGAAGACGATCGTGGCCATGATGGGGTCATTGGTCCCATGCACGACATCTGTCTCAATGTCAAAGAAGGCCACCGAGTACATGCTGATCGTATCCGGATACTTGGTCTGGTACTGATGCTTGATGATGGACGTGGAGGAGATGTCGCTACCATACAGGTACGGCGAGTCCGCCAGCATGTTCATCTGCATAGGCGAGTACGCTTTGTCCAACGCCTTGGCTACCCGAAAGCGCAGATTAGACTGCGTGCTGTTAAAGCAGGTGAGCTTGTCCAGGTCTTCTCGTTCTTTCTTTTGCTCGTGATTGCGGTACATGGACTTCGTCACCCAGAAGGGACGCGTCATGTCCTTGATGAACCGGATATTGGGCTCGATGCGCCCATCTTCGTAATGCAGGACTTCTTTCACCAGGTGAACATCCGGCTGGTCAGACGACCGAGTCGGGATGTGGATCGCAAAGCGGCACTCCTTCCCGACGATTTTAGTGGGATCAGTCATAGCAGGCTTTCTGGTATCGGAATTGTATAGTCATTGGGCTATTTCTTAGGTCAATAAATACGACCGTTTCGTTTAAATTGTTTGTACATGTGAACAAGGACTAACCGCTATGAAAATGAGTGTGATGGCACTGGAGCGGATCGAACATCAGACGGATGACTTCGGTCAAAAACTGGAGGGACTGGTGGCACAGCTCATGCAAGACATGGCCAGTCAAAACCTCTATGGAAAGAACGTGGATGGCTATGGCGTCATCCGACACATGGAGCTGCTGATCAGCAAGCGCCTGGGACTAAGGGTGGAGATCCACACCACTGCCCACACCGCTGCGATCCTGCCGTTCTATTCGAATCGTAACCATATCTTCCTGAATGACATGATTCGAGGTCAGGTTGATATTCAAGCGCAAACCCGGCTGCTGAGCATGATGGACAAGCAGAAGGGTGAAGTCAACCTGGCTAACGCCACGGTCTCTGGCATCTTCTCACAGTACAATCATCCGCTGTACCTGAACTTCAGCCGCATGATTCGGCAGTTTGAGATGACGGCACCGGAGATCACGGCGGTGATGCTGCATGAGCTGGGCCATGCCTTTGCGGCCTGTTACTACTCGGACCGTACGGACCGGACCAACCAAGTTTTGGCTGCGGTCTTCCGGAAGTTCACGGATCACAACAGCAAGGACAGCGTGGAGTACATCTACCGTGAGCTGTCCAAGCTGTCGGATACGGTCAAGAAGGAAGATGTGGACCAGATGGTCAATGGTCCTCGGGTGGTGGCTGGGCTGCTCTGGTTCAGGATGGTGGTGCAGGTCGTGCGTAACCAGATGAGCCACGACAAGTATAACGAAACGGCATTTGAGGAAGTGGCGGATGCTTTTGCCTCGCGGTTTGGCTACGGGAAGCATATCGCCCTGGCCCTGGACAGACTTCACCTGAACACACCCATGAAGAGTGCAGGTATGCTAGCGTTGTGTCGGATCGTCGATGCAATGGCACTGGCGGTCTCTGCCGGTGTGATCCTGTCCCTGTTGGCCGGGGGTGGTTATGTCATGGCACTGGTCCTAGCCCTCTGGAACCTGACCATCGTGTCGCTGAACACCGAGGACAACCTGGACTACACGTACGATGAACTCAAGGACCGCTACATCCGTCTTCGCTCGGATGCAGTCACGTTCTTGAAGGAGCCCAGCCTACCGAAAGAGGCCGTACGGGAAACGCTGGAGAACATCTACACGCTGGATGGGGTCATCAAGGAGACCGCCCGGTACAAGAGCATCTACACGCACATCGGCAACTTCATCTTCTCCAGCGGCAAGGCCACCGTCTCGGCCATCGAAGCCCAGAAGACCATGGAGAAGCTGGCCTCGAACGACCTGTTCATCAATGCAGCTGAATTCAAAACCCTCAAATAAGGAACCACCATGTACAGTGTCAGCACCCTTACGCCGGACGCCATGAAGGCCTTGGCAGCCCTCACCTCCATCCAAGTAACGCATCAACGTCTCTTCCCTTCGGCCGTGGGCTACGCAGTCGCCGCTGTGCTGTCGATCCCGGCAGAGCCCCTGGACGACGTGCAGGCTTACTTCCGTTTCCAGCACAGCGCTGAAGTCAACCGTATCGTCTCGGATCTCAACGAGATCCTGCCCCACAGCACGCTGATCAGCATCGCTGAAGTCCAAGCCTTCTACGAGCTGCGCTGCCGTCAGATGCAGCCCAACCGGTTCCCGCTGGTCATCAACGAATGCACGACCCTGCAGGCGTTCTTTGGTCTGGATCAGAGCCTGTCCCTGGAGACCCTGGAGATCATCCAGTCTCAAGGTGTCCTGATGGCCCGCGTGGTGCATCACCTGAACCCGATCCTGGACTGCTTCTTCCGGAAGCCGACCGCTGCCTAAACCCTCGTACAGAGAGAGGTTGACCTCTCTCTGTACTTTAACCAAGGATGGCATCATGAGTTTGAATGATGAGACCCTGAACACGCTTCAGGATACGGATGGGATCACCGAACCGGCCGACATCACCTCCACGGGGGATACACCGATGATCGTGACCGCCACCCCAGGTGAAGAAGCCGATGAAGAAAACCTGCTGGCTCACATCGAGGACTATGAGCTCTGGGTGAAAACGGTGGAGGATGACCAAACTCAACTCCATAGCCTGGACAAGGTTGCACAGCTGGTCTTGGGTGCGGAATCCATCTCCCGAGCAGATGTGGAGCGTATCCTGGGGAGCTTGAATAACACAGGCCTCCAGGAGCGCCTGGAAGAGAACGTGTCTTCGATCGCTGGCTTTACCTCTTCGGCCACGAAGACCAACCTCCAAGAGACGCGGCAGTTCTTGAAGGAGGAAGTCCAAGCCCAACAGCAAGCCGTAACTCAGAGCTTCATGCGCCGCGTCACGGTGGAGCAGCTGGATGAAGCCGTGCTGATGTCGGAACGCATCCAGGCGTTCTTGACGCAGTTTGAAACCAAGGTCCAGACGCTGACGTTGGATGCCGTGGAAGCGCTGAAGCAGGCCAACCTGAGCAAAAACTACCTGGCCTACATCAAGACCCAGGAAACAACCAATGGTGTCCTGGAAGAGAAGATCGACCTGGTCGATCTCCGCCATCTGGGTTTCAGTAACTACCTCACGGATGAAGCCTTGCTCAAGCTGATCGGGATGTCACGGGTTCAAGCGGACACCATCCATCAGCTGTTCGAGGACCCGGACCTGAACTTGCTGTTTAAACCCGTGTACGATACGCGCTATGTCTACCGGGCCGGTCAAGCCGACCGCTTGTCCACCAACATGCTTCTGAGCCATCAAGAACAGCGCCTGGATTCGCTGGGTTATCCCACGTACATGAAACTGCTGGCCTTGATGGCCTCCGGCGATTCGCTGAACGCCATCAGTTGTTTTGTGCGGCATCTTGAAGAAACTCGGAATGATCTGCTGATGGTGGCCAATCGCTTTAAAGCGGATCCGGAAGCGCTGCAGACGCCGTCCAATGAAGAACTGCAACTGATCCAGTCTGCGCTGCTGACCTACGCCAGCAACCTCAGCGTCATTCGCATCGTAATGCGTAAAGGTGAACACCTGTTCAACCACATCGAGCTGCTCATGCAGCTGTTTAAAAAGATACTGTAATACGACGGGATGGGGCAGTGCCCCATCCCGTCTAGGCTTATGACGTCAACCGGAAGTCAAAGTCCACCGCATCCCGAACAAACAACACCATGTCTGACTGGATCACCAAGTCCTTCCGCAAGCACAGCTTGTTTTTCTCCGAAGCCATGGAGACGATCTCGTAGTCAGCCAAGCCACCCAACCCGGTGATCTTGAATGCCGTCACTGAGTCCCCATACAACGCTTCCAGACTCCGCCGGATCTCCGTCATGTTGACCAGGTTCTGGCTGATGTAGCTGTCCAGCAGCGAGGTGGTCGCATTCTCCAACCGACGCCGAATAGCTTCATCGTCATAGATGGCTTTCTTGACATACAGCACCACCGTGAACCGCTGCTCAGCTGAGATATAAGCTTGCTCGTTGTTCTCGATGAAGATCTTGATATCCCCCAAGGTGGTCTTCGGGTAGAAGAAGATGTTGGTCTGCTCCAGCAGGTTCTCCCGGATGGACTGGATGTCCCCCGTGATCCAACTGGTCAGCGTCCGCGTGATCTCATCCCGATAACTCACCGTGGCTTTGTCCGTGCTGAAGTAATAGCGGGCATCCACGATCAGGATATCCAACTCCCGACCGGTCATGACTTCCGAGACTTGGATGGGCAAGCCTTCTTCATCTAGGATCGGGTCTCCTGCTTGGTACTTCATCACGACGTTACCGTCGGTATCCAACACCGGCTCACCCACGCGATGCAGCGTATTCCATACCAGGACATCGTTCTCCATTTTAAAGGGCAGTCGGGTCACGGGGTCCAGGTCATAGGTATCCTCCTCATACAGCAGGGGGATATCCACCGCGTGGTACTTGTACTGCGTGTTCAAGGAGTAGCTGTGGTTCCTTCGCCACAGGTTATCCAGCGTATCGCCCAGGTGAAGGTGCAGCTTTTCCAAGCTGTTCCCCACCATGGTACCATTCAGCAGAAACTTGCCCAGGATCTGGTCGGTCTCATCCGGCGCATAGGCCTGTGTCAGGTCACCCGTGTAGTGGATCAGATACACATCCGTGTCCAGCGGGATCCACGCTTGGTAATCTGTGATCCCTTGCACTTCTGCGTTGGTCAAGCGAAGCAGGTTACGCTTATCCAGCTCGTGATCCGTCTCGATCAAGAACTCATAAACCCGCTCACCTTCTTCCGTCTTCCCTACCAGCTTACCGTTGATGTAGGCCAAGGTGGACTCGTTGTACGGCGTGAAGGCTAACTGGACACCCACCAGGTTGTCACTGGCTTCCTTGTAGTAGTTGCCAGAGTTGGTCTGGATGCTCAGTCGGTAACCCGTGTGCGTCTTGGTCAAGGAGTACCGAGCCGTGTTCACAAACAACTGAAGCGTCTGGTTCTGGCGTTCGAAGCTGAGGTTGCCTGCCACCGGCAGATCCAGCGTATAAGCGCGCAGGTCAAACTCGGGTTCCGTCTCATCCAACACGTAGTAGAATGGTGTGTAGAAGTACTCGTGGTTGTTGATGTGGTTGACCATCGCGGTGGTGCCCATGGCCAGAATCGCATCTTCTTCATACTTCCGCAGCATCCGGACTTTCCCGTTCACGTTCTGGAACAGGCTATTGGAACGGATCGTGTACCGGCGATCATGGACGATCACGTTCTCATTAGCGATGAAGTTAGCCAAGAGGTCTGCACAGACGATCATACCGATGTTGGCGGCGGTGATCAGCTTGGGATTCGATGGCTTGGGGAGTTTCCGGCTGGCCAAGAAAGAGCGGTTGGTCAGTACATCGATGTTCTTCAGGATCTCGAAGCCATAGTTCTCTGCAGAGGCCACGTTCTGGACGTTCGTGATGGGCAAGCTCTGTGGACCGATGGCATTGTAGATCACGCGGTTACGCAGCTGTTCCAAGGAGAGTTCACGCTTACCGCCTTCCGTGGCTTGCTGCCCAAAGACGTAATACGACAGATCTCCCCAGATGTTGCTATAGACCGTGCTGTCCCGGACTTCATCGATGGGCGTCATGTCCACCTCAAAGTCCGTCTCTTTGTAGTTCAGGAGGTCCATGGTCAGTGCCCCCTTGGTCGTGTAGAGATCAATCCGCAGATCGCCACTCAGGATCCCCGATATGAAGTACAGGACCGGGATCTCCACCTGAACAAACCCCTCCATGACCTTGAAGATCACGGTTGGTGTGGTGGGATCAAAGACCTGGTCCGTATGGGTGGTCTTGATCTCTTTCCAGGCGTTGTTGGTCTGGGCATTCCGGTAGAAGGCCCGCCCAAGGAAGAAGGCATCCGTGAAGTAGATCTGCTTCCGGAAGTTATACGTCCGCTCCAGCACAAACACTGTGCTGGTGTAGCTGACCTGGATCACCTCTACGTCAAAGAACAGCCACTCATCCAGCTTTGGACTCCGTCTAATCGTGGGCGTCAGCACCTGCCCCTTCAGCGGCATCAGCGGTGTAGTGATACTGCTGTCGTATGTGATCTGGATCGCACCCGTCTCATAGCGTCGGATCACCACCGGGTACGGCAGCACAAAGAGGATCCCATCCACCATCACCCGGGTATCGCGAGGGATCACCCCCTTGTACGACTTCTCCGCGCTGTCATAGACCAGCTTGGTCTGGATGTCACTCAACAACACTGAAAACGTCAGCTTTGTGGTTGAAGCGGTGGCGAAGCGGTTGATGTAGTCCGTGTCCGACATGTGCATGTAGAGGTCTTCTGATGCTTCCGCCAGAACGGGATACACCCGCCGGAGCAGCCCGATGTTCTCTTGCATGGTGTTGGCAGCCATGCAGGCACTCATTTCCAGCTGCATCACAAAGGGATGCGTAGGATCCATCAGCAGCACTTCACCATTGGTGATCTCTTCGATGGTCTCGATCTGGCTCCGTACCAACAGTAGCGGATCGTACTTGGCTTCACTCAGGCGATCCTTCAGCTCAGCCAACGGGGTTTGCTTGTAGTCTTCCGTGTTCAAAATCAATCTCCTTCGTAAAGTTCACTGTTGGTTTCGCCGAGTAGGTCCACATACTGACTGGCTACTTGGTTGAACAGACTGCGGTCAGTCCACCATTCCAGCTCGGCGGTGCTCAGGTTGATGCGCGGATAGGCTCGCCTAAAGTTAAAGACCTTCATCAGTGCCGGCGGGATGCGCTCCATATACTGGTCTCGGCTACCATCCGACATCTCCGGCTTAAAGATCCGTGTCACATCGTTAAACTCCAACGCGATCCGGTCATCGAAGCACCGGAAGCCATCACACGCAAACCGAACCGACAGCGTATCGTTGGCATCGCTGTACACTTTGTCTCCGGGGATATCGGCGGCATCCCCTACCGGAACCCCCACCGGAATGGCGGCATTGCAACAATAGATCTTGGTCACCCGTGTCCGCGTATAGTCTGTCACGATCCGGTAGATTCGCGTGTTGTAATCGATTTCATTCTCAGAAATGAAATCCAGGTACGGGACCAGCTTCCCTTCAAAGACCATGCTGGCATACAGCACCCAGATGTACAGTGAGAACAGGATCACATCGCCACGCGTGTTCCTAAAGTTCACCGTCAGGTCAAAGCTCTCACTGTTCAGCACCCGACCATCGATGATCGTCTGACTCTCGTTGTACAGCCCTGCTTCTGAGCGATAGGTGGGTGCAGCGATGGACGGCCATCCCGAACAACTGATGGCATTGTTTGTATATGGCGTAATGAACGCCATGTTGTTGTCAATGATTGGACACGGATCCGGAGGGATGATGTTTTTTTCATCATAGTACAGCCCTAAGGCCAGGCGGGGATCCAGCAAACAACGGATATACTTCTGTACGCTGATGGGGTTGTTGTTCAGCAGCTGCGCCATTTGCCGGACATTGCGGATGTTATCCTTCTGCATGTTCAACTGAGGGCGGGTAAAGAAGATATAACCCGGCATGTCCTTGTTGGACGGCAAGGCATTGGGTGTTTGGAGGAAGTTCAGGGTGGTCAGGTTGTTAAGGATGGCCCGCTCCATGGACCCCGTGGGCATCCCTGAAAAGAACTCATCCAGCGATTTCTTAGCAATCGACATACAGTCCCTTTAGCTTGTAAGTTGTATCAGGTTATTTGAACTTTTCCCAATTATCTTCTGTTCTCGGTCACGCGGATGTGATCTTATGACAAGTCTCCGGTTATTTTGCCGATCAGCGAAGTATTGGGTGCTTAACTATGTACATTTCAGTACGCTCTCTTTCTTCCAAGGACTTCCTGCACATGGACCCCATCAAAATTACCAATACGGTTCTGGCCACGATCGGTCGAGTGATCGACTACGTCAAGAGCAACGTCACCAACTACGCGGCAGACACGTCCATGACGCAGCTGACGCAGTTGACCCGTGCAGAACCCCTCACGGTCATCTCCCAGGACTTGGCCAATACGGACTACCTCCCCACCCTGCTGGACAACCTCGCCTCGATCTACTCCGGGTACTTCCTGCAAGCCGTCTCGATCATGACGAACGCGACGCTGAACATCGAAGTCGTCCGGATCCTGGATGCCCTGAATCCCAACCGTGACAGCACGGGCTTTTTGCTCCAAAACCGCACACCCAGCACACTGAGCGCCAGTCATCTGGGGGAAACCTTGTTTTCGATGGAAGCCTATCAACATGCGCTGCCCACGCGTCGCTTGATGGCCATGGAAGAAGCCAATCGTCAGCAGGATACGATCAAGGTCCTTTATGAAACGGAAAACCTGGCCGTGGGTAAGCTCCTGAACGTGGACATCCAGGTGCCGGGTAAAGATGGCGCAGAGCCCTGCACGGTGACCATCCCGGTGACGGTCCGTTTGTCCCCGGTGCTGCTGAACGAAACCTCGCTGGGTTATCTGTTCAAGCACCGCAAGGAAGATACCGGGCTGGTGGAGCGCTACCACTCCTACCGGGCGGGCCGGATCCAGCTCATCCGTGACATGATCTTTGGTCAAGACTTGATCAACGAGTACCGCAAGGCTGCACTAAAGGACCGGACGGGGACCCTGCAAGAGATCGTCCGCCGGGTCAATGCCAATCGCGGCTATGGTATCCTGACCAAGAACCCCTCCATGGCCATCGCCAGCAACCTTTACGTCATCTCTGCTGAAGTGGCCAAAGAGATCGAAGGCAACATCGGCCGTCGTTTCTCCGATACCCGGGATCGTGAGAAGATCTTCGAAGGGACTTACGCCATGATCATCACGGTCGTGGATACAGAGCGCGAGCAGATCACCTTCTACTTCAACGGGATCGCCCAACCCGCCACGCTGTCCGTGCGCTCCATCAAGTCCTCCTCTAAGACTAAGGGTCCGGATATCGGCGATGTCATGAAGACGCTGCTGGAAGGCCGTGCCCCCACTTTCTGATCCATCCCTTTAGGAGTCTATCATGCAAATCCTGAACTTCATCAAGAAGCTGTTGCCGCGTATCGAGCGGTCCACGATCTCGGAGGATCTCCGTACCACGGAGAAAGAACTCTCCAAGGTGGCCATCCCCTCCTGGGCTTCCGCCTCGGAGCACTTCCGCATCGCCAAACCGAAGTCGAACGAGCTGCAGCGGTTTCAGCTGCTGTTTTATCAGCACTTCGACCTGCGCCGCGCTGTGAAGAGCTTCAGCTTCGTGGAAGACATCGCCCGCCGTCTCAACAACCTGCTCGTGAACGTTACCTTCCTGCAGTCCATCCTGGAAGACGAGATGGAGAAGGACCTCATCACGCAAGGCATGACCATGCGCCACGCGTACATCCTGCGTTCCGCCAGCAACATGTCCATGGTGTCGCGCTACCTGCTCTCGCTGCTCAACTACCTGTACATGGTGGAAGCCCGTGAACGGGAAGAGGTCCCCAACGAGAACTTGTCCATCGCCAAAGCCGAGATCGCCTACGTGGAGAAGCACTTTGCCACGTTTGCACAACTGTTCAGTCAGTATGCGCAAGATCCGGAAACCTTCCGTGTGACCCTGGAGAACATGCCGACGGCCTTGGTCAGCGAGAAGACCCGTGGCGTGCTGCAGGCGATGCTGGCCGCGTCGTCCAAGGATCCGCTGGAAGAAGTGGGAATGGCTGGCTTTGTGGGGAACCCGATCTACAGCGTGCGCTTGATGATCGCCCAATGGCAGAACGAGCGCTATGAGTCGGCCAAGTCCAAGCTGAAGCAGCTGGAACTGCGTCTGGCCTATCTGGAGATGCAGGAGAAGGGCAAGAACGATCCCATCGTGGAACGGGAGATCGCCATCCTCCAGGACCGGATCGAGAAGCTGGATTACAAAATCCGTGAGACGGACCACGAACTGGGGATCTGAACATGAGCACACAGCTTCGTCTACTGCAGTCGGGTTTCGTGGGCTATGTCATGCCCGAACTGCAGCAAGTCCCTGCCCGGGAGATCAGCATCCAGTCGGAAGTGACCACCCGGTCCATCTTCAAGCCGGATACCACCAACTTCTATGATGCGGATATCCACGTCTTGGTGTCCCGCATGGAGAACGACACGCAAGTCTTGTCGGACTTCGAGTTCCGGGAAGTCATCCTGAAGAAAGCCATCTCGGTCTTTTCCCGCAAAGGCAGCTTCCGGGAGTGGTTCACCATGCAGGTGCACTCCCCGTCCCTGACCTACCTCCATAAGCGCTTCCTGAAAGAAACGCTGGACTACGCCATGGGAAATGCCAAGCGGCCGATGTCGGGCCTGACTTATCGCCGTCTCCTGTATGTGGGGAAAGACGCCACCCAGGAAAGTGTCGCGGATGCCACGGCCGGGAAGAAGGAAGACTTCAGCCTGCTGGACCACATCGGCGATGTCTCCACGGAAGCGTTGCTGGCTCAGTGGACGCAAGACGTGGATGGTTACCAGGATCTGTTGGTGACCCTGAGCGTGATCTTTGGCCGTCGGTCTTCTCCGGGAGTCTAGCATGATCCTGGTACAGGAAAACCTCGACCCCTCCTTGGCGATCGCTCAGGTGATCCAAGCCGACAACCATCCCCTTCCCGAGCATGATCAACTCTTTCTGGATAAGAAGGAAGCGATCCGAGAAGCGGAAGCTGAAGAAACGGACCCGATGGACGATCCGGTGGAGGCGTCGATGGATGAAGCCGCCCCGGATGACAGTCTGGAGGTCACCCCGGATGAGGACTCTGAAGTCCTGGAGGATAAGCAGACCACGGTGGCGACGGAGTCCCTGCGGCATGAACTGACCTTTGCCCTGGAGAGTGAGTATGGAGAAAGTGGCAGCTCGGCCTTCTTCAGTACGCTGTCCGGGTATGCCAAGGCCGGCTTGACGGAGCTGTTTGGCTGTCTAAAATACTTGGGGGTGACGTACGGCCCCACTGCGCTGACTTACCTGAAGCTGGGCGTGGTCTATCTATTGACCCGGATCTTCCGGCTGTTCATGAAGATGACCAAAGCCACGGTGGTGGGGTATCGGAAACGCCGCGTTAAGTACACGGACCTCCGCACCCAGCTGGAACGCTACCAGGCTACGCTGGATGCCCTGATGACTGCTGAGACGGTCCTCAGCAGTCCTACCCCCTTCCAGGATGAGAAGTTCTTCAAGATGCTGGAAGTCAATGGTAGCTTGTCCGTCAAAACGTCTCAGGCTGCCGTGACGGCGCTTGTGACGCAGATCCTTCCTGACCTGGACAAAGGGATGGAGCATGATGTCCGGGTAATCGAGCATTTGATCGATGGCAGCAAGCGGGGATTGCGGTTTAGTCCCATCAGCTACATGGCCGTAAACTTAGTATCTTCTGGATTCGTCAAGCAGTCTGTTCAGGGCTATGTCAAAAACCCGGAGCTGATCGAAAGCTACGTGGCCAAGCAAGCCCTTCCCAATGATGGTCTGATGCTCTTTGGATTGCCGAAGCTCAGCGTGGTCCAAGAAGCCGAAGCCTCCGGAGATACCGCGGACATCGCCAAGGCCTACACGGAGAGTTTTATCGCCATCGGTGTTAATCCTGTGAAATCCAAGACGGCTCCCTACGTCAATTATATGGACAAGGGTGACCTGAAGGTGTTCCTGGCCGGTTTGATCAAGATTGCAGAAGCCGCCACTGAGCAAGCTGAACTGTACAAGAACGTGCATCAGCGGAGTAAGCGGCTTAAAATCAGTTACCGGACCTATCTCTCGTGGTTGATTACGGAGAAGGAGCAGAAATCCCTGAATGACAGCTTAGCGGAGCTGGTGTTTTTGAAACAGTCCTTTGTGGCTCGGGTGTATCTGCCGGCCATGTTTGACATTCATGATTATGTGGCAACCTACCTCCGAACCGGAATCCGGTATGTTGAGCAGAACCTGAAAGTCATCGCGCTGAAGGATAGCGAAAAACTGGCTGATTGACTTGCGGCCTTTTTGATAGCTTCGGCTGTCTGAACAAGTCTCCAAACGTTTGGAATTAACCTCTTTTTTCAAGAAGGAAACACAAAATGAGTATCCTCGCTGCTCTGGAATCCATCGAAAACGGCGCCTCCGTTGACACCAACGCTGTTGCTCAAGCTGAAACCGCCACCGAAGTCGCTGAAGAGCTGGCTGAAGTCAACGAACTCGCTGAACCGATCGTTGAAGACACCGAATCCGTCGAGACCGCCGTCGAAGCTGACAGCGAGCTGACCGAGATCGCCGAAGTCGCTGCCGATGCCGTCGAGTCCGGTGAAGGCCTCTCCGAAGATGCCGCTGCCATCGCCACCGTGGCCATCGAAAAGATCCACGATCGCCTGTACGGCCGTCGTGACATGGGTCAGAAGATCGTCCCGGGCCTGGAGTCCTTTGGTCAGACCAACACGCGTCTCTACTCCACCAAGATGATCCTCGAAGGCATCGGTGAGTTCCTCGAAAAGATCTGGCGCGGTATCAAGGCCATGGCCGCCCGCATCTGGGATCGCGTCGTTCAGTTCCTGGCCAAGATCTTCGGCTCCACCAAGGCCCTGGACAAGCACCTCCAGAACCTGCGCAACCGCGTGCGTGACCTGTCGCCCAGCGCCAAGCTCTCCGAGAAGAACCTGAAGAGCGAAAAGCTGGCTCGCTCCATCGGCTTCCTCAAGGAAGAAGCCGGCGTCGACACCTACCAGCGCCTGGTCAAGAACGCCAATGGCCTGGTCAAGGTCGGCAATGACATCGCCAAAGCCCGCATCAAGCTGAGCGCTGATCTGCAGTCCAGCTTCGCTGCCAACTTCGAAAAGGGCTACGATGAAGCGGCTCTGGCAACCTTGATCAACGAAACTGGCAAGGTCAACAAAGACATCGCCAACATCGTTATCGCGGCCATCCCGTCCGCCACCGGCTCCGGCGGCATCGAAGTGGCTGACCTTGAACTCCCCAAGAAGGAAGGCAAGGACAAGCAGGACAGCAAGATCACGTTCTACGGCCCCTTCACCGGCGGCGATGTCCTCCTGGTCGAACTCGAACAGGACATGGACCTGAAGGAAGTCAACATCTACATCTCCTTCCGCTCCGTGCGCAGCAAGGACCAGGCCAAGAAAGCCAAGGCTCTGGACCGTACCGAGATGCTGAAGGTGCTGGACATCGCCCAGACCTCCCTGGACGCCATCACCGACTTCAAGTCTGTCGAGAAATCGCTGGGCGGCGTGAACAAGGAAATCCAGGACCTGTCCGACAAGATCATCAGCAGCATCAAGAAATCGGTCAAGGAAGCCAACAGCAAGAACGAGAACAACCGTGCCATGGCCGAGCTCAAGCGCAACGCCGAAGAAGCCACCAAGACCGTGTCCATCATCGGCGAACGTGCTTCGGTCATCCTGGTGAACACCGTTCAGGCCGGCCTGAACTACGTGTCGGCCTCCCTGGCCAACATGAAGTAATCTGTTTGACCGTAGTCTCTTCACTTACGTGAAATACAATGGGAGAGAGGGCGTACGCCCTCTCTCCCGTTTTACCCGATCCTGCTCCTAGCCCATTTGGGTCATATATATCTAACATGAGCAATCCTGCTTAAACGTGTTAGAGGAGTAATATCATGCGTATCGCCATCGCCAATCTGGAATCCAATCCTTCCTTTGTTGAGAAAATGGAACAGGCTGATGAAGCCAAACAGGCTTTCATCGAGAAGCGCAAACTCTGCCGCTTGGCCACCTTGCCGGAAATTCTGACTCTCTGTGTTGCCGAAATCATGAAGCCGACTGACTTGGTGGAAGTCCCTCAGCCCGAGTTGAGTCAAAGCGAACTCCGGGCCAAAGTCGAAGAGCTCTTCCCGAAGGGAAGTGAAGCACGGCGAGCTTTGGACGAGGCTTCATTCTGCGCCTCCGTCGAGCTCTGCGGGGAGTTTTCAATGTCCGTCATCCTGGAAGGGGATGATGTCTTCAAGCTTAGAGTAGCTAAGAAGTACATTGAGGCTACTCGCCGTGAACTGGATCAAGACCACTTGGAAGCCTTTGACAAGGTCCAGGATGCCTTAGTGCAGTTGACTGTCATGAACTTCGTCGATAGCGATATGCTGAAGCTCTTGCTAAACCAAGCGCACAGCATCCGGCTTAGTGCGATGGTGGGCACGCAGTATCCTGACATCAAAGGTCAGGATGCTACCCAGGTCGGTGAGTGCATCATGGGCCTCTCCTTGTTGGTAAAGGAAACCATCAAGACGGCGGATGATCTCATCAAGGAGATCGAAGCCGCAGGGCTCGGTGTACCGGACTGCCTGCTTCCGAAGAAGGAGCCTGTGGTCAAGAGCGCCACCCCGGAACTCACTGTCACAGTGACCACCCCGGAACCGGACCATCTCCAGGTCACAATGGAGACCACCATCAAGGGTGAGCCGCTGCCCTTCCCGGTGCAGAAGAAGACGCCGGCTGAACGCCTGGTTGAGGTGAACAACCTTCGCAAGAAGGGTCACAAAAGTAACAAGTAATCTCTAGCGAGTACAAGAGAAGAGAGGGTGGTATCCCTCTCTTCTTTTTTTGTTTACTCTCTCTATCGCATGGAACCCTTTACCTCAGGACACCATCATGACCGTCATGACCATCCAAGATACGCCCTTTGTTACCACCGCTTCCAATGCCCCGATCCCGGATCAAGGGGATGCACCGGACACGCTGTGTGTGGTGGATTC
>Ga0268298_10003104_pt1 | contig 17295 bp, 11 predicted proteins | sample WWTPWeurt_MetaG_FD_194462 | JGI IMG/M metagenome (GOLD analysis project Ga0268298, IMG submission 194462) | Activated sludge microbial communities from WWTP in Nijmegen, Gelderland, Netherland - WWTP Weurt | ecosystem: Engineered > WWTP > Aerobic digester > Activated sludge | place...
CACCAACGCCCAGACCATGGCGTGGGCCATGGACACCTACATGAACACGGTGGGCATGGTGCAAAAGCAGGCGGTGCTCGGTGTGGTCACAGGCAAGCCCATCGCCAGCGGCGGCACGGTCGGGCGTGAGAAAGCCACGGGCCAAGGCGTGGTCTATTGCATCGTGGATTGGGCGCGCCGCAGCCAGTTCGTGCTCGAGGGCAAGAAGCTCATCGTGCAGGGCTTCGGCAACGTGGGCTCGCACACCGCCGTGCTCTTGAGCCACCTCGGTGTGTCGCTCTCCGCGGTCGGTGATCACACGGGCTACCTCTACAACCCCGAGGGGTTCAACGCCCACCGGCTCCAGAAGTACGTCGAGGAGAAGGGCAGCATCGCGGGTTATCCCAACGGCAAACCCATCACACGCGAGGAGTTCTTCGGCATCCAGGCGGACATCTTCGTGCCGGCGGCGCTCGAGAACCAGATCGGGGCGGCGGAGGCCGAGGCGCTCAACGTGCGACTCGTGGCCGAGGGCGCCAACGGTCCGTGCAACCCCGAGGGTGAAGCCGTGCTCCTCAAACGTGGTATCGACGTGCTGCCCGACGTGCTCGCCAACGCCGGCGGCGTGACGGTGAGCTACTACGAGTGGGTTCAGAACCGCCGGAGCGAGTCGTGGGACCTCCAGGAGGTCGATCGCCGCCTGAAGGACGCCATGGAGCAGGCGTACAGCCGCATGGTCCACGCGGCGCGTCAGTATCAAACCGACTACCGAACGGCGTGTTACTGCGTCGCGCTCGAGCGGCTCCAGCGCGTCTACGAAGAGCGCGAGATTTTCCCCTGAGCGGTCCGCCCGCCGATCCGTTTGCGACCGGGTCGGCCTTCGGGCAGCTCGGGTCACACTCGGGCGTCGTCCGGCGACTCTCGAGCATGAACCGATTCCTTTTCGCGCTCGGCGCTGGACTCACTGCGTGCGCAGTCGCTGGCGAAGCGCCGCCGGAGCGTCCGGTGCCCGGCGCCGGACCGCGCGTATCGGTCCGCCCCTCGGCGTCCCCCGCGCGAATCGAGCCTCCGGCTCCTCCGGCTCCTCCGGCCGCGCCCTCGCGCGAAACCTACGACCTCGGGGCCGACTTGCGCGAGCGCGCCGTCCTGGCACGCGAAGAGCTAGGTCCCAAGACCGAAAGCGAGATCGTGGAGGGCGTCTTCCTGCTGTCGTCGCCGGGTGGCAAGGCCGCGCTCCGGTCACCCCTCGACGTGACCGAGCGGGCGCTGTCTGCCTTGTTCAACCGCCGTTTCGACAAACGACCCGAGCGCGCCATCAGCGTCCATCTCTTCCCCGACGCGTCGCGCTACGATGCCTACTGCCGCCGCCGTTGGAAGACCAAGTGCGACTCTCCGTACGGCTTCTATCTGGGCCAAGAGCGGAAGATTGTCATGAACTTGGGGCCCGGCATCGGCACGTTGACCCACGAGCTCGTGCATCCGCTCGTCGAAGCCGACTTCCCGAACGCGCCCGAGTGGCTGAACGAGGGCATCGCGTCTTTGTTCGAGCAGTTTCAGCTGCCGCGGTCCGGCGAGATCCACGGTGGGAAGAACTGGCGTCACCCGCGACTGATCGTTGCGCTCGCTCGCCCGAGCGAGCAGGCGAACGCGAGCTTGCCTGCGCTCTTTGCCTTGAGTGACGAGGACTTCCGCGGCACGAAGGAGGATCTCAACTACGCCATCGCGCGCTACTTCTGTCAGTGGCTCGACCAGCGCGGGCTCCTGTGGTCGTTCTACCGCCGCTATCGCGACACTCAGGCGACGGACCGGACGGGTGAAGTCGCGTTTCGAGAGGTGACCGGCGAGACGCTCGAGGTTGCAAGCCCGACTTGGCGTCGTTGGGTCCGGAACCTGTGAGCCGCGACGCGGAGGCGACGGGGGCAGCGTCGTCACTCGCCGCGCGCGTGCTAGGCTTTTTGCGAGGCCTCCGACCGAATGCCGCCCGCCCCGCCGCCGGACTTCCGACACGTCGGAATCGAGCCCGGTCCGACGCGTCGACGCGTGCGGCACATCGTGTTCGGATCGGGTTTGTTCGCCTTCTCCTTGGGCGTGCTCGCCGCTTGGCGGCTCGATTGGGTGAGCGTGTTCTTGGCGCTGGTCGTCGCCGGGTCCGCCATGTGGATCGCGACGCGCGCGGTTGGTCCCGTGCTCGCTGGCGAGCGACTCTCCGAGGCCCGCATGTCCATCGTGCCTTGGGGAGTTCTCGTGCATGACGATCCCGAGCCCCGCGTGTTGCACTGGCCTGCGGTGCGCGAAGTGCAAGTGGATTGCGTCCACGAGATGGACCACGCGACGCCGTCCACCCGTTGGAGTGTGGTCAAGATCCGCACGGAGCGAGAGACGTTGGGTGGCAGAGCGCCTGGCGACGTGGCTCTCGAGCTCCTCGAGGCGCACTTCCAGCGATACGCCGAAGAGGCGGGGCGTCCCGTCGCGCTCGATCTCGACGGCGACCGGCATCTCGACGACTGGCTCGAGCCCGTCGTCGAGCGACTCTTGGCCGAAGCGCGGGCTCTGCTCGCGTCCGGGGGGCTGGCCGAGCGCCTGTCCTTGGCACCGAAGAGCTATCGAGAGATCGCCGCGGTCGCCTCGCCCGACACGCGCCACGCGCTCTCGACCGTGCTCGGCTCCGGCCTCGACGCGCCGGCGGACCCTCGGCCTCTGGCGGCCCTTCTGGCCGCGGAGCTGGGAGAGCGAACGCTGCTCGAACGGCTGATCCTCCTCGGCGCCTCGCCCCACCCGATCCTGGCGGCGGTCGCGCGGGCTGCGGCGCTTCGCTTGGGAGCCGACATCCGCCGTGTCGGCGCGTTGGACGAGCTCTCGGACTTCGTCAGCCCAGCGGATCTCTCGGAGCTCCGGCTCTGGGCCCGAGGCCCGGCGCCTGCGACCGCGTCCGCAAGTTGACATCCATCAATTTGCTCGACGATGCTCGGGGCCTGCTCCATGGGCCAACGTCGCGAGCGCTCGAAGCCCTGGCCCCCGCGCGGCGTGCGCCTGCTCGGGGCCGGACTCGCGCTCGTGGTGCTATCCGAGTCCCGAGTGGCCTCGGCCTATGAAGCCGAGGTCAACGCGACGAGCGACGCGCAGTTCTACACCCTGCGTTCGCCGTTCGGCGACCCAGTGGTCCGTCGCCGCCGCTACACCCAGACCCTCGCGCTGCACGTGTACGACATCCAGGGCGACTACGTCGCATTCGGTCCGGACCTGAGCTTCAAGGCGCGGCTTCGATTGGACGCCGACTTCGGACGCGAAGCGTACGAACGCGATCCGGCCAACGCCGCGCGCTACGTCCCGGGCCTCGAGCAAGCCCCGGTGGATGTGATGTACGCGTACCTCGAGGGGAGAAACTACTTTGGCGGCTGGCTCGGATTCCGAGTGGGCCGTCAATACGTGACCGACGCCCTCGGGTTCTGGTCCTTCGACGGCGGTCTCGCTCGCGTGACCACGCCGGTCTTCCTGTCGTTCGAGGGCTACGCCGGGTTCGAGCAACGCGGCGGGCTCCCCATTCTGCTCGGGACAGAGCGCTATTCGGCGGGAGGCGTGTATCGCGGTAACCGAGACGATCTCGAGCTCGACCAGTATCCGTTCTTCCTGGAGGAGTCGAAGCTCGCGCCCGCGTACGGATTCGCGCTGGAGAGCAGCGGAACGCACTACGTGCACAGCCGACTCTCGTATCGCAAAGTGATCAACCGCGACCGCGTGCTCGTGTCGCCCTTTCCCGATCCGGGACGAGGTTTCCAGCGTGTCGGGGGCGATCGGGTCTCGAGCGAGCGGCTCGGCTACTCACTGCGAGCGAGCGATCAGGGCGTCGGCGCCGTGCGCGGCAGCATCGTCTACGATTTTTACAGCCAGCTCGTCAGCTCGCGCGCCTTGGCGCTCGATTGGTACACGACGGAGAAGATCACCGTCGGCGCCGACTACGACTACTTCTATCCGACCTTCGATGGTGACTCGATCTGGAACTGGTTCACCCACGAAGGCATGACCAGCTTGCTCAGTCGCGTCGAGTGGCGGCCTTCCCGTCGCTTCGACGTCGCGCTGTCGGGCGGAGCGAAGTGGTTCGAGACCGAGGGCAACAGCGGGACGTACGGCAGCGTGCAGCAGACGGGCTCGCCGGGGGCGTACCAAGCTCCGGATCGTAGCGAAACCGGGCGGCTCACCGACGGCCTGGCCAACCTCGGAGGTCGCTACCGCTGGTCCGACGGGAGCGTCGGCGCTCGCGGCAGCTTGGAGGCCGGCAAGCGCGGCCATCGCGCCGGCGGGGACGTGACCGCCCGGCAAGCCTTCGCCAACGGGTACTACGACACCCTTGGCATCGTGTCCCTTTACGACTGGGAGGACGGCCTTCGTCCGGATCGCTCGGCCACCAGTCTGAGCTACGTCCTCGGCGGAGGCGTCACGCCGTTCGACGACACTCGCTTCGGCCTCGAGTGGGAGCACAGCACGAATCGCCTGGTCGGCCAGCGCTATCGTGTGCTCGCTACCCTCGACCTGACGGTGCTCCGATGAGCGGGCGACGCGGCTTCTTCGCGTTTGCGCTGACGCTCCTGGTGGCGCTCGTGGCCGGCCTCGTTCGCGGAGCGCCGCCGGCGCGGGCCGAGGCGCGTGCCACGGATGCGGCGCCGCCGCGCTCCGGTCCCGGGCTGGTGCACGGTCTCGCCCCTTTGCCCGGGGACGCGCCGGTGCCCCTTGCCCACCGACCGCCGGGCGCCACCCCCAAAGACGGCGGACCGAGTCCGGTGATCTTTCCGCCCGAGCAGCTCACGATCCGGATGAACCACCGGAAGCACGTGAAGGAGCTCGGACTCACCTGCACCACCTGCCACGATCGGGTGAAGACCAGCACGAAGAGCAGCGACTCGCTCCTGCCGAAGCCCACCCGCTGCGACGCATGCCACGGGAGCGACCACCGCGATCTCTCGCGAGTCGGCACCGACGGCGACGACCTGATGAGCCAGTGTGGGTTCTGTCACGTCGGCTACAAGAGCAGCGACGGCAATCGCGTGGCGCGGATGGTGCGACCGAAGCCCAACCTGAAAATGAACCACGCGCTGCACGTGGCGCGCAACATCGGCTGCCCGCAATGCCACGGAGCCGTGGACGAGATCGAGCTTGCTACGCGCGATCATCTGCCGCGCATGCGCGGTTGCTTCTCCTGCCATCAGATGCCCGGCCCCGCCCGAGGCAAGGCGCGCGGCGACTGCGTGAACTGCCACCTGACGGAGCGTGGAGGCTCGCTGAAGACACGCTTTGCCGCCGGGACACTCAAACCGCCGGCCTGGCTCCACGACGCGGGCCACGGGCCCGACTGGATCGAGCGGCACAAGCAGGTAGCGGGCAACGACAGCCAGTTCTGCTCGAGCTGCCACCAGGAGAAGTTCTGCGCGGACTGCCACGACGGACGCGTGCGGCCCCGTTCGATCCATCCCAACGACTTCATCAGCATGCATCCCATCGCCGCACGCCAGAACACTCCGCGCTGCACGAGCTGCCACCGCGAGCAGACCTTCTGCATCGGTTGTCATCAGCGCGCCGGGGTGACCATGAGCGGTCCCTACGGCGCGTTTGCCGGTCGTGGCCGCTTCCATCCGCCGCAGCGTGTTTGGTCCGATCCGCCGCGTTCGAGCCAGCACCACGCTTGGGAGGCCGAGCGAAATCTATCCGCCTGCGTGAGTTGTCACACCGAGCGCGACTGCGCGACGTGCCACGCGACCACGAAGCGCGGTGGCCGCGGCTTCGGGGCCGGGGACTTCGGGGGCCAAGGCACGAACCCGCACCCACGGGACTTCCGCGACCGCTGCAATGGGGCTCTCCGCAGAAACGCTCGACCCTGCCTGGTTTGCCATGATCCCGCGGACCCTCAGCTCGGGGAGTGCCGCTGATGACCCGAGTTTCTCGACCAGGGGCTCCGAAAATGCCGGGCGGGGGGGGAATCCGCTTGCCGGACCTCTCGGCTGGGGGGTATAGCGAAACACCGCTGGCGCCCTCGGCGTCGGCTCACAGCGTGCAGGAGGCCCCGAGTGAAGGAGCTCGTCCGCTATCTCTTGGAAAATATGTACTTGGATTTTCAGGGAGAAATCTCCGTGGAGAAGGTGCGGGAGTTTCTGCGCGAGGACGACAGCCGCGAGGCGCGCGCCCTGCTCTCGAAGATCATCGAGGAAAAGGGCATCGACGACCTCCTGATCACGCTGGCCGACTGTCTGAAGGAGCACATCCGCACCGGCGTGAGCGAAGCGACCGTTCGCGAGCAGCTCCAGATGTACTCCGACAGCTGAGCCCACTCGCGCTCGGCGTTCTGCTCCTCGGCTGCGATCAAGGCAGCCCCGACTTCGACTCGGCCAGTGGGCCGCCGCTCCACGTGGTGGCGACCTACCCGAGTGCCGGGCAAGGCCTGGAGTGCGGCCTGGACAGCCCGCCCGAATGCGGCGTGCCTCGGGACGCGAAGATCGAGTTCCGCTTCGACCGCTTCCTCCTTCCATCCACGGCGGTGCGCCAAGCGTTCCGGATCTACACCGGCAGCGAGGACCTCTCCTTCACGACCCAGCCCGAATACGACCTGGTCGAGCGGGTGGTAACGTTCTCGCTGCCGAACGGAGCTCTCTTCCAACCGGGCGTTCGCTACAGCGTGGAACTTTTCGTGCCGGCGAGCGACGACGCGGGCGGGTTTCGGGCGTTCGACGACGCCCCGCTCGCCGAGGGAGACGTTCCCCTCACGTTCGACTTCCGCACGCAGCAGATCGAGCCGCCTGCGGCGCCGCCCGACCCAGCTCCGTGGACCTGCGATCAGGTCGTGGACGTCTTCGGAGGCTCCACGCCGGCGTGCTCGGCGGGCACTTGTCATTCGGGGAGGAATGCGCGCATGGGGCTTCGCCTCGAGAGCCGCGCCGCGCTGATCCAGACCGCGATCGGTGAAGTGGCGCATCAGACCATGGTGGGCTCGAAGGCGAGCGCCGTGCTGTCGAACCCGCCACGCATGGGCGTTCAGATGGCGCGCATCCACGCTGGCCAGCCGGAGAACAGCTACTTGCTCTACAAGCTCATCCGAAACCCGAACATCTATCGCGATCCGAGTGGAGTCGGCTGCACCACGGTGCACGAGGTGCCGCTCCCGGCCGGAACTTGCCCCGAGCCGTCCGAGGAAGAGAGCCAACGCCTGGCGGACTACTTCGTGCGCGGGCTGCCGATGCCGCGGAATTCCCACGTGATCGACGTGCGCGGACTCCAACGCTGGATCAAGAGCGGCGCGCCCTGCGCTGAATAGCCAGGCTCCCGATGGAGGGAGTAGGCTGCCGCCGATGGCCGGCGCTCCGCACGCTCTTTCCGGAGTGACCGTGCTCACGCCGGCGGAGCGCAGTGCTCGGGCGCTGCCGCGGAAAGCTCTGTGGGTATGGCTCGGCTGCGAGCTCGTGGCGTTTCCGAACCCGGCCTCGCGAGGCGGGTTCTTCGACGCCGTCGATGGACTCTTGAAGCTCGGAGCCATCGTGTCGGCCATCGTGCTGGCGCACTGGCTCGAGGAGCGTGTGTTCGTGCGTTTCGTCGGGCGCTCGCGTCTCGCTCGTGTAGCCGTCGCGCTGCTGCTGCCAGTGGGGTTCTTGTTGGCGGCGGGCGTCGGCACGGCCGCGTTCGGGATCCTCGGCCTCCTGGGTGACGACGGGACGGGCGTGGCCTCGGTGGCGCTCGCGGCGCTCTGGGCGACGAGCGCGGCGTTCGGCAGCCTCGTCGTGGTGCTCATCGACGTCGTCGTGAGCGCCGTGGTGCAAGGTTTTCGAGGTCGCATCCAGCTCGCGGTGCTCTCGTTGGTGCTGCTCTCGGCGGCTGCCGTCGGAGCGCTGGCGCTGGCCCTCGGCAACGTCGAGCGCTCGCTGGGCTACCTGGCCCGACACGTGAACCTGCGAGTCGACATGGGCGCCGAGGGTCGCCTCGCCGGCGAGGGGCTGGCACGCGCGCTGGCCCGCCCGGAAGTCGCACAGCTCGTGGCCGGGACCCTCGCTGTCGTCTTCTCATTGGCCGCTCTCCCCGCGGTGCTCTCCGCCTGCGGAAAATTGGCCGACGCGGTGATGGAGCGGCTCCATCCGATGAGCCGGGCCTTCAGTGCCCTCGGGCAGGGCGATCTCAACGTGCGCCTGGAAGAAGGTGGGAGTCGCGATTTTAGGGACCTCGCCCGTGCCTTCAACGGCATGGTCGGCGACCTCTCGCTCTCCCGAAACATGGAACGCGCGTTCGGCCAATACGTGAGCCCTCAGGTGCTCGGGCGCATTCGCCACCAGCACGGCGAGGCCGCGCTGCCCGCCGAACTGCGCGAAGCCAGCGTGTTCTTCGCCGACGTACGCGGCTTCACCAGTATGAGCGAACGATTGGCGCCCGCCGACGTGCTCTCGGTTCTGAACCGCTACTTCGAGCGGGTCATTCAAGTAATCGACGAGCACGAAGGCTACCTCGACAAGTTCATCGGGGACGCCGTGGTCGTGGTCTTCAATGGGCCCATCGATCAGCCCGACCACGCCGAGCGCGCGGCGCGGTGTGCCATCGCCATCCAGCGCGCGGTCGCCGAGCTCAATCGCGACGGGGCATTCCCGGAGGTGGGCACGCTGGAAGTGGGCATCGGGGTGACCACGGGTCCGCTGGTCGCGGGAAACCTCGGAAGCCACCAACACATGGAGTACACCGTGATCGGCGACACGGTGAACCTGGCGGCCCGCCTCACGAGTCGAGCTCCAGCCGGCGAAGTGTGGGCGAACGCGAGGAACGCGGAGCGGCTGCCCGATGACCTGACGCGCGCTGAGCTCGCGCCCTTCAGCGTGAAAGGGAAGACCGAGCCGGTTCGGGCGTATCGGCTGTGGCCTCCCCCTGGGCAGATCCTCGCTCCCCCGGTCTCGGGAGACGAGCCGGGCGCTTCCATGCCTCCCATTTGAGGCGCGCGCGCCCCAGTCGACGAGCTCGAGTTGTGGCTTCCGCGCCCCACCTGCCCGCGAAAATGCCGCGGAAGACCGGGCGGGCGCTTGGCATGTCGGTTGCTGTAGGGGCGGCTACCGGAATCGACCATGAACGCCAGCCTTGCTTCGACCCCTTCGCGTCCCTTCACCCCGAAAGCCCCCCTGCGCGCCGCCGAGCTCGAGCTCGAGGCGGCGTTCGTCGCCCGACTCGTGGCGGACGAGGCGGCGGCCTGGCGCGAGTTCAACCTGATCTACGCTCCGCAGCTCCACCGCGCCATCGGTCGCATCTTGTCGCGCTTCGGCGCCGTGACGGGCTCGGACGACGCGCGCGAAGTGTATGCGAAGCTGTGCCTCATGCTCGTCTCCCGCGACAAGGCCAAGCTTCGGAGCTTCGACCCCACGCGCGGCGCTCGCCTCGGAAGTTGGCTCACGCGCATGGCGATGCAGACGACGTACGATCATCTGCGTCGCATCAAGCGCAACCCGGTGGACTCGCGCGTCGAGGTGTTCGAGCCGGAATCGGAGCGGCCCGATCCCCACGAGGAGCTGTGGGAGCGGGAGCGCGCCGCCCTCCTGGCGCAGGTGGTAGGCACACTGTCGGCTCGCGAGAAGGAGTTCTTCGTCCTCTACTTCGGGCAGGACTTGGCTCCGGAGGAGATTGCGGCTCGCATGGGAATCAGCGTGGCCACCGTGTACACGAAGAAGCACAAGCTCGAGCGCCGGCTCACCGAACTCTTGGAGTCGCGGAGCACGCTGGCCGCTTGAAAGCGCGCGAAAGACTCCGGCCACACCGGGCCGAGCTTCAGTTCGCCAGGCGCTTCTTCACGGCAGCCACCACGGCGTGCGTGACGACGGACCGGAGCTCGGCCTGTTCGGCCGTGCCCACGGTGTGCACGTACGGCAAGTGCACGAAGCCGGACACGCGCTTGGTCCCGGCGGCCGAAGTCATGATGCGGTAGAAGACGTTGTTGCACACGTAGCGGCCCGGATCGTCCGAAGTGCCCGCGGTGATGCCGTCCGCGCCGAGCGCCGCGAGAATCTCGGCGGCGGGGAGCCCGGTGGTGAGCTCGGCCGCCCCGCTCGACGAGATGGGCTCCGCGCTCGGGATGCGCCCTCGGTTGTCCGGAATGCCTCCTGCGATTTCGGCCGAGTCCTTGAGGTTGTAGGCCGTGGTCTCGACGTCCACTTGGGAACGCCCTTGGCCGAATCCGATGACGACGTCGGGGTCACAGCGCTTGATGGCGCTCTCGACGATGGCCGCCGCAGTGTCGAACTCCACGGGTAGCGTGAGCTTCATCACCGATATGCCCGGCACGGCGCTGGGGTCGAAGCTCTTCACCGCGGCATCCGAGCTGTTGTCGTGCTCGGCCCATGCCGGGAAGGGTTCGAACCCGGTCAAGAGAACACGCGTGGTTTCGGTGCCGAACGTGCACGGCGGCTCTTCGGCGTAGCGGGTCACTCGCGCCGTGGTCTGCGTGGAGACGGGGCCTCCGATTCGGAATCGCAGGCGCGAGGGCAGCGAGCAGCCGGCGAGCAGCGCTTCTTCCGGGAAGGTGAAGGCGCTGCGGAACTCGGTGTCCTCGCGGGTAGCGGTTCCCGCGGCGAGCAGCGCATTGGCCTCGGCGGTCTTGTCCTGGGCGTCGCAGCTCACTTGGAGCTCGAAGCCAGCCGGCGGCGCCAGCGCTTCGACCTGGAGGGATGCGCCGGTCTGCGCCAGCGCCGAGCCCGGCTCCAGCAAGAGATTCCGGTTTTCTCGAAACAGCTCGACGTAGTCGAGGCGTGCGTCGACTTCTGCGGGCCACGTCACCTCGAGTTTCACTCGGGCATTGGTGCCGTGGGTGAAGCTCAAGAACACGTTGGTGTAGGTGAGTGCGGTCGGGAAGGCTGACCACGGCACGTCCTTCTCGCCGAGGAGCGCTCCCGATTCGTCTCGCGCCGCCAAATGCAGAACCGTCTTGTTCGCATCCGCGGTGTCCGCGGCGCGCGTATCGAACACGAGCGCGCGCACGTTGAGATCGAACCGCCCCAGGCCGAGCGAGGCGACCTCGGCGCTGCACGCGCTCCCAGCGCCATCGTCGCCGCGCGAGAGGCGCCGGCCCTCGGCCTCCAGGCTGCCGATGGTCGCCTTGCATTCGGACTCGGCCTGCCAGACCGAAGCGCCGATGGGATGCCCCTTACCGTCGTACTTGCCGTCGAGAAAGTCGCGGAACAATCCGTCGCCAGCGGCGTCGCGCGGCGTGCGTGCCGCCGCCGGTGAGGGGGACGCGCCGTCGTCGCTGGAACAAGCGCCGAGCGCGGAGCACAGAACCACGCACATCGATAGCCGCGCTCTCATCGGCCTCCATCTTCTCGGAGCTCGTGCGCGGCTACCAGCCCTTCGCCGTTGGGCGCACGCGGACCCCGTGCGGCAGCGCTATTTCGCAGCGCGGAGCGCCGCGTCGCGGACGTTCTGGATGGCGAAGTACACGGCCTCCGGCGTGGCAGGCGACGGGAGATCGACCCGGCTGGGCACGCCATCTGCGAAGGCCGAGACGGCGTGGCGTAGTGCCTCGCGGGCGCTGATGGCGAGCATGAACGGCGGCTCGCCCACCGCTTTGCTGCCGTGGATCACGTCGGGCTCCGCGGCCTTTTCGAGCAGTTCGACGTGGAACTCGTCTGGGCACTCGCCGAGGCCCGGGAGCTTGTAGGTAGAGGCATTCGGCGTCAGCAGGCGCCCGTCGTCGCTCCAGCGCAGCTCTTCCAGCGTGAGCCAGCCGAGCCCCTGGATGAAGCCGCCTTCGACCTGGCCGCGATCGACCAGCGGGGAGAGCGAGTCGCCGACGTCGTGGACGATGTCGACGCGTCGGATCGAGTACATCCCGGTGAAGCCGTCGACTTCGACCTCCGTCACCGCCGCTCCGAACGCGTAGTAGTGGAAGGGCTTGCCGCTGCCGGTGGCTTTGTCGAAGTGGATGTTCGGCGTGCGATAGTAGCCCGTGGTGGAGAGCGGCACCCGCTCGAGGTAAGCGCGGTGGGTGAGCTCTGCGAAGGTCAAGGCACGATCCGGGGCGTCGACCGCGAACACCCGGCCTGCTTCGAAGCGCACGTTGGCTTCGGCGACGCCGAGTTCCTTCGCTGCGACCTCGGAGAGTCGCTCCCGCAGCGTCACGCAGGCAGCGCGAATCGCTGCCCCATTCAGGTCGGCTCCACTCGAAGCCGCGGTCGCCGAGGTGTTCGGGACTTTGTCGGTCTGCGTCGGCATCATGCGCACGAGCTCGAGGGGGATGCCGAGCTCATGGGCAGCGATCTGGGCCATCTTGGTGTGAAGCCCTTGACCCATCTCGGTGCCGCCGTGGTTCACCTGCACGCTGCCGTCGGCATAGATCAACACCAGGGCGCCGCCTTGGTTGAAGAACGCAGTGGTAAACGAGATGCCGAACTTCACCGGAGTCACGGCGAGCCCGCGTTTCACGTGAGGCGAGCGGCGGTTTTCGGCCTCCAGCGCCGCCCAGCGCTGGGCAAAGCCGCTGCTCTCGAGCACTCGGTCCCAAACGCGCTGGATGCGTTCGGGATCTCGGACGAGCTGGTGGTAGGGCGTGGTGTCACCCGCGCGATAGAAGTTGTGCTTTCGCACTTCGTGGGGGGTGCGCCCGACTGCGCGCGCGACGCGATCGAGGATCTCTTCGATCAACACCATGCCTTGAGGACCGCCGAAGCCTCGGAAGGCGGTCATGCTCGTCTTGTGCGTGCGAACCACCCGACCCGTGAGCGTCACGTCTGGGACCAGGTAGGCGTTGTCCGCGTGAAAGAGCGCACGATAGAGGATGGGCTCCGATAGATCGAGCGACCAGCCGCCGTCCGCGAACAAATCGAGTGCGAGTGCGAGGAGCTTGCCGCTGTCGTCGAAGCCGACCTCGAAGCGTCCAAGGAAAGGATGCCGCTTGCCGGTGAGAGTGGTGTCGAGCGCGCGGCTCAAACGTACACGCACGGGCCGACCGGTTTCGCGCGCGCCGAGCGCGGCCACAGCGGCCCAGGCGTTGGCCTGCACCTCTTTGCCGCCGAACGCACCGCCCATTCTGAGGCACTGCACCGTGACGTCGTGCTTGTGGACGCCGAGGACGCGCGCGACGATCTCTTGGGTCTCGGACGGGTGTTGCGTCGAAGCGTGGACGAAGACGCGATCCTGCTCGTCGACGTGAGCGAGCGCTGCCTGAGTCTCGAGGTAGAAGTGCTCCTGCCCACCCAGTGCCAGCTCTCCCTGGAGCCTGCGCGGAGCGCGCTCGAGAGCGGTTCGGGCATCGCCCTTGGCGAGGCGCAGCGGCTCGGTGAGGAAAGCGCCCTCGGCGATGGCCTGCTCGATGCCGAGGATGGCGGGCAACGGTTGGTAGCGCGCGCGGACGGCCTCGGCACCGAGGCGCGCCGCTTCTTCGGACTCGGCCAAGACCCAGGCCACCGCCTGCCCGAAGAACAGGATCTCTTCGGGGAAGAGCGGCTCGTCGGGGCGGGCCGCGCCGATCTGGTTTTCTCCGATCACGTCGTCGCGAGTGAGCACCCTCACGACGCCGGGCACGTGCAGTGCGGGCGTGGTGTCCAGCGCCGTCAAGTGCGCATGGGCGTGGGGCGCCGTGACAGGGTAGGCATGGAGCACCCCGCTGAGCCGGCCCACGAGGTCGTCGGTGTAGAGGGCGCTTCCGGTGACGTGCCCGACGGCGCTCTCGTGAGGAAGTGGTTTGCCGAGCACGGTCACGATGGGCTCCCTTCGACTTCGAAGCAGAACTTCTCGAGGAGGCGCACCAACATCTGACGCCGGTATTCGGCGCTCCCGCGCTGATCGCTGAGCGGTTGGAACGTCTTGGCGAGGATGGGCTCGAGCTCGCGAGCCCGGGTGAGCGCGAGAGTCTTCCCTTTCAGGAACTCCTCGGCCTCGAGTGCGCGAGCCGGCGTTGCCGCGACGCCGCCGTAGGCGAGCCGCGCGGATTCGATGCTGCGGTCTTCGGCGAGCCGCAGGGAGAAGCCGGCCGACACCGTGCTGATGTCGTCCATCACGCGCTTCGACACCTTGTAGAAGCGCTGGACCGAGGGCAACGGGAGCGGGAGGGTGACCGCGCTCAAGATTTCACCCGGGCTCGCGCACGTCTTTCGGTAGCCCACGAAGAATTCGGAGAGCGGCACGCTCCGGCTGCCATCCAAGCTGGTGAGCTCGACTTCGGCGTCGAGCGCCAAGAGCGCGGGAGCGCTGTCGCCGATGGGCGACGCCGTCATCAAGTTCCCGCCCAAAGTCGCGCGGTTCCGAATCAGCCGGGACGAGAACAGGGGCAACAGCTGCTCGAGCATGGGGAGGCGACCCCGAACGCGGTGTTCCAGGTCCGAGAGTGAAAGTCCCGCGCCGATGCGAACGCGCTCGGCGTCCCAGGAGAAGCCCCGGAGCTCCGCCACGTTTTCGAGGGAGAGCCAGGTCTCGATGCGCCGATGTCGCTGGTTCACCTCGACCACCAGATCGGTGCCGCCGGCCACCAGGATCGCGTCCCGGTGTGCGCGCCAGAGCGTGAGTGCGTCGGACAGGGTGCGCGGTCGGAGGAAGCGACCGTGACCCGACACGTGGGCGACCGCACCGAGCTCGGGCGGTGCCAGGGCGAGGCGCCGATGAAACGCGTCGGACTCTTCCGGGCGACCGAGGCCCTTCGCGACGTCCGCAATGGGGCGGTACCCGGTGCAGCGGCAGAGGTTCCCGCCGATGGCCTCGGGATCGTAGCCGTCGCGATCCGGGCGGTAGTACTCGGCGAACAGGCTCATGACGAAGCCCGGTGTGCAGTAGCCACACTGCGAACCGGCGCGTTCCACCAGGGCGGCTTGTACGGGATGCAGCTGACCGTTGCGGGCGACACCCTCCACCGTGACGATCTCCTGGTCGGCGCAAGAACCGAGCAGGAACAGGCAGCCGTTCACCGGTTCGTAGCGCGCGCGGCCGTCGGCGTCGCGTCGTACGAGGACGACGGCGCACGCTCCGCACTCGCCTTCGCCGCAGCCTTCCTTGGTGCCGGTCAGGCCCCGCGCTCGCAAGAACGACAGGAGTGTCGTGTTCGGATCGAACTCCCGGGCTTCGATCACTTGACCATTCAGTGTGAAGCGAATGCTCATGCTGGTCTCACCCTCGGTCTCGGACGGAGGCTACTCGTTCTCGCCCGCGCAATCAGCCGCAGAACAACACGGCTCCGCGCAGCTCCGCGTTCTTTTCCACCAGCGCCGAGTGAAGGGCCAAGACCTTGCCGGAGCGCACCACCAGCGCTCCCGGCGTTTCCTGGATCCCGACTCCTTGGGCGAGCTCGATGGGAACGCCGACTTGCGTCAGCTTGTCGTCGTAGGTGCGCGCCACGACGCGACGCGCACCGGCTGGGCCCTCGAGCCATTGCAGGAGGTAGCCGCCATTGGGCAGCGTGACGATGCTGGGCAAGATGGCATCTACCGCTCCGGCGGCCGTGGAGGAGAGCTCGCGGGAGCCCGCGGGCACCTTGCCACGCGGAGCCACCGCCACGCGCACGTGCCAGGGTTCCCCCGCCGCGCGGGCTGCGAACGCCACCACCACGCCGTGGTCGCCTGCGGCGATGCTCGGTGCGCCCACTTCGCGCGCACCGGCGTCGATACGTGCGAGGTCCCCATCGGCCGTGCCCGAGGGCGTGAGCCAGCCGGCCTGCACGTCGCCTCCGCCGCGCCCGCTGCGGAAAGCGATGCCGTAGCCGTCGCGTTCCGTGATGGCAAACGCCGGCTCGCCGATGGAATCGAAACGTGCGCCCGGCCAAATCACCGTGGGCGAGGTCGTCTCGTTGGCTCGCACCAGCCCGAAGTAGCTGGTTCCGATTCGCAACGGCGGGCTCGCGGGTACGGTTCGCAGGACTTGGATTCGAGGATCATCGCGGTCCACGGCGAAGGCCACCGGCGCGCGGTCGGCGAGGGGGGTCACTCGGAAAACGGGTCCGTTGAACTCTTCGGTGTAACGCGGCTCGACGGAGAGGTCGTCCAAGTTCACGATGACGCCCTCGGCGTGATTCTTCGCCGATGCATAACCGATGGCGACGCGGCTCTGACCCGGCGCAGCGGCGACCATCGGCGGCACGCTCGGCACGATCGGGCCGGCGACGCGGCGCGGGACCATCACCAGTCGGCAGCCCGCATTGGGGCTCGGATTCGACGGCAAGAGCGCGGGTCGCTGGGTGGGTTCCGTGGGCTGCGGTCGCGCCGTGGTCAGCGGGCGCGCGGTGATCACGGGACTCTGGCGCACGGCGGGATCCTGCGGGTCATCGCGAAATGTCGACGCGAGCATCAACACCAGCGCGCCCATCACCAGGGCCGCGAACACGCCGATGGCCGCGGCGAGCGCGCGCGGATCGACGCGTTCGAGCACGGAGCGGCGTCGCGGCGGCGCGCTCGAAGCTCGGGGCGCGTAGGCCGCTGGCGATTCGGAGCGTTCCGGCGGGAGAGCGAGCTCCGGCGGTAGTCCAGCGTAGCCACTCGGTGCGCGCTCGAGCACGGACGGTGCGGTCGGCGTCGCAGGGCCGGGCGGTGGCGCCGCGTTCGCGGCGAGAAGGTCGGGTTGGATGGACACGGTGGGCACTTCTTCGAAGCCCAGACCCGGGTCGCGGCGTGGCGCCTGGAGCGGGAACGGACGAGTGGCCTCGCTCTTGGCCGGCGGAATGGCGAGCGGCGGGCGAGGCCGCTCGGTGCGACGCCGGCGCTCGTCGCCCGCCTGCGCGTCGAAATCTTCGCGAGACGGCATCTGCGCGCGCACTCGGAGGGCGGCCGGTGCAGGCGCGCGAGCCGGCGCGGGCAATGGTGCTGGCGCTGGCAGCGGTGCTGGGCCGGGCAAAGGAGCGGGCGCGGGCAGCGGGCCGAAGGCCGGTGGCGGCAGCGAAGGGGCTCGCGGCGGCCGTGCAGGGGGAGGCAGCGACGGCTTGCGCGGAGGCGGCGAAGGCGGCGGCACCGACGGAGCGCGCCGCATCTCCCCCGGATAGGGAGCGGGCAAGGGTCGCACCGGCGTGGGTGCAAAGTCCGGCAGCGAGCGCAGCGGCGGTTTCGGCGGGGGCGCGCTCCACGCGCGCGCGGGTGGCGCGAGAGGCGGAGCCAGCGGCGGTGCCGAGGGGCGCCGCGCAAGGGGCAGCGTGACGGGCTCGCTCGCGGTGATGGAGTTCCGCGGCAGCGTGATGGTTCCGGTTCCCTCGAAGCTCGGCAGGCCGCGCTCCACGATCTGCACCGGCGGACGTCGCTCGACGGTCTTCACTTGGTCGTCGAAGTCCTCCTCGGTCAAGACGTCGGCGTCGTAGTCCTCCCGGAACTGGATGCTCTCGGTGTCCCCGTCGCGGCTCGGGGCAGGGCG
>Ga0268298_10003106_pt1 | contig 17292 bp, 16 predicted proteins | sample WWTPWeurt_MetaG_FD_194462 | JGI IMG/M metagenome (GOLD analysis project Ga0268298, IMG submission 194462) | Activated sludge microbial communities from WWTP in Nijmegen, Gelderland, Netherland - WWTP Weurt | ecosystem: Engineered > WWTP > Aerobic digester > Activated sludge | place...
AACACGGGCAGCGCAATCCAGCCGCCGGCCTGCGCCGCGATCGCCGCAAAGCCGAGCGCTCCCAGCGAAACCAGCACCGTGATCGCCGGGCTGGGAGTGAACAAGGGCCGCCCCTCAACCTCGGGCAAGACCGGCCCGAGCGCCCAGCGTCCGCCGCTGGCCCAGTACAAGTGGAGGAGCGCGATCCCCACCAGCGCCGACGCCAGCATGACGCTCAGCATCGCGGTGGCGGCGCTGGGGAGCGGCCCGCTCGACCGGAGCAGCGCCACGGCGATGAGCAGGAACACCGGCCAGGCGAGGTGTTGACCGCGTGAGGCCAGCGCCACCGCCGCCCCGGAGGCGAGCGCGAGCAGCGCCACGATCGACGGCAGCGCCGCCGGCCACACCAAGAGGGCACCGACCGCGATCCAGCTGATGCTGGTCAGGTGCCAAGCGAAGCGGAGGGTGCGGCCCGAGAAGCGGGCCCCCAGCGGTAGGCCCGCGAAGGCCTGCCTCTGAAACAGGGGCCGGAGCAAGAAGCGCTCGCCCAGCACCGAGTGAATCAAGGCCAAGAAGACGAATCCTGCTGCGCCCACCATCATCCAGCTCATCTCATAATCCTCCATACGGTTGCGTATGGTGATAGACCTCCGCTAGGGTGCTCGTCAATACGGTAGCGTATGGTCGACAAGAATGACTGGATTCAAGGGGCCCTCAAGGCCTTGGTTCGCGCGGGGCCCGAGGCGGTGCGGGTCGAGCCCCTGGCCAAGCAGCTCAAGGTCACCAAGGGCAGCTTCTACTGGCACTTCCAGGACCGCGCGGCGCTGCTCGATGCGATCCTCGAGCGTTGGCGAGAGGTCGCGACCTTGGCCGTGATGCAGGCGGTCGATCCGGCGGGTCCGAGCCCGGAGGCGCGGCTCCAGGCCCTGGTCGCGCTGACCAGCCAGAGCAAAGAGGCGCCGGCGGTGGAGGGGGCGATCCGGGCCTGGAGCGCCAGCGACGCTCGCGCGCGCAAGGTGGTGCGAGCGATCGATCGGGCGCGCGAACGCTACGTGACGGAGCTGCTCGTCGCGTGCGGGTTGCCTGCTGAGGTAGCGGCTCTGCGGGCGCATCTGCTTTATCTGGCGCTGATCGGCGAGTTCAGCTTGGTCGGACACGGCGGCACACCATCGGGCGCGGCGCCGTTCGCGGAGCTCCTGCGCCTGCTGCTGACACCGCATTCTACCGCAGAAAACTGAGGGTTCCGTGAAATCACTGACTGGGTAGGGAGGCTTGAGGCGAGCGTAGCAACTCAAGTCGATGGTCGATGACAGCGCCGATCAAGAGGACCGCGTCGGCGAGGTGTTCGCGTCGCGTTACCGGCTCGAAGCGGTCCTCGGGCGCGGCGCAGCCGGGGTCGTGTACGACGCGACTGACCGTCAGCTCGGCCGGGGCGTCGCGGTAAAGGTGCTGGCGTCGTCGTCGATGGGTCGCCGCGCGACGGCCTATGAGCGCTTTCGCCTGGAGGCGGGCGTCCTCGCGCAGATCGCTCACCCCAACATCGTCGCCATCCTCGACCTAGGGACTACCAGCGATGGCGTCCCGTACTTGGTGATGGAACGGCTCAGCGGCCAAACGCTGGACGAGCGGCTGGGCGAGCGCGGGGTGATTTCCCCCGGGGAGCTCTTCCAAATCGGCGCTCAGCTCTGTCGCGCGCTCCGACGCGTGCATGCGCGGGGCGTGGTGCACCGCGACCTGAAGCCGGCCAACATCATCATCCACGAGGACATCGACGGCACGCTGCACGCCAAAATCATCGACTTCGGTGTGGCCCGGCTCATCGAGCCGGCCGCCGAGGACGCTTCCGAGTTCCCGACCCACCTCACCTCGCCCGGGAACTTGGTGGGCTCACCGACGTACATGTCGCCCGAGCAGATCGTGGGCGATGAGGTCGATGCCCGCAGCGACATCTACGCGCTCGGCGTGACCTTCTTCCAGCTCCTCACCGGTCGTCCGCCTTACCAGGGCCGGCACATGATGGATCTCCTCCGGCAGCACCTGCAGGCCGGACCGCCCCCGAGTCTCGGCGTACCCTGCCCGCCCGCGCTCGAACGGCTCGTCCTGCGATGCCTGTCACGCTTCCCGGAGCAGCGCCCTGCGTCGATGGATGAGGTGCTGCGCGAGCTCCGCGCGGCCTGGCAGGAGTACAGCCTCGAGCCCGATCTGGCCGTCCTGCCGCCGATCGTGCGCTGGGACACGGGGGCCATGGAGACAGCGGGCTTGCCGGAGCCGGAGGTCGTGCTGAAGGTCGAGCAGGTGAGCCCGCCTGCGGGAGCGATCGCTGAGCCCGGCGGGGTGAACCCGGGCGCGAGCGCTGCGCTCCACGCCACGACGCTCCCGACGAACTTCGCGCAGCCGATCATGGTCTCCGAGCCACCGTCATTGGCCCGCCGCAGCTCCGTGCTCCGTCGGCTCGGGATCTCGGCGGCGCTCCTGCTCGTCGCGGCCCTCTTGGCGGCGGCGCGCTGGGGCATCTCGCACGTGGGCTGAGCTCAGCCCATCGCCTGCGCTTCGTAGGACGGCGCTTCGAGCCAGGCGCTCTCCTCACCTGCCGTGCCCGCGGTCGCGAGGATCGCGATCGCCTCGACCACCGCCGACAGCTCGAGGAGGCCCAGGCGCGGCTTCAGCAGGCCGCCATAACGTGCGGTGCGAAGGACCAGCCGCGTGCTCTGGGCCAGCGGACGGAGCTGTACGACCCAGTCATGCTCCAGCTCTTTGAGGCCGAACTTGGCGGTGAAGGAGAGCGCCTTGGCCGCTGCTTTGAGCGCGGGATCCGACTTCAGGATCTGCTGGAGCTGTTCGTCGGGCGATCGCCAGTTGGCGCCCCACAAGATCCCCTTCTCCAAAACCGCGGGGGCCGCCAACCGGCCAGGGAGGTCGCCGTACAGCTCGGCGGGGAGAGGGAGCTGATTCTGTAGGGCCAAGACGACCCGCAGCGGCGGTCCGCTCCGCCGCTTGAGCTGGAGCGTGACCACGACGTTCGGGCGGGGGGCGCTCCCCAGCAGCTCAGAGACCCCATGGGCCAGGGCCTTTCCGACGGTGGCTGCCTCGAGGCGATGGACCTCGAGCTGCTCGACGCTGGCCCCGATCGACTCCGCCTCCCGGGTCAGCGACTCCTGCTCCTTGGCGATGGCACGGGCGAGGTTGTCTTCGATGAGGCCCATCCCAGGAAATACGTCGATCCCAGCCAAATCTCCCGCGACGCAGGGGGAAGAACCTCCGCCCGCCGCCGTAAGCAATCTCGTGCACGAGATTCCCCTGGTCCGCGCCCGAGGTGACGCCGAGCTGCGCGACAAGCTCCTCGCTGACGCCGAGGTCAAGACCGCGATCGCCGGGCTGCCGAGCGACCAAGCCGACACCCAGCGCCACCTCCTCGCCACCGCGGTGCGCATGTCGAGTTCGATGTCGCCGCGGCTCGATCGCATCCTGCGCCAGGCACGCGAGCGGCTCCGCTTCGACGACGAGGTGGAGATCTACATCTATGCCAACGCCTCCTACAACGCGCATTGCATGATGCCCTCCAAGGGAAGGGGCTTCGTGCTCCTCACCTCGGGGCTGTATGAGGCCTTCGACGACGCCGAGCTGGCCTTTGTCATCGGACATGAGCTCGGGCACCACCTGTACGCGCATCGAGAGATCCCGGTGGCGTCCTTGAGCGAGAAGCTCGCGGGCCCCGAGGCGCTGTCCCTCTTCGCCTGGTCGCGCTACGCCGAGATCTCGGCGGATCGGGTGGGCCTGGTCGTCAGCGGGGACCTCAACGCCGCCTCGCGGGCCTTCCTGAAGCTCGCTTCCGGCCTGCACCAGCTCGAGCTCGAGCTGACCAGCTCGGTCCTGCTCGAGCAGCTCAAGGACCTCGAGGCGGCGATGAGCGAGCCCGGGGCGCGCAGCCCGTCGAGCGAGTGGTACACCACGCATCCCTTCAGCCCGCTGCGCGTCAAGGCGCTCGTCATGTTCCACGAGTCCTCGCTGTACGCGGGCGCGGGAAGGTCCGCCGACGATCTGGAGGCCGGCCTCCGCAACCTGATGTCGATCATGGAGCCCAACTATCTCGACGAGAAGACCGACGCGGCCGAGGCCATGCGCCGCTATCTCTTCGCGGGCGGCGTGCTGGTTGCCTCGGCCGACGGTGAGGTCGCGCCCGAGGAGATCGCCGTGCTCGAGCGCTTCCTCGGTCCGGGCTCGGTGAGCCGCACGGTGAACGCCGACGCGATCCGACGCGATCTCGATCGCCGCGCCGCTGCCATGAACGCCGAGGTCCACGCGGGTCGACGCGGTCAGGTCATCCGGGATCTCTGCCTGGTCGCCAAGGCCGACGGAAGGATTCCAGACTCTGAGCGGACCGTGCTGCTCGACCTCGCCACCCGGGTCGGGGTGGACGCGATGCTGGTGGATCAGGCGCTGGGGCACCGCGCGCAGCTGGACTAGTCCAGGTCCAGGTCCACGAAGACAGCCTGCGCTACGGCTTCTCCGGCACATAGATCGGCTGCGGCAGCTCCTCCTCGTGCTTCTCGCGGGCCTTCTCCCGGACCTCGCCGGCCCGATCGCGCGCCCGCTCTCGCTCGAGGGACTCCGCCGCCCCGTTGTCGCTCGGGACCTTGGCCTTGGGGACGTCGGTCAGCTTGAGGTCGGTCATCTCCACCACTGCTTGGCGCACGCAGGCCGAGAGCAGCTCCGAGAGCGCGCGGACGGCGTGGGCGTGGCTCTTCGACTCCACCAGCTTGCGTTGGTCGTAGGTCATGGACCAGAGCTGGGCCCCGTCGTCGAAGCGGGTGAGCCGCAGCGACAGCGCCAGGTGGGCGTACCAGATGTCGTCGCTATCGTAGATCTCCATGGCGTTCAGCTCGCCGCCCAGCGTGAAGTCGGGCCGCGTATCGCCCAGCGCTCGCTGCACATCCTCGAAGGTCCCGGAGTCGGCCAAGGTCTTGGCGATGATGTCGCTGATCATCTGGTTCGGCTTGACGGCCCAGACGTGGAGATCGCTGTAGCGCAGCTCGTAGGGGTTCCTGCGTACGACGATCTGAAACTTCTCGTAGACCGCGTCGGCGTCCATGTTGCGGACCCGCACGCTGCCCTTGATGGTGGCCTCCTCGGCCTTGGTGGCGGGGTCGCCGGCCAAGACATAGTAGCTGCGGAGGTTTTGCACGGCCCCGAAGCAGCCGCCGAGGGTGAGGCCCCCGAGGAGCAGGGCCGAACCGAGCGCCGAGCGCCTCATTCCTTGGCCTCCTTTCCGCGCAAGAGCACCGAGGGATCTTGCGCGATGATGCGGCTGAACTCCCGGAGATCTTCGGTCGCTTGCCGTACGTGTTTGAGGCTCATGACGAAGTCCTCCCGGCTGGCCCGCACCGCCAGGTCGAGCTCCCCGAAGAGCTTCACCAGCTGGGCCATGGCCTTGCCGAGCCGCTCGATCGTGTCGCCGAGCTCGGCGCTCGATAGGCGGCGGTCCAGGCTGACCATGGCGGACTTGGCGGCCACCACCGTCTCGCCCACCGCTTGATGATCGACCGCGCCCAGGATGCGCCGGGTCTCCACCAGCGTCGTGCGCGCGGCTTCCAAGGTGAGCCGCAGCTCCTCGCGCACCTCATTGAGGGTCTTGGTGGTGGCGTCCGCGGTGCTGCGGATGGAGGTGCCGCTCTTGGCCACCTCGGTCAGCGCCGACGACAGCGGCGTGCGCACCTCGACCACCAGCTTGTCGGCGTTGTCGGCCAGTGAGTTCAAGCGATCGAGGAGCTGCTCCACCCGGCGCCGGTTGGGCTCCGCCGTCCACTCGGCGAGCTGGTTGGCCACGGTCTCGATCTTGAGCGTGATGGCCTCGGCTGAGCCGGTGATCTTCTCGAACAGGGAGTCCTCTGGGTCGATAAAGGTGCCCGGGACGAGCCTCTTTCCTCGAGGATCGCCGGGAGAGAGGTTGATGTTCTTGAGGCCGGTGAGGCCGCTCGACTCCATCGAGGCGTGGGTCCCTTCGTATAAGACCGTGCCTTCTTCCAAGGAGATCGTGATCTCGATGGCGCGCGCGTCCTCTTTGGAGACGGCCATGGCGTCCACTCGCCCCACCCGCAGGCCTTGATATTTGACCTGGGCGCTCACCTCGAGCCCGCCCACGTTCTGCGTGAACTTCACCTTGTACAGATCGCGCTTCTCGAAGGCCTTCATGCCGGCCAAGGTCAGCGTGGTCCCAATGAGCACGGTCAGGCCGGTCGCGACGAAGACGCCCAGCCGGATCTTCTCAGCCCGCGTCAGGTTCATGTTCGGCTCTCCTTGCTGAGCGCGTCGAGCACGCTGGTTCCCCGGGACTCGGCCTCGCTGGCCCGATCGAAGAACGCGCGGACCATGGGGTGATCCTTCTTCTTCACTTCCTGGAGCGGGCCGCTGGCGATGACGAAGCCCTTGTCCAGCATGGTGACCCGATCGGCGATGGCCTCGATGCTGGCCAGCTCGTGGGTCACGACGACCAGGGACATGCCAAAGCGGCTCTTCAGGTTGAGGAGGAGCGCGTCGAGCTCGGCGGCGGTGATGGGATCGAGGCCGGCGCTCGGCTCATCGGCGAACAGGATCTCGGGGTCGGTGGCCATGGCTCGGGCCAAGGCGGCGCGCTTCTTCATGCCGCCGGACAGCTCGGGCGGCGTGAGATCGATGGCGTGGAGCATGCTGACCAGCCCTAGCTTCATGCGGACCATCTCGTCGATCACGTCGTCGGGGAGGCCCGTGCGCTCTTTGATCGGGAGCGCCACGTTCTCCCGGATCGTGAGTGAGTTCAGCAAAGCTCCCCCTTGAAACAGCATCCCGATGCGCGCGAGCACGGCGTTTCGCTGCGGCTCGTCGGCCTCCACCAGATCGACGCCCAGGAGCTTCACGCTGCCCCCGGCCGGCTTCATCAGCCCGATGACGTGCTTGAGCAGCGTGCTCTTGCCGCAGCCCGAGCCACCCAGGATGACGTGGACCTCGCCGCGCTCGACGGTCATGCTGACGTCGCTCAGCACCTGCCGTTCGCCGTAGCGCGCGATGAGGTTCTTCACCTCCAGCGTATGGACATAGTCCTTGCTCATCAGAAGTAGAACACCAAGCTGGCCACCGCGTCGGCGGTGATCACCGCGAAGATCCCGGCGACCACCGCGGTCGTGGTGCTGCGTCCGACGGCATCGGCGCCGCCCTTGGTCCGCAGGCCCGAGATGGCGCCGACGCTGACGATGAGCTGGGCGAAGATCACCGACTTGACCAGCCCGGTGATCACGTCTTTGAGCATCAAGGTCTGCTCGAGCCGGCTCAGGAAGGTGTCGGCCCCCACGTCGAGGTAGAGCACCGCCACCAAAAAGCCCCCGAAAATGCCGGCCACATTGGCCAAGATGGTGAGGAGCGGCTGGGTCACGCTGATCGCCAAGAGCTTGGGCACCACCAAGAAGCGGGTAGGGTGCAGGCCCATCGTCTTGAGAGCGTCGATCTCCTCGGTGATCACCATGGTGCCGATCTCGGCGGCCACCGCGGAGCCCGAGCGCCCCGCTACCACGATCGCCGCCATCAGCGGGCCCAGCTCGCGGGTCATGGAGATGCCGATCAAGTCGACGACGAAGATGTTGGCGCCGAAGGTCCGGAGCTGCTGCGCGCTCTGGAGCGCCATGGTCGCCCCCACCAAGAAGGCGATGAGCCCCACGACGCTCAGCGCCCGGCTGCCCATGGCCGACATCTCGTAGAGCACCTCGCGCCAGCGGATCCCGCGCCGCTGCACCACGCCGAGGACGATGAACCAGGCGGTGTCGGCGGCCAGCACCATGAACTGCAGGATCAGCTCGGCGACCTCGACCGTGGCGGTGCCCAGGTTCTCCAGGCGCTTGCCGGTGGCCGGAGCCTTCTGGGCGTCTGGCTTGGGGAAGGGGAAGAGATCCAGCGTGCGCCGCAGCTCGGGCGAGGCGTTGACGATCTCCACCGACTTGCCCGCCGCCGCCGCGGATCGGGCGAACAAGGCGAGGAGCGCCACGCCCGCGCTGTCAGCCTCGGTCACCTTTCCCAGATCCAGCCGGACCACCGCGCCTTCGTCGGTGCTGCCGTCGAGGACGGCGCGGGCGGCGACCACCCGATCGTAGGTGAGCGGGCCTTCGAGCGCGATCACAGCAGCTCCAGGCTGAAGCGCAGCCGCACGTCTTGTTGGATGGTGGGGTCCGGGTAGAGCGACTTGTCCTGGATGAGCCGCAGTACGTAGTTCACGCTGACGTAGCTGGTCAGCTTGAGGCTCACCGAGGCCTCGAGATCGAGGATGGTCTTGTCGATCCCCTCGAAGGGGATGAGGGTGTCGAACTCCAGGTTGAGCAGCACCCAGCGGGTGATCCGCGCTGCGCCGAGGATGGTGGCCTCGATGCCGACCTGGTTGGTGGAGAGGATCTCTCGGTATTCCAGGGCGGTGGTGGTCAGATCGTCCTGCGGCTCATAGAGATCGCGGGCGATGCGGTGGCGGGCTCCGATGCCGCCCCGCACCGTCATCTCGCCGAAGATGCTCTTGAAGGCGCGGACGTGGAGCCCGGCGCCCTCCTTGAGCTGGGAGAGGCCCAGCGGCGGGGACAGCCGCACCGTGGTCACCGAGCCGAGATCGCGGGCGCTGCCGTCCCCTTTGATCAGCACGACGTTGGTGGGTTGGATGAAGGCCTGCTCGCCGGGCAGAAGGTTGGTCTCCGCGCGGAAGCGGATGTAGGGGCCGATCCAGGGCGCGAGCTGGTAGACGTAGAGCGCGTCGAGCTTCACCCGATCGTTGGCCTTCTGAAAGGGCAGATCGGGGCTCTTGGTCTGGCCCTCTTCGACCTGGAGCTGGAGCACGAGGGGGCTGTCGAAGATCCGCGCCGAGAGGCGACCGTCGGCGAAGGCTCGCAGCGTTAGGCTGGTGCCGTCGGGGAGGCCGGGCACGTTGTTCCGCGAGTTCAAGGCCAGATCGCCGCCGATGATCAGGCTCCCGAAGAAGCCGTCGCGGGGCCGAAACAGCTCGTTCTCTGGCACCTCGCCGCCGCCGATGAAGTCACCGTTGTCGGCGTTGACCACCAAAAGGAAGTGCGTGACCTCCCCCGGCGCGATGCGGACCGTCGAGAAGTCGCGGCGAGCCCGGTAGTTCTCGCCGACGCGCACGATCTTGTAGAGGCCCGGCCGCAAGATCCAGGTGGAGAGCGGCTCGCCCGCCTGCTCGTCCGTGCCGAAGCCGAGGCCGATATACTCGCGATCTTGCACCCGGATGAGCTCGTAGGAGGTGCGCAAGCTGGAGTACTGCTCGTCGATCACGTGGATCTGCAGCGCCGACCAGCTCGGGGGCACGACCGCCGTCATATGCTCCTTCACCGTCACCTGGGCGGAGATGCGCTCCTGCTCGTTGGCGCCCGAGCCGATGCGGATGACGTAGGTCCCCGGCGTGAGGACGATGCGCTGCCCGGCGGTGCCCTCCGCGACGCGCTGATCGCCATACCAAATGGAGACCGGCGGCTCGTCGAAGGAGTTGGTCATCGCGGGCACGAAGATCGCGCCCTTGCCGAAGGGGACCAGGGTCGGATCTTCGTCGAGCTGCGCTTGGATGGTGCCGGCGATCCAGCCTCGGTCCTCGGTCAGCGCATCGTGCCGCTCTAAGGATGGTGAGAGGCCTTGGGGGCTGGTCGCGACGTCGGGAGGCGGCCGAGGGACGGAGCTGGGCTCGATCCGGGGCACCTCCTGGGCCTGGGCGTCGCCGCCTTCGCTGGCCTCGCTCGGGGTTTCCTGGTCGCCCCAAGCCGTCGACGTGCCTCGGCACAGCGCGAGGGCGCTGAGCGTCGCGGCGAGCAGCGTCGATAGGCGGGGATTCATGCGTGTAAGCGGTCGACGGATAGCACGGAAGGCCAGGTGCGACAAATTTGGGACCGCTGTGATGGCCAGAGCTCATCTCAAAGATACGCTCGTAGCGAAAACGTGGAGATCGAAGCGAGCCGGGCACCCGAACGGGGGAGCACCGGAGGCGCAGTTGTTCTGCGTCGAGGAGCGGACGGAGGAGGCTGCCCGGCGCAGCGAGAGGACCTGCGTTTGCAGCCGAGGGTATTCTTGAGATGAGCTCTACAGCTCCCACCCTTCCGTAGCGTCAGGTTGGGACGCTCATCAGGCGAGCATGTGCGATCGCCGACCGATCCATCGTGGGTCTCCTCAGCAGCCTCGCTCAGTCTATCTTTGGCCGTAGCAAATACGAGGTGCCGGACGACGACGTCGAGGAGGAGCCTGCGCTCAACGCCCCAGTCCCGACGCGCTCCGAGCCACCGCAAGAGGTCGGCACCGAGGACATCGAGAAGGTCGTCGCGCAGGCCCCTCCCCCGCCCCCCGCCGCCTCTCGCGTACCCGAGCCTCCGGGGCCGGTAGATCTCAAGACCGGCCTCCACAACACCCGCTTCTCCAGCACGATCCTGATCGGCCTCGAGGAGCGGCTCCGCCAAGATGCCTACGATCTCCGCGGTCAAAACGGCTCCTTCCTCAGCTATCTGCGCAAGACCATAACCTCCAATGGCATCCGCTTGCCCACCGTCCCCGAGGCCGTGCTCAAGCTCGATCGGCTGCTGCGCAACCCAGATTGCTCGGTAAATCAGGTCGCGGAGGCCGTGCGCGCCGAGCCGGCGATCGCCACCAAGCTGGTCGGCATCGCCAACTCGCCCTTCTATTCGGGCCTCCAGCGCACGCCTTCCGTCGAGGGTGCGATCGGCCGCCTCGGCATGCGCGAGACCAAGAACATCGTGCAGGCCGTGGCCTTCGGCTCGAAGCTCCTGCGGGTCGCCGGCTGGGAGAAGGAGATCGAGGGCCTGTATCACCACTCGATCGTCTCGGCCCTCGCCGCGCGCGTGTTGGCCAAGGGCGGCGTGATCGAGCCCGATGAGGCCTTCATCGCGGGGCTCATCCACGACATCGGGCGCTCGGTGCTGCTCTCCACCCTCGGGGAGTTCGAGCACGCCCAGGTCGGCAAGAGGTCTCGGGTCGACGTGGTGTTCGTGCGGCAGATCTCGGCCTCGATCCACTCGGATCTGTCGGCCTTGGTGGCCGAATCGTGGAACGCGATGCCCGACGTCGTGCTGGGCATCCGCTTCCACCACACCCCCGAGTTCGTCGCTCCCGAGGGCGGGCGGCGCGTCGCGAACCTCCTGCGCGCCAGCGATCTCGTGGCCCGCTTCCTCCTCGACCCGCTGCTCCACGAAGAAGGGATCGTGGCGGTCATGCCGCCTGAGCTGTGGGCCGGCCTGGGCCGAGGTGACAACCTCAGCGAGGTGGTCTTGGAGGTCCGGCAGAACGCGCAGGCCTTCTCGCTGCCGTTATGTGAGGCGGCACCGCCGGGCCCGAAGAGGAAGGCTGTATAGCTGGTGCTCGGCTCGGTTCCCCTGCCGGATGCCCGAGCATCCGCTACGACAGGGTCTCCGGGGATGGCCGTTGGAGGGCTGAAGCCTAGTCCACCGCGAAGCTCCCGCCCGGGCTGACCAGGATCTTCAGCACCGCGCGCCGCTGCCGCACGCTCTCCGCGACCTTGGGGACCGCCGCCAGCTCGGCCCGCAGATAGGCCACCAGCTCGCCCACGCCGGGGGGCGCCGACTCGCGCGGATAACTGAAGTCGATCGCCAGCGGGTGGTTCGGCCCCCCCGCGGTCAGCACCGTGATCGACAGCGCGAAGGTCGTGCCCGGGCTGACCTTGCGGTCCTTCATCCACTTGGCCATGGCCTTCTCGACCGCGCGGCGGATGGGGCCGATCTCGGCGTCGTCCATCTCCCAGCTCTGAAAGCTCGGCATGGCCTCGAAGATCCCGCGCAGCCACTCGGTGCGCGACTCGCCGCCGGGGCGCTGGCTGAGCTCTTTGGCGATCTTCAGCACCTGGGCCTGCGCGCGGCGGTAGGTCGCGCGCGCCTCGTCGAAGTCCTTGCCGTGGGCGGTTCCAGGCTGGGGCAGGGGCTCGGTCCCGCCAAAGAGGGCCAAGGCTTGGCCGGCAGCCTCCACACAGAGCTGCATGGTGACGCAGCGCCGGACCGCTTCGACCGCGCCGCTGAGCGCAGCGTCCTTTGGGCTCGGCAGCGGCCGCAGGTCGCGGGGCGGCGGAGGATCTCGCGGCCTGGGGGTGTCGCTCCGCGGCTGGCCGGGGTTGGGCGCCGCCTCCTTGACGGGGCTCGGCGAGGCCGAGGCGGAGGGTGAGGACGTGGGATCGAGGGCGCCGGAGATCTTGCGGAGCTCTCCCGCCGAGGGCACCGCGACGGGGGTCGGCTCCTCCGGGCTCGGGCTCGGCGTCGCGGCCGGGGTGGCCGAGGCGGGCGGCGGCCGTGGTTCGATCCGTGCGACCAGCGTCGCCTGCCCCGCGGCCGGCGGGCCCGGCTTGGGCGCGGTTTGATCGACCCCGACGACCCACCAGAGCGCGGCGAGCAAGAGCAAAGCACCGGCGATGGGTAAAGCGACGCGCCTCGTGATCGACACCCGAGAGAATGTACCGGCATACCCCAGGCCCCTCAAGGAACTGTCCATCGCGCCGGGGTCGACTCAGGCGAGCCCAGGGTCTAGCCTGGGTGGATGACGGACGAAGGCCCACCGCGACGTCCGAAGAGTCGCGGGTTCTCCGAAATCATGCGCGAGGCGAAGAACATCGCCGAGGGCGCGGGCATCAACCTGCAAGAGCTGGCAGAGAGCGTAGTTTCGAGCGCGCGCGACCTCGCTGACGCCGCTGAAGGAGCGGTGGAGGTCGGGCGGGAGAAAGTACGGGTCGCCGCCGAGCGTGCGTCCTCGTCGGTGCGTATCGCCGCTGAGCGGGCCTCCTCCTCCGCCCGCGACGTCACCGCCCAAGCGCGCCGCCTCATCGAGCTCCTGGAGCAAGCGCCGACCGACGCTAAGGACAAAGATCGGTTGCTGCTCCGCTTCCTCGACGCCTTGCCCATCGTCTCGGGCCAGCTCGATCGCGAGGCCAACGCGGTGGTCGTCGGTTATCTGGGCGAGGCCGGGGTTGGCGTGCAGGCCGTTCGCGGCGTGGAGATCCGCTACGTGCGCGGCGGTGAGGATCATCCCCCGCTGCTCCGCGTCTCGCGCATCGAAGGCCGCGGCGCGCGGCTCTCGGCCGGCGCTGCGACCAGCGGCTATGCGGGGTGTCTGTACGGTCAACCCGAGGTCATCTCGTCGTCGGTCTCTCGTCGTGGCGCGGACGTAGGCGTAGCGGTCGCGGGCTTCAGCTTCTTCTCCGCCACCCTCCCGGGCGCCCAGGTCGCGGCGGGTGGTTGGTGGCTCTCGCTCAACGCCGGCCTGACCTTGGGGGTGCCGATCTTGTCGGACCTCGGGGCGTTTGAGCTGGAGGAGGTCGAGCTCGGGTCCTTCGATGTCGATCCGGTCGGTGCGGAGCGGGTGGAGGCCATTTTGGCGGCGGCCCCGGATCGATCGTGGCGTCGGGGGCTGGCCAAGAGGCTCGCCACGTAGCCCACGACCGCGTCTGAGGCCGACTTCCCGGTCCCCTGTTCACATTCACATTCCCCGGTCTGATTGCTGTCCCCCGTTCCCCGTTCCCCGCGCCCAGTTCACCGTCTCCCTCTGCGCCCGTCGAATCGGAACCGGGAACCGGGCACAGGGAGCTGGGTACGAGAATCAGACCGGGGAATGTGAACAGAGGACCGGGTACCGCGAACGGTTCGAGGGGTGCGGCACACTAGAACAGGAAGTCCGTCGCTAGGAACGAGGACATCCTCCCCGTCACGATGTCGGTCAGGATCCGCTTGTCCCGGTCGGTCGAGGCGATCGACACCATCGTCCGGATCGAGAACGCCCGCAGCGCATCGCTCACCGACAGCGTCCCCTCCGCCGAGTCCTTGCGCCCCGTAAACGGAAAGGTGTCCGGCCCGCGCCGGCACTGCGTGTTCACGTTGATGCGGCACACCTGGTTCACCAGCGCGTCGATGAGCCGCGAGATCCGCCCCGGGTCCGTGCCAAACAGCGCGACCTGCTGCCCATAGGCGCTGGTCCGCATGAAGGCATCGATCTCGTCCTCGCTCTTATAGGCCACCACCGGGACGATCGGCCCAAACTGCTCGGTCCCGTACAGCATCATCTCCGCCGTCACCGGATAGACGACCGCCGGGTGATAGTAGGTTCCGTTGGTCTCGCCGCCTCCGCGGTTCATGACCCGCGCGCCTCGCTTGACCGCGTCCTCGACCAGCGCGGCCAGCGACGCAGCCTTGTTCTGCTCGGGCAAGGGCGTCAGCTTGGTCCCGGGCTCCCAGGGCATACCGGGCGGCAAGGCGTCGACCTCCTTGACCAAGGCCTCCATGAAGGCCGGCGCCACCGACTCATGCACGAAGATCAGCTTCAGCGCGGTGCAGCGTTGGCCGTTGAAGCTGAGCGCGCCCGAGGCGCACTCCTTGGCCGCCGCCGCCACGTCGGCGCAAGGCAGGACCACCGCGGGGTTCTTGGCCTCGAGCCCGGTGATCGAGCGCAGGCGATTGGGCCGCGGGTGCTGCTTCTTGAGGATGTTCGCCACGCGGCTTGTCCCGATGAAGGCCAGGACGTCGACCTTGCCGCTCTCCATGATCGGCCCGACGGTCGTGGCGCCGTCCCCGTGGATGACGTTGACCGTCCCCGGCGGGAAGCACTCCTTCATCGCCTCGAGCAGCGGCAGGTGGAGCAGGCAACCATACTTGGGGAGCTTGGAGACCACGACGTTACCCATGATCAGCGCGGGGATCAGCGTGGTGTAGGTCTCGTTGAGCGGATAGTTGAAGGGCCCCATGCACAGCACCACGCCCAGCGGGGAGCGTCGGATCTGGCCGATGAAGCCCTCCTCCATGGCGAAGCGGCTGGAGCTGCGATCGAGCTCTTTGACCGCCTCGACGGTGTCCCGCACGTACTGCACGGTACGATCGAACTCGGTCTCGGAGTCCTTCCGGGTCTTGCCGATCTCCAGCATCAAGAGGCGCACCACGTCCTCGCGGACCTTGGTCATGGCCTCGGCGAAGCGCTCCATGGCCCCGATCCGCCGGGCGACCCGCATCGTGGGCCAGGGCCCGCGGCCGCTGTCCCAGGCGCGCTCGGCGGCCTCCAGCGCCCGCAGCGCCTCACGGCTGTCCAGCGCCGGCATCTGCCCGATCACCACCCGCCTCAGCGTGCCGTCCGGCCCGGCCAGACACACCGGTGACTCGACGTCGATGCTCGGTCCGCTCCAGCGCAAGATCTCCCCACCGAGCAGGTACCTCATCGAGTACTTGGCCGTGTCGACGTGGGCCTCGGGCGGGAGCGCAGCGGGGAAGCGGAGAGCGGTGCTCATCCCCGAAAACTACCCGTGATAGACGCGCGAGGCGATGATCTTTCCCCCGGAAATCTCGAAGACCTCGGCGACCAGCAGGGGCGACTGACCTTCGGCGCGCCGCTCATACTCGATGAACACCGACCGCTCGCCGGCGGTCACCGAGAGCAAGACATAGGACAGCGTGGGCGTCTTCAGCAGCGCCTCGGTCCACCAGGCGTGGAGCGCCGGCCGACCCACGACTCGACCCAAGGTCTCGGGCTTTTGGAGCCGCAGCTTCGGTGAGGTGTGGTGAGCGTCCTCCGCGTAGAGGCCGACCAGGCGGTCGACGTCGTGGGCGTTGAAGGCCTCGATCCAGGCGTGGGCGATCCGTTCCGATTCGGCTGCTGACATGGACACTCCAGGGACTTGGCTCAACGACGCTTGAGCCGTTCGCGCTTCTCACCACCTTCGAGGGCGGCGGCCAAGAGCAGGTTCGACAAGAGGCGCTTGGCGCTCATCGGGACCGGACCCTCGCGGACGAAGGCCCGGTACGTGGCGAGGGCAAAGACGTAGGTGCCGGCGTCGAGGTCGGCGAGCGCAGCCGGGGAGAGCGCGAGGTCGGCGGGCGCAGGGCAGTGCTTGGCCACGAAGCTGGCGGGCGCGGCCGGGTTGAGGGGCTTGCAGTCGAAGCCGAGGTCCTCGGCCGCGGGGGAGGCCAAGATCTCCGAGCGCTGAGCCTTCTTCTCGGTGGCGGCTTTGGCGGCGGTGGCCAGTCGGCCCAAGATCGCGCAACGCGAGAGTCCGAGCAGCACCGGACGAACCCGCTCGACGCTGGGGCTCTTCTCCACCTCCTGCAGGGCAGAATCCAAGGTCTTGTTGCACTCGCCAGCCCAGGACGAGGCCGAGGTACAGGCCACGAGGAGCACCGCGATCGCGATGCGGAGAGAACTCACCGCTCAAGTAGAGCTGACGGATCGCCCGCTGACAAGGCGGTTGCGCCGAAGCTCGATCAGCCAGGCCTCGAGTTCAGGGGCGTTTTGGGCCGTCTCGGGGAGCTTCGATTGCTGGAAGGCCTCCTCCAGCGCCGCCATGGCCCGCGTCAGCGCCTCCGTCCACCGCTCTTTGACCGCCGCTTCGAGCGGGGAGCGTTCGCCGGCCCGCTTGCGCTCGATGAGCTCGGCGGCCTCGCCAAAGCCCAGCCCCTCCGCGAGGGCGCTGAGGTCGGGCTCGATCTGGCCGGTTTTGAGCACATGGATGCCGCTCAGCGCGGTGCGGAGTACGTAGAGCACGCTCTTGACCGTGATGGTCTTGGCGCTCTTGACCTCCTCGAGCTGGCTCTGCGCGAAGCCCTTGTAGTGCCGGTAGATCCGCTTGGAGATGGACCGCTCGGCCAGGGGGATGAGGCCCTGGAGCTCCGGCGCCTGAAACAGGATCGGGGCCCCCAAGATGCGCTCGGCGAAGTTGCCGTTGCCGGTGATGAGGCCCCGCAGGACGAGGCCGATCTCGTTGGAGGTATAGTCGATCTCTACGCCGTCGATGATCTCCAACCGATCCGGGGCCGAGGTGGCTTCCCCAAACCCGAGCAGGGACTCGGTCGGCGCGACGTGAATGGCCTTGAGGTCCAGATCGCTGTCCGGCGATGGAAAGCCATAGGCGTGCGCACCGCTGAGCGCGACGACCAAGTGCGAGCGCCGCGCCTCTTCACGGGCGATCACCAGCTCCGCGATGCGGGTCTGAACGACGTCGAGGAGGGTCTGGTCACGCGCTTTCATGAGTCTCCACGTTGCCTCGCGCGAGCCTCGGGCGGGGGCCGGGCATCCCTGCCGAAGGGGCCCGGTGCTCCGCTCAAATGGCGCCGCGCGAGCTCTTCTTGGATCCGACGGTACACCCGATCAGCGCGGGCCACATCGGGCACCTCGGGCAGCCGCGACTGGGTTCGCGCCGCCTCCAGCGCCGGCGTGAGCGCTTCGGCCTCGGCCAAGACCACGTCGAGTTCGACCTCCCCGCGCTTGATCTCGAGGAGCCGCTCCCGAAAGGGGCCCCGGACCTCGAGCTGCGGGCGGCCCGTC
>Ga0268298_10003107_pt1 | contig 17291 bp, 15 predicted proteins | sample WWTPWeurt_MetaG_FD_194462 | JGI IMG/M metagenome (GOLD analysis project Ga0268298, IMG submission 194462) | Activated sludge microbial communities from WWTP in Nijmegen, Gelderland, Netherland - WWTP Weurt | ecosystem: Engineered > WWTP > Aerobic digester > Activated sludge | place...
ACGTCAAAAAGATAAAACGTATGTCTGAAATAGTAGTTGGATTAGATATCGGAACCACAAAAATTGCATGTATAGTTGGCAGAAGAACTGAACATGGTAAAATTGAAATTCTCTCTATTGGAAAAGCAGAGAGTATTGGCGTTACGCGCGGTGTGGTTTCAAACATAGAAAAAACCGTTCAGTCCATCAAAGCAGCGGTTGAAGAGGCACAGGCTAAAATTAAAGGCGAACTGAAAGTGAGAGTAGTGAACGTTGGAATTGCAGGTCAGCATATCAGCAGTTTACAACATCGTGGAATGCTCACAAGACGTTCTCTCGATACTGAAATTTCTCAGTCAGATATTGATGCGCTGGTTGAAGATATGTACAAGCTGGTGGTTCAGCCAGGAGAAGAAATTATTCATGTTCTTCCGCAGGAATATATTGTTGATCAGGAGCAGGGAATTAAAGATCCGATTGGAATGTCAGGTATGAGACTGGAAGCAAATTTTCATATCATCACCGGTCATATCGCGGCAGCTAAAAATATTAAAAAATGTGTTGATAAGGCCGGACTTGAAGTGGATGAAATGATACTTGAGCCACTCGCATCATCTGAAGCTGTTTTAAGTGATGAAGAAAAAGAAGCGGGTGTTGTGCTGGTTGACATTGGAGGTGGAACTACTGATATTGCCATTTTTCAGGATGGTATTATCAGACACACGGCTGTAATTCCTTTTGGTGGAAACGTGATCACAGAAGATATTAAAGAAGGATGCACAATCATGAAACGTCATGCGGAATTGCTGAAGGTAAAATTTGGTTCAGCATTGGCAAGTGAATGTCAGGAGAATGAAGTAGTTTGTATTCCCGGATTGCGTGGTCGTGAACCAAAAGAAATTTCTGTGAGAAATCTTGCTGCAATTATTCAGGCAAGAATGGAAGAAATAATTGAGCATGTTTACTACGAAATTAAAAATTCAGGCTACGAGAAAAAACTCATAGGAGGAATTGTAGTGACTGGCGGAGGTGCTCAGCTGAAAAATATAACTCAGTTGTTTGAATACATTACCGGAATGGATGCGCGTATTGGTTATCCGAATGAACATCTTGCTCCAACAACCATTGTTGAAAATGTTACCAGCCCAATGTACGCAACGGGAATAGGGCTTGTGGTGAAAGGTTTCCAGGGAGCGCTGAAGAATATTCAAACCACACAGGAGACAAAAACAGAAGCGGATAAAGTAACAGATAAGACAACAGTAAAAAATCATTCTACAAAAACCAAAGGAGGTTTCTTTGATAAGATACTTTCAAAAAGCCGCACGTGGTTTGAAGAGGAAGATTAGTAGGAGGATTAAGGATATAGGATAAAGGATTTAGTTGGAAACTATGAATTACTGACTCCTAAATCCTGAAAGAGAAATAATAACCGGTCCCCGTGACCACAAAAAAATAAAGTATATGGAATTTGACATGCCAAAAGATCACTCTTCAATTATTAAAGTAGTTGGAGTAGGAGGAGGAGGAAGCAACGCTGTGAACCACATGTTTAATCAAGGCATTAAAGGTGTTGATTTTGTTGTATGTAATACAGACCAGCAAGCGCTCGACATGAGTCAGGTACCACTGAAAATTCAGCTTGGTGCAAGTTTGACGGAAGGACGTGGAGCTGGAGCAATTCCTGAAATCGGAAAAAATGCCGCCATAGAAAATATTGAAGATATCCGTAGTTTCCTTTCAAAAGGAACCAAGATGGTTTTTATCACGGCTGGTATGGGCGGTGGAACCGGAACAGGTGCCGCTCCGGTAATTGCGAGAGTAGCTAAAGAACTCGATATTCTTACAGTTGGTATTGTTACAATTCCTTTTGCTTTTGAAGGAAAGAAAAGAAAACAGCAGGCAGAAGAAGGATTGAATGAAATGCGTCAGAATGTTGATACACTGCTGATCATTAACAACGATCGTTTGCGTGAAATGTATGGCAATCTTTCTTTAGGTAGTGCTTTTGCACAAGCGGATAACGTACTTGCAATTGCCGCTAAAGGAATTGCTGAGGTAATTTCAGTTACCGGATTAATTAATGTGGATTTTAATGACGTGAATACTGTAATGAAAAACAGTGGCGTTGCAATTATGGGATCTGCAACTGCTGAAGGTGAACAACGGGCAATTGAAGCAGTTAAAAATGCACTTTCTTCTCCGTTATTAAATGACAATGATATTCGCGGTGCTAAATATGTGTTGTTGAATATTACATACGGTAATAAAGAAATTCTGATGGATGAAATCGGAATCATCACAGATTATATTCAGGAAGAGGCTGGTTCAACTGCAGATGTAATCTGGGGTCATGGATTTGATGAGTCACTGGGTGACTCCATCAGTCTGACATTAATTGCTACCGGATTTAACTCTTCAGTTATAACCGGATTCGAAAAAGCGGCTGAAAAAACAGTCATGAATCTCGAAGATTCAAATGTTCCAACCATGATTACGCAGCCGATTGAATCTCCTGTTTCAACTACAGAAACTTACGTTGTTGAAAAAACGGTAGAGACATTTACAGTTGAAACACCAATTGCTCAGGAAGAGGAAGAACAACCGTATCTGAAAATAAAAGAAGATTCTGAATCACAAACAGAAATTGACTGGAATTTTACTTCAGAGTCGCTGTCAAATTCTGAATCAGAAATTAAGTTTGAATCTAAATCGACAGATGATTTTGTTGCGCAGTCTAATGACGAAGATCAAAAAGAATCAGTTATACGTCACATGCTGACAGATGATCTGGATGAACGTTCAGATGCATCAGAGGATCTTCAAACTAAAACGCCGCTTTCTTTGGAAGAACAGCAAAAGAGAACCAAAGAAAGAATGGACAGAATTCAATCTTACACATCTAAACTAAAAACTTCATCAGGTCTTTCAGATTTAGAGAAGGAACCGGCTTACAAAAGAAAGAATATTACCATGAATGATGTGCCCCATTCTTCTGAAGAGCAAATGAGCAAATTCACGTTATCTGAAGAAACAGAAGATGGAAAACGCAAATTTGGTTTGAAAGAAAATAATTCATTTTTGCACGATAATGTCGACTAAGAAAAAGACTTACGCTGTTATCAGCCTTTTTCATCCGGTAGATAAACCGCTGGTGATTACAGGAAGATAATCTCGACTGATAATTAAGAGTCGAAAGACGATTTTTTATATCCGGAAAATACCCGCCTTGTGACGGGTATTTTTTGTTTTTGTATAGATTGTGTACATTTGAGCTACGTAAAAAATTCAACTATGTCATTAACAGAAAAAATCAACAACGATATAAAAGAAGCCATGAAGGCGCGTGAAACTGAAAAACTGAATGCCTTGCGCGATATCAAAGCAAAACTATTGCTGGAAGCAACCAGCGGTTCAGGAGGTGTTTCAGAAGAGGCTGAAAATAAAATTGTCATTAAACTTCACAAACAAAGAATGGAGGCATATGAAATTTTTAAACAGCAGGGAAGAACAGATCTTGCAGAACCGGAATTGTTTCAGGCAAAAATTATTGAAAGTTATTTGCCAAAAATGATGAGTGAAGAAGAAATCAGAAAAGCGGTGCAGGAAAAAATTGCAGCCGTTGGAGCAACCGGTCCTCAGGATTTGCCAAAAGTAATGGGACCAATCATGGGGCAGCTTAATGGTAAAGCTGATGGTAAAGTAATCTCTGAAATAGTCAAACAGGAATTGAATAAGTAAAGCAGAAAGTCAGCTTCGGCTGACTTTTTTTATGTCTTTTTTAAATCAGCGGCTTTAATAATATCGCAGCCAAAAACAAAAATTCTTGTTCGCATGTCACTCAAACCACCGTATGGAATTTGATCTGTTTCAAAAGTAATTTTTCGATTTTTGAGTTCGTGAATTATATTTTCTGATTCTGTTTTGGATTTTACCATGGCCAATAAATGCCGGTTAGCATATTTGTCTGAAACAATTTGTCCGTAAGCATACTCAACTGCATCTTTTTCTGAATTAAATGTCTTGAGATTATCATGCTGACCTCTTTCAGTAAAATACCAGATATAATTTTCATTTTCCCTTTTCAAACCAAACCCTTCAAAAATGGATCTTGAACCTATGGCGTATGAATCGCCATAACAATTTTCGTTCATCCAGTTTTCAAGATCTTGAATGGTATTCATAAATTAATTGGATGATGGAAGTGATCTGAATTTGGAATAAAGAGGCTTAAAAATCAGAATGCTTATTAAGCCAAAAGCCCAGCTCAATGTATAAATAATGTTCATCGTGCTTTCTGTGAATGGATCATAATAATAGGAATTATCATAAATGAAAAACATCCATAGGAAGAATGGAAGGAGTGGGATAAAAAACTGTAGGTACATGGTCAGAAAATAGCCGACAGGTTTTAGAGTTTCAGATTTGAATGACCGAATGGAAATGATTGCAAACAATAAATAAAATGCCAACACGACACCTGATCCAACGTATTCTTCATTTCTGAATCCAAGCAGTTCAAAAATGATGACACCAATGATTCCAACAAACAAAGGAGTCAGGCAAATAGAAATTAATCCATAGACAAAATACCTTAAAATCATTTGTTTGAAAATCCAGATAAGCAAAGACGCAAAAGCCATCAGACCTAAAAATATTTTCCAGAACCAGGCTTCAGAATATTCACCGTACCATCCATGAACAGAAGATCTGGTGAGTTCAGAAACTTTTTGCTGAACATCCCAGGTAGGATCATATCCATATTCATCATATTCATAATAATATTCATTGGCCTCAATTTCTGAAAGAATTTGTGATGCCGGTTTATGTATTTCACGGGATGAGTATTTATTGTACGCTTCTATATAATCCGAAATTAACTGCTCAGCCTGATTGTGCGAAATCACAATTTGCGAAATCGGATAGTATGGCTCAGAATAACTCAGATCGTTTTCAAATAATGGAAAGCTGTACCAGGTAAATGTGCTGGGATAATATGAAATACTCCCATTCATATTAAAAGTCACGTCAGCAGTTTGATTCATGAATGTATTTGCTGCGTTGAGCTTTTCAACATCGGTTTTTAACTCTTCTTCATTGACTACATTTCTGATGCGCTGGTAATTTCCGAGAGGAATTGCGCTGATAATTAGAAACGAAGTAAAAAATACCAGCATGTAAAGCAAATAATTCAGATATTCCAAACCAATGGTCATTTTACCGCCCGACTTGGCAACATTGTATCTCGATTGAAAAACAAACCAGTAAATAAGATAGATTAAAACCGGAATAATCATCAATACAACCGCTATATCATTTCTGGGCATTTCATCTTTGATATCCCAGCCAATTGAAAGCGTAATCAGAAAAAGGAAAAGTGATATTCCAATTCCCAGCGGAAGAAAAATGTGAACACGGGTAATCCAGACAGATGGATAATAGTGCAGCAGATAGTCGTCAAATTTCCTGAATAATTTCATACAATCTTTAATCGTTAAACAATCTGCGTGTTGATGAACTGATATCTCTGAAATAATGAATGGTGCCACCTTTTTTGATTACTTCTGAAATAAATTTTTCTGCAGTGCAATCAAGCGGTGCAATCACGTGGGTAGTTTTTCCATGATGTTTCAGAATCAAATCCGGAATTATGGATTTTAATTCATTTTCTGAAAGATTGGTTTGAATTTCAAATTCATTATTGATACGAGTTTCACCAATTTTTGAAACTTCGCCGGAGTAAACCATTTTACCATTTCTCAGAAACACAATTGAATCGGCTACATTTTCAATTTCATGTAATTGTTGTGAACTTAAAATGACACTTACTTTTCTGTTTTTTTCTGACACAATAGTTCTCAAATCACTTAAAAATTTTCCCTGTGCGTTGATATCGAGATTTGCAATGGGTTCATCCAATACCAGAAGTTCAGGATTTATCAGCAGCATTTTGGCTAATTGAAAACGCAAACGATAACCGGTAGAAATTTCACTCCATTTTAAAGATGAGTAAGATGTTAACGCAAGTTTTTCCAATAGTTCATCTACGCGATAATCCGCTTCTTTTCCTTTGATTCCCCGAATACTCACCTGGAATATCAGATTATTTCTGAGGGTTCCGTACCACTGCGGAATGCGCTGTGGAATATAAGCAATGCGTGATCGAATATTCTCCCACGACAAAACACTGATTTCATTGTTGCCAAAATAATTTATTCCGCCATGATCATGTGAAAGGTCTCCGGCAATTATTCGCAGTAAAGTTGTTTTTCCATTTCCGTTTTCACCAACTACCCCGGTGATTTCACCAGTCTTAAGTTCCAATGAAATGTCCTGCAGACTGAAATTACCTTTCTTAAATGTTTTGGTGAGATTCTGGCAGGAAAATAAATTCATAGCATTCAATTTCTGAAATGAAGTTAAAGAAAAACTGATTTGTTCAATTTTGTTTAACGCTTTTTAATACTTTTAATTGTATCAAAATTCAACCAAGCGAAGGTTGATGTCAACCGAAAGTTAACCTAATTGCTTTTTTATTTTTTTAGACTGTTTGGCGCTCATTGGAGCATAAATCCAGAAGTTGGCAATCTGTCCGTCAGCCACGTTAACGGAAATACCTTTTTCAAGAAAATAATAGATGCTCGAACCTTCTCTGTCTTTTCTTAATGTAGGTGTTCCAAGGTAATTCAGAAGTTGCGATGATTCTTCATCTCCCAGCTTAAATTTGCCATCCAGCCGGATTTGATCTTTGGGTGATTCACTTGCCATGTATGCCGAAATGGTAATATAATTTGCCTTTTCATCTTTAAAAAAAACTTTCCAGGTATAATATTGGTTCGAATGAAAAATCAAAACATAATCAAAATTCAAAACAAAAGGCATTTCTTTATTCGTATTATATCCTCCGTCTTCCCACATAGCCTTTTCATTGCTCATTGATACCTCTTCTTCCAGATTTCCCAACGTTTGGATTATTTCTGATCTAGTCATTCCAATATGCAGATGTTCGAATCCATATCCGGCTTTCAGCTCATATTGACTAAATATGTTGAAACTGCAAAATGCGGCAATGAGTAAAAAGGAAGTTTTCATATTGTTCAATTCATTAAAATTTTCTAAAACAAAAGTAATAAAACCTCTTCGATGACACCTTTCTGCTGACACCTCTTAATATACAATAGTCCAGCTCATTTCACTTTCATTGCCTTTAGCATCCTTTGTGACTATTCTCAGTTTATTGTTTCCGGTTCTTAATACGGGTTTGCTTCTTTCATCAATTGGAATGACATATTTTCCTTCCCGCCGGTGATACTCCATCAAAATCCATTTACCATTCAGGTAAGCTTTATACGAATTTACGCCAGACAAATTATCATTGATTTCCAACTGCAGATTTCTGAATTTGGTGATGATTTTTCCTTCAGCAAAATCAAATGGAGTAATTACCGGAGCTATCGTATCTACTACCAAAACAAATCTTCCGAAATTTCTTGGCGCACCTTCTACCCAGCCTTCAACGTAATCTCCGCCGACATAACTGAGATAATTTTTATCACTGATCAAACCAACTCCCAATTTATAAATCGGAAAATTTTCTGGCAATTTTGGCACCTTAATACGTACATCATATTTTTGTTGTACCGGAATGGAATATTCACCAAACTGATAAATTGGAGACATATAACTGGAAACAGTGTCTCTTTTAAAAATTCGTTGAAGCGGTTCATAAAATGTGGCTGGTTCCATCAACACCTGAAAATCTTCTTTTAACACTACATTTACTGAATCCGGAAAATAATAGTTGTTGGGGGTGTCAAAAGGATTCTTTGCATAATCCCCGGTTGGGCTGGCTAGTTTGAATTGAAGTGTTGTTTTATTTCCATGCGCATCGCGTGCTGTTAAGTTGTAAGAACCTGCGCATGAGCCCCAGGGTATAATCCCGTTGTTTTTTAAATAAATGGCCAAAGGATTAACTACTGTTTTGAAGTGTTTATGAATGTGCTTGTTGTTTTTATCAAATTCAAAATAATCCTGATGCGTATTTAAAAAACGGTTGTGATCAAAATTGAGGTATTCAATTTTCATTTCATGCAGCAGGTTTTCATCTTTTGAAAATTGGGTATGATAAATTCCGCAAACATTTCCGGCTCCATTCAATTTATCTGTAGTATGAATTCCAAATGCCAGATAAGAGTTTTCAGTGAGCAGTGAAGAAACATCAATGGGATTTCCTTCATTGACCAGCAATTTGCCATCAACCATTTTACATGAGTAATACATAGATTTGCCAGGAATCAAATAGCCTTTTTCTGAAACTGCATATAACTTGATGCCGGTAATAGTTGGCGCTGTGGTATCAGGTATTTTAGAACGGAAACATCTAAATAGAAGCGGATTGATGGAGTGTTCCGTTTTGGTTTCCCTGATTTCAAAATGCAGATGGGGTGCATTTGAACTGCCTGAGTTGCCTGATAATCCAATGAATTCTCCCTTTTTAACATAGACAGAATCACTCAGTACAATTTCATCGAGTACATAGGATTCATTTTGTTTCTGCTTGGAATAGGCCAGCGAATCAATTTTGCCTGAAAATGATTTCATGTGTGCATATAAACTGGTTAATCCATTCGGGTGATCAATGTACACTGCAAGGCCATATCCCCAGGGAGAAATTCGGACGCGTGAAATATATCCTTCTTCAACGGCATATAAATTTTGACCTTCTACTCCGGCAGTTTTAATATCCAGTCCGGTATGAAAATGATTGTCTCTCATTTCTCCAAAATTACCAGCCAGAATCAGATCAATTTTCATGGGAGCACCCATTTCCAGACCTTCATAGTCGATCTTTTTTGGCTCATAGCCTTGCCCCAGCACAGATGTTGCCTGAAGAATCAAAGTAAAAAGAAGAATTGTGCCTGTTTTCATCCTCATAGTAAATCAAAATTAATGCCCTGATTAGCTTGATTTGGTTGAGTTAGTGATTGTTATTAAGACTTTGTTTTTAATATTTAGGAGGTTGTTACTTTGAAAATGCCTCAATCTATTGTATTTTTGTATGTAATCGTTGATAATCGGCTGATATGTCTGATACCAAAGTTTTGATTTCACAACTGAATGAAAAGGTGGATAAGTTAATTCACCGAATTGCTGAATCTAATCTGGCAATTGAAAACAAACAGCGCGAAATTGTTTCTTTGACAGACCAGTTGCGCCAGAAAGATGTATTGATATCAGGGCTGCAGACACAAATAAATGAACTGCAATCTTCACAAAACACATCTGTGACACTGGAAAATGAGCAACTGAAAGGACGCATCAATGAAATGGTTAGGGAAATAGATGAATGTATTTCTTTACTAAAGGTTGGAAACTAGATGGAAAAAGTATCACTGAAAATAGTTATTGCAGGCCGTACTTATCCGCTTACTATAAAGGCAGAAGAGGAGGCAGCTGTGCGTGAAGCAGCTGATAGGATCAACACCAATATTCAGAAATTGCAGGGAAGCTATGCTGTCAAAGACATGCAGGATTTGCTTGCAATGACTACACTGCAAATGGCAGTACAATTGAAAAATGCTGGTGAACCTTCTGCAATTTCCCAACCTCAGTATTCAGAGGACATTCAAAAGATAATTTATAAAATAGACGCTCAGCTTCAGAACTAGTTCTGAAAATCGTCTGTTTAATTGTTTCCCGCCGGCTTATGCGTATATGCATTTTGCAAGGCGGTTTTTTGTTTATTTAAATTTACAGTATTATGGATGTAGTCAGTATACTTATCGGCGTCGGGGCAGGACTTGTTGTCGGTATCATTATTATGGTTGTCCTGCAAAAATCTGCCCTTAAAGGTAAAATTGAAGCAATCAGAAAGAAAGCAGAAGATGAAGGTGAAGCGGTAAAAAAGGACAAAATTCTTCAGGCAAAAGAAAAATTTCTCCAGCTCAAAGAAGAGCATGAAAACTCCGTCAGATCAAGAGAGAGAAACATTCAGAGTGCAGAAGACAAAATCAAGGCTAAAGAAAAAACGCTTAACCAGAAAATCGAAGAAGTCAACCGTAAAAGCGGTGAAATTGAAAATCTGAAAAAAGACATCAAAGCGCAGCAGGAAGCAATTGAAAGTAAAAAAGCCGAAATTTCAAAAGTCCATCAGAAACAGGTAACAGAACTTTCAAAAATATCCGGACTTTCATCAGAAGATGCTAAAAAGCAAATGATGGAAGCCTTGAAAGATGAGGCCAGAACAGATGCCATGGCTTACATTAAAGAAATTGTTGATGAAGCAAAAATTAATGCTTCTCGCGAGGCTAAAAAAATTGTCGTTCAGTCTATTCAACGTGTGGCTACTGAGCAGGCCGTTGAAAATTCAGTTTCAGTTTTCAACATTGAAAACGATGAAATGAAAGGTAGAATTATTGGTCGTGAGGGTAGAAATATTCGCGCACTTGAAGCTGCAACCGGCGTTGAAATTATTGTGGATGACACACCTGAAGCAATTATTTTATCATGCTTTGATTCAGTGAGAAGAGAGATTGCCCGATTATCATTACATCAATTGGTTTCAGACGGTCGGATTCACCCGGCGCGCATTGAAGAAGTTGTTGCAAAAACAAAACGTCAGCTGGAAGAAGAAATTATTGAAACCGGAAGAAGAACCTGCGTTGATTTGGGAATTCACGGATTGCATCCTGAACTGATGCGTATGGTAGGTAGAATGAAATACCGTTCATCCTACGGACAAAATTTGCTTCAGCACAGCCGGGAAGTTGCAAACCTTTGTGCCATCATGGCATCTGAACTTGGTTTAAATCCAAAAGTTGCAAAACGTGCCGGATTACTTCACGATATTGGAAAAGTTCCGGATGATGAACCAGAATTGCCACATGCTATTTTAGGTATGAAGCTGGCAGAAAAATATGGTGAAAAACCAGATGTATGCAATGCCATTGGAGCTCACCACGACGAAATTGAAATGACCACATTGATATCACCAATTGTTCAGGTGTGTGATGCTATTTCAGGTGCACGCCCGGGCGCAAGACGTGAAATAGCTGAGTCTTATATCAAACGTATCAAAGAACTCGAGACAATTGCGCTTGGATTTGACGGTGTAGTGCAGTCGTTTGCCATTCAGGCCGGAAGAGAATTGCGCGTAATGGTGGAAAGTGAAAAAATAAATGATCAGCGTGCTGAAGAATTATCGTTCATAATCTCACAGAAAATCCAAAACGAAATGACGTATCCGGGTCAGGTAAAGGTGACGGTGATTCGTGAAAAACGTGCCGTGAACTATGCCAAATAATCTTTCAGAAAAAGAGATTAAGGATATAATTCAGTGGGATGTAAAAAACTGGAAAAATGCGCTTTTCTTTTGGGAAGAGCATTTTGATTTTAAGCCTGGTCAGAAGGTGCTGGTTTTGGGTGACAGAAACGGTGGACTCAGTTTGTTTTTTGCAAAGAAGGGAATGCAGGTTGTTTGCAGTGATTTTGATCTGCAGCTTGAAACTGCAAAAACACTTCACAAGAAATATCAGGTTGAAAATCTGATTGAATATGCAAACGTAGATATGCGTCAAATACCTTTTGAGGATTCAGCTTTCGATGTTGTCGCTTTTAAATCAGTGTTGGGCGCGTTGAATGATTTTGAAGACCAGAATAGAGCCATTCATGAAATTAAACGTGTATTAAAAAGCGGTGGTGTTTTTGTGTTTGCAGAAAACACCAGAGCGAGCAAGTTTCATAGCTGGATGCGAAATAAATTTGCCAAATGGAAAGATCCATGGAGATACAGTGATGACAATGAATTCAAAAAATGGTCGGCTCTTTTTACAAAGTCATCAATGAAAAAAAGAGGTTTTTTTGGATTGTTTGGAAGATCTGAAAATCAACGGAATTTCCTTGGGTCAGTAGACGGATTTTTCAATTATCTGACACCACGCAGGTGGAAATACATTTTAGTTGGAGTTTTTGTCAAATGATGTTCTGTTTGAGATTCTTTTCTCTCTTCCCGGCGACATAACAAAAAGTAAATACCATGCATCAAATCGGTTGTGTGTATTATTTTAACATGTAATCCGGCTTGTTCTAACTGAATCAGATTTTCTTCTGAAAGATATTCTGTAACAAACTCATTCGTTCTGACATGCCCAGTTTTTGTTTGCGAATCAATCAATTTGTACTGCCCCAGTTTTAAAATCACTTGATTAATCAGTTCTATTTCTTTTTGCCTGTGATAAGCTTCTTCCTTTACAGCAATTAAAATCAGGTTTTCTTTAAAATCGGTCTGTGAACTGATATCTGTGATGCGGTGAATAATTGGATCATTAATCATTCTCCAATAGGATATTTTTTTTTGAAGTGGTTTGTCCAGTTTGAATAAGAAGTGAATGTAATTTACTTTTCTGCTTTTCACTTCTTTTACCTCATTTTGGATAATCAGCCTATTTAGTTTTGAAACATACGATAGATACATAAGATCAAAATCTGCTTTTTCTGATTCATTTAATGTCAGGCTGACCTTATTGGACTTAATTTCTATTTGCTGAATAACCGTGTTCAATCTCAGATTTATGTTGGGGTATTTTTTAATTTCATCATTGAGTCTGCTGATTAATTCAACCGATCCGAGAGACGGGTATTTATTTCTTTTTCCAAAAATGCGGAATTGAATATTGGGTTCTTTTTTTAAATCTCTGAACTTTTTCCATTTTCCGGTAAAGAATAGTTTTGCGCAATACTTATACGTGTCTAATGTGTTTTTTACTGAATACGGGATTTTTAAATTTTTTGAGACAAATACCGGGTGAGGGTATACGTCATACAATTTTAAAGCAAGTTCGTTTTCTAAAAACTTGTAGGATTCGGGAACGTATGTCCAGATGTGGCAACCGCTTTCAATTTCATATCCGCCAGGTGAAATGTCTGTGTACCACGCACCGCCTGTTGTTTTGGCCGCATCAATAAGCGTGATCTTATTTTCTGGGTTTTCCTTTGCAAGAAACATCGCTTTGATCATCACGCAAGGTCCGGTTCCAATCAGGACAATATTCTTTTCCGGTGCTTGATGCATCTTCTTGGATTCTTGCATTTTATCTATCTTTACAAAGGCAGACAAATATAATACGTGAATACATTACAAACAATTTTAGTTACAGGCGGAGCCGGATTTATTGGCTCAAACCTCTGTGAATTCTTACTCAATAAAGGTTATCGGGTGATTTGTCTCGATAATTTGATTACCGGAAAGGAAGACAACATTGCTCCATTGAAAAAAAATCAGGCTTTTACGTTTGTTCACGGAGATATCCGTGATTTGGATACCTGTCTTGAAATCACAAAAAATATTCATGCCATTTCACATCAGGCTGCCCTGGGCTCAGTGCCAAGATCAATTGAAAACCCGATTCCTACCAATGAAATAAATTGTCAGGGATTCTTAAACATGATACAGTCCGCCAGAGTCAATGCAGTAAAAAGATTCGTTTATGCATCCAGCTCTTCAGTCTATGGTGATTCTACCGCTTCTCCAAAAAAAGAATCGGATCTTGGAAAACCGCTTTCACCTTATGCAGTTTCAAAACTGACTAACGAGTTATATGGCAGAATTTTTTCCGATTTGTATGGAATGGAAACAATCGGCCTCAGATATTTTAATGTCTTTGGAAAAAATCAGGATCCAAACGGCGCTTATGCTGCTGCAATACCAAAATTTATTCAGCTGATGCGTGAAAACAAAGCGCCGGTTATTTTTGGTGACGGAAATCAAACACGTGATTTTACGAATATAAAGAATGTGTTGTCTGCAAATTTGCTTGCATTGGAAACTCAAAACCAAAAATGCTTTGGTCAGTCCTACAATGTGGCGTGCGGTGAATCCTATTCACTCAATTATGTTGTTGAAGTGATCAAACGGGAACTGATTTCTAACGGTATTGCCATTGAAAATTTGAGTGCTCAATATACTGATTTGCGTAAGGGAGATATTTTAAATTCTCTGGCTGATATTTCAAAAATTGAAAACGACCTGAATTATAAAACAGAATTTGATTTTGATCAGGGTATGCGTGAATACATTGCTCAGATTTTAGCGTAAAATATGTTATCTCTCATCCGGAATAAAGATTTGTACGGGTTGTCACTTTTTCTTTTGCTGGCAACTTTTGTGGGTTACCAGCAATGGGTTTCACCGGCAATTGGAATTTTTTTACTGGCTGTTTTGACCGAAGCTTTTTTTCTGAAGAATCTCAAATTTCAAAAACCTGGTCTGAATCTTCTTTTTATTAGTTTGTTTTTACTTTATTCCCTCTCGCTGCTTTGGGCTGAACACAAAGATGTCGGTTTGAAATTGCTGGAATATAAAATGTCCTTTTTTATTTTTCCGGTTTTGTTTTTGTTTCCAAAAAATTCTACCAATCCCTGGCATGTGCTGGAAGGATTTGTAATTGGCTGCCTGGTTCTTGCAATCCGCATTTTTATTCTGGGATTAACTACAGATAGCACTGAGCCGGTTTTTGTTGGAACCAATGAAGTGCTTTTTATGCATCCCACCTATGTGAGTATGTATTACATTTTTGCCGTTGGATTTCTAATTTATGGAAAGCAAACCGGAAAATTAAACTGGAACAAGATATTCGTTTACGGACTTTCAGCATTGTTTCTCTTTATGGTTTATCTCATGGGATCGCTGGCAGCAGTGCTTTTTATTTTAGTGGTAGTTTATGGGTGGGTAGTTTATTACACTTGGTTCAGATGGAAATGGAAAGGAGCAATTTTTTCTGCCTTGATTGTTCCAATAGCCGCTCTCGTGATTCTTTTTTCAATTCCCGGATTCAGACATGACTTCAAAGTTGGTACACAGGCTTTTTCTGAACTTCAACATGGAAAGGAAGCGTATTTTGAAGCCAACAGAGCACTGTATGATGGTAATAAACTCAGAATGATGGTTTGGATTATTTCAACCGAAATTATTCTTGAAAATCCAATGGGTGTAGGATTGGGCGATATTGACTTTCATCTCAATAAAAAGTGCGACGATTATAATCTGGAAAGACTAAAAATAAAACAGTATAATCCACATAATCAACTTTTACAAACCGGTATTGACACTGGAATCGCCGGAGTACTTTTACTTATTCTTCTGGTTTATATGTATCTGATGGATGCTATCAGAACTAGAAATTTCCTGATCATACTCTTAGTGGGTTTGATGGTTTTTAGTGGATTATTTGAATCTGTGTTGCAGCGGCAATCGGGGATTGTTTTCTTCGCAATGCTAATAACGTTTATCTACACCTATAGATCTTTTTTCAGTTCTCCTAAATCTGTGGGTTAAGAGCAAAAAAACGTCAGATAACCTTTTATCCGTTTTTTTCGTATTGGTCAAGATGTACAAACCGCAGATCAAATAAGGGTTTGAGAATTAAATTTGCTTTCCTGAATCAAACATGGAAAAACTGAATTCATGGCCGTCTGTAACGATTGTCATTCCTTGCAGGAATGAAGAGCATTATATTGCTAAAAATATTCAGTCAGTTCTTGATCAGGATTATGCCGGATTTTGTGAGGTTTTTGTGGTAGATGGAATGAGTACTGACGCTACACGGAACATTGTCGGTGAATTCGAAAGAAAATATCCGAAACAGGTTAAATTGATTGATAATCCTAAAAAATTTACGCCTGATGCAATGAATATCGGAATTGAAAAATCATCCGCAGAAATTTTTATTATTCTGGGCGGACATGCCTATCTGGATAAATCATTTGTGTCAAAAAATGTAGAACAACTAACTAATGATCCGGGTTTGGGTTGTACGGGTGGTGTAATTAAAAATATTTTCGAAAATAAAGAAGGCGCATTGATTTCAAAAGCGATGAGTTCTGTGTTTGGAGTTGGTAACGCCACTTTCAGATTGGGTGGAAAAAAATCACTGGTAGATACTGTTGCTTTTGGCGCATACTGGAAAAGAGTATTTGAGCAGATTGGAGGATTTGATGAAGTACTGATCAGAAATCAGGATGATGATTATAATTTTCGTGTTACGCAGGCGGGTTACAAAATACTGTTTGATCCTGAAATAATTTCTTACTACTACGTGAGGGGGTCATATAAACAACTTCGCAAACAATATTTTCAATACGGTTACTGGAAAGTGTACGTGAATAAAAAACACAAACTGGTGACGTCGGTCAGACAACTTTTTCCGGCGCTTTTTATTTTGGGAATTATTGCCGGTTCGCTGTTGGGATTTTTTCATCCTGTATTTTGGTGGATTACTGGTTCGGTTGTGAGTTTGTATGGTTTAACGGCAATGGTGTTTGCTGCAAAAATTTCGGAAAAAATCGTAGAATTTTTGCCACTCATCAGAACTTTTTTAATTCTTCACTTTGCCTATGGATTTGGTTATATTAAAGGAATTATAGACTTTCTTTTTCTCAACAGAAAACCTGGTTTGAGAGGCACAGAATTAACAAGAAACTAAAAGATGAAACGTTTGCTGCCAAAATCAGAATACGCTAAAAACTCGATTATTTCGATTTTGGGAGTTGGGGTAGCCAGTGCTATTCCTATTGCGCTTCAGCCTTTTTTGGGAAGAATGTATACGCCTGAAGATTTTAACACCATGGGCTTGTTTGTCACTGTTGTTTCTATTCTTTCAGTGGCGGCAAATTTGAGATACGCGCAGGCGGTAGCGGTGGCTGATACTGATGAAGAAGCCAGAAATATTTTGATCGGTTCGTTTTGGATCAGCGCTGTTTTTTCAGTTTTACTTTTGGTTCTGCTTGCGGTCTTTTTTAATCCGCTTTGTTATTGGCTTGAAATTCCTGCACACAATTCATTTTGGCTCTGGCTTGTTCCGTTCAGTACTTTTTTAATGTCTGCTTCTGTAGCATTAAACGGGTGGTTGAACCGCAAAAAATTTTTTAAAGGCATGGCCTATAATAAATCTATCAGGCGCGGAGGAGAAGGTTTTCTTCAATTAACTTTTGGTAAAATTAAGTTAGCAGGAGGGTTAACATGGGGAACTTTTTTAGGTGATCTTATTAACACCCTCGTTCATCTGTTTCAGTTTAAAAAATCAGATGGATCTTTCAGAAAATTCAATTTATCGGCGCTTAAAAAAGAACTCGTCAAATACAAACAGTTTCCAAAACATAATCTGATTCCGTCACTGCTGGATACTGCCAGCCTGTATATACCGTTCATTTTTGTAAATGCATTCTTCAATGATGAGTTAAGTGGTCAGTTTTTTCAGTGCACCAATGTGCTTGCCTTGCCACTGGCATTAATTTCTATGGCCATTTCTCAGGTGTTA
>Ga0268298_10003108_pt1 | contig 17286 bp, 19 predicted proteins | sample WWTPWeurt_MetaG_FD_194462 | JGI IMG/M metagenome (GOLD analysis project Ga0268298, IMG submission 194462) | Activated sludge microbial communities from WWTP in Nijmegen, Gelderland, Netherland - WWTP Weurt | ecosystem: Engineered > WWTP > Aerobic digester > Activated sludge | place...
AGGGGACCCCGCAACGCGGGGCTCCGACCCAGGGGTGGCTTTTTCTTTGGCTACTTTCTTTTTGCCACCAAAAAGAAAGTACGCCCGCGCCTCCAGCGCGGAAACCATGGGTTCAGAAAAACGGTCAGGCCGGGGAGTTGCGATGAAACCCCGGGGTTCAGAAAAGCGGCCAGACCAAGGAGTCACAGTGAAAATCACGGGTTCAGAAAACCGTGCCGCCCCGGGAACCGCGTTGAACCCCAGGGGTTCGGAAAGCCGCCCCACCCCCATCAACCAAACCAGCCCCTGACCCCCATGCTCCAAATCGACTCCCTCCACCAAGCCTACGGCGGCAGCCACATCCTCCGGGGGCTCAGTTTTACCGTCGAGACCGGCAAGGTCACCACCCTCCTGGGCCGCAACGGCGTGGGCAAGACGACGCTGTTGAAGGCGCTCATGGGACTGGTCCCGACCCGTTCCGGAAGCATCACCTTCGACGGGCGCGACATCACCGCCCTTGCGCCCCACGATCGGGTCCGGGCCGGCATCGGCTACGTGCCCCAGGGGCGGGAAATCTTTCCCCGTCTGACGGTGGAGGAAAATCTCCTCATGGGGCTGGCGACCCAGAAGAGCGGCACCCGGATTCCCGAGCGCATCTTCGACATGTTCCCGGTGTTGAGGCAGATGCTGCACCGCCGCGGCGGGGACCTTTCCGGGGGCCAGCAGCAGCAGCTTGCCATCGGCCGCGCCCTGGCCATGGGCCCCAAGCTCCTCATCCTCGACGAGCCCACCGAGGGCATCCAGCCGTCGATCATCAAGGACATCGAGCGCGCCATCCGCACCCTGGCCCAGAGCGGCGAAATGGCCATCCTGCTGGTGGAACAGTATTACGACTTCGCCGAATCCCTGGCCGACCAGTACCTCCTGATGGAGCGCGGCGAATTCATCATGCGCGGCAGCGGGGAAACCATGCCTTCAGACGGGGTGCGGGAGGCACTGGCGGTATAGGTTCCCGTGCCATGGCACGCTTCCGCGCCATCGAGGAAAGGCGGGTCGCGCTCAGGCTCCGGTTGCCAGCAGGTAGATCAGGATCGCCCCCATAGCCAGTCCCGCGGCCCCCAGGAAGAAGGGAAGGCTGAACCAGGCGTTGAATAGGCCGGGGACGACCACAAAGAGGACGAGGGGTATCCAGGTTCCCCAGGCGTGGAATCTGGCATCGTCAGTTCCCGCCGACGCCTCTCCCTGGGCCCGCAACTCGATCCAGGCCATGAACGCGCTGAAGCAGAAATAGGTGCCACAGAGAAAGATGAGCAGTGCGCCCGCCGCAATCGCCTTGCCCGCGGGGCCCCAGTTGCTGCCCGCAAGACCCTGCGCGAGGGACAGGAAATGCCCGGCATTAGCCGCGTTGCAGCCGGTGATTGCGAGCACGGCCAGCACCATCAATCCGAGATGATGGCCACAAAATTCCTTCAAGCGCGCTTCACGGGCAGAAGCGACGGCCAAGCGGCGAAGCTTCTTCAGCGCGGGGAGCGGAACGAGGGCAAGGATCGGATGATCGGAACCGGGGCATGAACGCGTCGAGGTTCGAGACTCGGTTTCGTCATGTTCCATAGCCATTGCCCCCACGAAGTTCCATCCATTGTCATATCCCGCATGCACTTTCAACAAGCAAAATATGCGCAGGGATCGTGAAGTGCTTCTCAAGCTGCGCGGACGATGTCGGTCTCCCGCCGCGTCCAGCAGCACCGGGCTAAAATGTCGCCATGCCTCCCGACACCCGCAACGACTCCCCCCTCGGCAAACCCACCGAGTACCGTTCCTCCTACGCGCCTGAACTGCTCTACCCCATTCCCCGCCAGCTCAAGCGGGATGAATTGGGCCTGGACGCGGCAGCGCTGCCCTTCGTAGGGGAAGATTTATGGAATGCCTACGAGCTGTCCTGGCTCGACCTGCGGGGCAAGCCCGTGGTGGCCCTGGGGCGCTTTCGGGTGCCGGCGGCGAGTCCCTGCCTGGTGGAATCGAAGTCCTTGAAGCTCTATCTCAATTCCTTCAATCAGACAGCCTTTGCCAATCTGGCCACGGTGCGGGAGACCATCGCGCTGGATCTCGGTGCGGCGGCGGGCGCTCCGGTGGCGGTGGATCTGGCCGACCTGCGCGACAGGCCGGCGGTTTTTTTCGGCTACCCGCCGGGGGACTGCCTCGACGGCCTGGACGCGGCCTGCGAGGCCTACCTGCCGGCCCCCGACCTGCTCGGCGCCGCGGACGGCCCCGTCGTCGAGGAATGCCTCTACTCGCACCTGCTGAAGTCCAACTGCCTGGTGACCGGCCAGCCGGACTGGGCGACGGTGGTGATCCGCTACCGGGGGCGGCCCATGGACCGGGAAGGCTTGCTGCGCTACATCGTCTCCTTTCGCAACCATAACGAATTCCACGAACAGTGCGTCGAGCGCATGTTTTGCGACCTGAGCCGCCGCTGCGCCCCCGAGGCCCTGGCGGTCTATGCCCGCTACACGCGGCGCGGCGGCCTGGATATCAATCCCTTCCGCAGCAGCGGCGAGTACGCCGCCCCCCAGGATCTGCGGGAGCCGCGCCAGTAGGGCTTTGCCGCCGGCCAGTCCCTGCCCGCTATTGGCCAGTCCTGCGCATTCCTGCGTATTTCCGCGCCCCGCCCCATCGCGGATAATGCCGCGATGACTTCCCGCCTTCCGGATTCCGCTGCGCAGCCCGCTTCCTGCTGGCAGGCCGAACTGCGCCTGGACTTCGCCCGCAGCGGTGCCCGGACGGTGCTGGAGGGCAATCGCCACCGCGGGCCCCTGCGGGTGCAGAAGGCGCTGTACCCTGAGGGAGAGGACGTCTGCCAGGCCATCGTGCTGCATCCGCCTTCCGGCATCGCCGGGGGGGATCGCTTGAGCCTGGCCGCCCACCTGGGGCCGGGCGCCCACGCCCAGCTCACCACGCCGGGGGCCGGCAAGTGGTATCGCAGCGCCGGGGCAGAAGCTTCCCAGACCCTGGATTTCACCCTCGCCGCGGGCGCCACCCTGGAGTGGCTGCCCCAGGAGAGCATCGTCTTCGACGGCGCCCGGGCGCACATGACCGCCAGCGTGGCCCTGGCCGCCGACGCCCGCTACCTCGGCTGGGACATCCTCTGCCTGGGACGCCGGGCTTCCGGGGAGCGCTTCGCCACGGGGCGCTGCGATCTTGCCCTGCGTCTGAACCGGGACGGCCATCCCCTCTGGCACGAGCAAGGCGGTTTCGACGGCGCCGACCGGCTGCTCTCCAGCCCCGTCGGCTGGGCGGGGGCCACGGTCGCCGGCACCTTGCTGTGCGCCTTTCCCGAACTCCCCACCCACGCGGCGGGCCTGCTGGAGGCCTGCCGCGCCGTCGCGCCGGCCGACGGCGCCCGCCATGGCCTGACCGTCCTGCCCGGTGCCGGCGGCGGCGTGCTGGCGGCGCGTTATCTGGGCGACGGCAGCGAAGCGGCCCGCCTGTGGTTCGTCGCCCTGTGGCAAGTCCTGCGGCCCGCCTGCTGCGGCCGCCAGGCCGTCGTCCCCCGTATCTGGAACACCTGACAAGGATTTCCCCCATGGAACTCACCCCCCGCGAAAAGGACAAGCTCCTCATCTTCACCGCCGGTCTCCTGGCCGAGCGCCGGCTGGCCAAGGGAATGAAGCTCAACTACCCGGAGGCGGTGGCCCTCATCACCTGCGCCATCCTGGAAGGGGCCCGGGAGGGCCGCCCGGTGGCCGAACTGATGCACGCCGGCACCCGCGTCCTGTCCCGCGCCCAGGTGATGGATGGCGTGCCGGAAATGATCCCCGACATCCAGGTGGAGGCGACCTTCCCCGACGGCACCAAACTGGTCACCGTCCACCACCCGATCCCCTGATTCCGCCCTTCTCCCCTCTCCCTTTCCCCCGAAGGCCCGCCATGATCCCCGGTGAACTCCTCGCCCAAGCCGGCGAAATCGAACTGAACGCCGGCCGCCCGACGCTCACGCTGTCGGTGGCCAATACCGGCGACCGGCCGATCCAGGTCGGTTCCCACTACCATTTCTTCGAAACCAACGCCGCCCTGGCCTTCGACCGGGAAGCGGCGCGGGGCTACCGCCTCGATATCGCCGCCGGCACCGCGGTGCGCTTCGAGCCGGGCCAGTCGCGCACCGTGCAACTCGTCGCCCTGGCCGGAGACCGCAAGGTCTACGGCTTTCGCGGCTTGATCCAGGGGGCGCTGTGAGCGCCCCCGCCCGGCCGCCCGAAGGGGGCGCTCTCCCTCCCGCGGGGAGGACATCGCGCAGCGAACGGGCTGCCGCGGGGACATACAAAGCCATGGATGGATCCGAAACGCCCGTTTCCCTCACCCCCGGCCCCTCTCCCGCGATGCGGGCGAGGGGGGATAACGGAGACACTTCGCGTCTTTTACATCGCTGGAGGGTTGTTCAATGAGCACCAGGATCACACGCCAGGCCTACGGCGAAATGTTCGGCCCCACGGTCGGAGACCGGCTGCGGCTGGCCGACACCGAACTCATCGTCGAGGTGGAGAAGGACTACACGATCTACGGCGAGGAAGTGAAATTCGGCGGCGGCAAGGTCATCCGCGACGGCATGGGCCAGGGTCAGCGCGTTTCGTCGCAGACTGCGGATACGGTCATCACCAATGCCCTGATCGTCGATGCGGTGACCGGCATCGTCAAGGCCGACATCGGCCTCAAGGACGGCCGCATCGCCGCCATCGGCAAGGCCGGCAATCCGGACATCCAGCCCGGGGTGACCATCGTCATCGGCCCGGGCACCGAGATCATCGCCGGCGAGGGCATGATCGTCACCGCCGGGGGCATCGACACCCACATCCATTTCATCTGCCCGCAGCAGATCGAGGAGGCGCTCCATTCCGGCGTCACCACCATGATCGGCGGCGGCACCGGGCCGGCCACCGGCACCTTCGCCACCACCTGCACGCCGGGGCCCTGGCACATCCACCGCATGCTGGAGGCGGCGGAGGCCTTCCCCATGAACCTCGGTTTCCTGGGCAAGGGCAACGCCAGCCTGCCCGAGGCCCTGCGCGAGCAGGTGGCGGCCGGCGCCATCGGCCTCAAGCTGCACGAGGATTGGGGCACCACGCCGGCGGCCATCGACTGCTGCCTCTCGGTGGCCGAGGACATGGACGTCCAGGTCGCCATCCACAGCGACACCCTGAACGAATCCGGCTTCGTCGAGGCAACTCTCGCCGCCCTCAAGGGCCGCACCATCCACACCTTCCACACGGAAGGCGCCGGTGGCGGTCACGCGCCGGACATCATCCGGGCGGCGGGGCTGGAGAACGTGCTGCCCAGTTCGACCAACCCCACCATGCCCTACACGGTGAATACCATCGACGAGCACCTGGACATGCTCATGGTCTGTCACCACCTGGATCCGGCCATCGCCGAGGATGTGGCCTTCGCCGAATCCCGCATCCGGCGGGAGACCATCGCCGCCGAGGACATCCTGCACGACCTGGGCGTGTTTTCCATGATGTCCTCCGATTCCCAGGCCATGGGGCGGGTGGGCGAAGTCATCCTGCGCACCTGGCAGACGGCCCACAAGATGAAGCTCCAGCGCGGCACCCTGCGCGAGGATACGGCGCGGGCGGACAACTTCCGCGTCAGGCGCTACATCGCCAAATACACCATCAACCCGGCGCTGACCCACGGCATCGCCCATACGGTAGGTTCCGTCGAAGTGGGCAAGCTGGCCGATCTGGTCCTGTGGCGGCCGGCCTTCTTCGGCGTGAAGCCTTCCCTCATCCTCAAGGGGGGCATGATCGCCGCCGCCGCCATGGGCGATCCCAACGCTTCCATCCCCACCCCCCAGCCGGTGCATTACCGGCCCATGTTCGGCAGTTTCGGCAAGGCGCTCAAGACCTCGGTCACCTTCGTCTCCCAAGCCGCCCTGGACAACCCGGCCGTCGCCGCCCTGGGCCTGGAAAAGCCTCTGGTGGCAGTGTCCGGGACGCGCAAGCTGCGCAAGAAGGACATGGTGCTCAACGGCGCCACGCCCGACATCACCGTCGATCCCGAGACCTACGTGGTCAAGGCCGACGATGTACACCTGGTCTGCGAACCGGCCAGCGAGCTGCCCCTGGCCCAGCGCTACTTCCTCTTCTGAACCCTTCCATGCTCATTCTGAATCGCCGTACCGACGCCCCGGCCACCGATTCCGTCGCCCTGCCCTACGACGAAAGGAAGCGCACCCGCCTCAGGGTGATTCTGGCTTCCGGCCGCGAGGCGGGCATCTTCCTCGAAAGGGGCGCCCCCCTGCACAACGGCGACCGTCTGATGGCCGAGGACGACGCCACCGTGGTGGAAGTCACCGCCGCATCGGAGGCTCTCATCGAGGCCAGCGCCGACAGCCCTCTGCTCTTCGCCCGGGCGGCCTACCACCTGGGCAACCGCCATGTTCCGGTCCAGATCGAAGCCACCGCCAGCGGCGGCCGCCTGCGCTTCCAGGCCGACCACGTGCTGGCAGCGATGGTGCAGGGCCTGGGCTGCACCGTGCGGGAGGCTGAAGCGCCCTTCCAGCCGGAATCGGGCGCCTACGGCGGCGGACATGCCCACGGGGCCGGCGGAGAAGGGCCCGATTTACACCACCCCGGCCACGGCCCGCACCGATCCGTGCCCAAAATCCATCAATTTCGCTGAACGGCGCCGCCTCCTCCCCAATGACAATGGACAAGTACCGCCGTGGGGGCTAGCCTTCGGATCAGAATAATCATGGAGGAAGCCGTTCATGAAACACCTGCTCACCCTGCTGGCCCTGGCCGGCTTCGCGCTGCCCGCCCCGGCGGCCGGCCTGGACTGCGACGAATTGATCGACAAGATTTCCCGCCGTCTGGAATCCAAGCACGTCACCGACTACCAGCTGAAGGCCGTGCCGGTGGAAGAGAAGCACCCGGGCAAGGAAGTCGGGCGCTGCGAGCGAGGCTCCAGGAAGGTCATGCTCGAGCGGGGCAAGTCCGACAACAAGGCGGACGCGGAATAATCCCGCGCCCCGGCCCCGCGCCGTTTCCGGGCAGGGCGTGGCAGGGCCGCAGCCCCCTGTCACCCGCAACAAGGGAGCGAGGTCGATGGCAAAGCCAGGGCGCGTCCGCAAACCCCTCTCCCTGCGCCGCGGCCTGTAACCCGGCAGTCCCCCCGCACAATTGGCGCTGCACGGCTTCCACGGGCGCTATTCGGGGACTCGCACTTTGAGCGCCGCTTCCCTCCTCCCCCTCGCCCGCCTGCTGCAACTGGCCAGCCCGGCCCTGCCGGTGGGGGCCTATACCTACTCCCAGGGACTCGAATGGGCGGTGCAATGCGGCACCGTCAGCGACGAGGCCAGCGCCGGCCAGTGGATCGGCGATTTTCTGGAGCTGGGCCTGGGCCGTTTCGAATTGCCTCTGCTGGCCGCCGCCCTGACCGCCTGGCAAACGCAGGATACGACCCGCCTCGACGCCCTGGACGCCCTCTTCCTCGCCAGCCGGGAAGCGGCGGAACTGCGCGCGGAAACCGTGCAGATGGGCTTTTCCCTGCGCCGCCTGGCCCGCGAACTCGGCGACCCCTGCCTGGAACCCCTTCTGGCCTGGTCGGCGCCCCGGACGGAAGTGTCCTTTCCCCTCCTGTGGGCAGGGTTTGCAAGGGCCTGGGCCCTCGAGGAGGGAGCCGCCCTGGCGGCCTACCTCTGGTCCTGGGCCGAAAATCAGGTGATCGCCGCCCTCAAGGCTGTCCCCCTGGGGCAGGCCGCCGGCCAGCGCCTCCTGGCCGGTCTCGGGGCCCGCATTCCCCAGACCGTCGCGGCAGCCCTCGCCTTGCCGCCCGCCTCCTGGTGCAACACCGCGCCGGCCCTCGCCATCGCCAGTTGCCGTCACGAAACCCAGTACTCCCGCCTCTTCCGCTCCTGAATATGTCCACACCCGCTCTCCGCGTCGGCATCGGCGGCCCCGTCGGCTCCGGCAAGACCGCCCTCACCCTCGCCCTCTGCCAGGCCCTCCGGGACCGCATCGACATGGCCGTCGTCACCAACGACATCTACACCGCCGAGGACGCCAAGTTCCTCGTCGCCCATTCCGCCCTGGCGGCGGAACGCATCATCGGCGTCGAAACCGGCGGCTGCCCCCACACCGCCATCCGCGAGGACGCCTCCATCAACCTCGAAGCGGTGGACCGTCTGCAACGGGCTTTCCCCGGCGTCGAATTGATCTTGGTCGAATCCGGCGGCGACAACCTGGCGGCGACCTTCTCGCCGGAGCTCTCGGACCTCACCCTCTACGTCATCGACGTGGCCGCCGGCGAAAAGATCCCCCGCAAGGGCGGGCCGGGTATCACCAAGTCCGACCTCCTGGTCATCAACAAGATCGACCTCGCACCCCTGGTGGGCGCCTCCCTGGAAGTCATGGCCCACGACGCCAAGGCCCAGCGCGGTGATCGCCCCTTCGTGTTCACCAACCTGAAGACCGGCGAGGGCCTGGAGACGGTGATCGCTTTTCTGCGGGAGCGGGGGATGCTGGGGATTTGACTGCTGCTGCACGCAGGATGGCCGAATTCCCTGCCCCCTCGCTCCCGCAAGGCGACCACTTCCGGCTGAACAGCGCTTCAGCCCAATAGAGCGCCGTAATGGTCTTGGCGTCGGTGATCTCGCCCCTGAACACCGCTTCCCGCGCCGCCTCGGGGGCGAGTTCCAGAAGATCGAGGAACTCGTTGTGGTCCAGAGACTGGCCCGCCACTTGGCGTAAGCCTCGGGCAAGAAAGATTTCGATGCGTTCGTCGGAGTATCCGATGCAGGGGTGCATCACGCCCAGGTAGTCCCAGGAGGAAGCCTCGTAGCCGGTTTCTTCGAGGAGTTCGCGCTGGCCAGCGAGCAGGATGTCCTCGCCGGTGTCGATCTTGCCAGCCGGGAGTTCCAGAAATGCCCTGCGCAAGGGATAGCGGAACTGGCGTTCGAAGAGCAGGGCTCCGTTGTCGAGCACCGGGATGATGACCACCGCCCCCGGATGGACGACGTATTCCCGGATCGACTCCGCGCCATTGGGCAGACGTACGCGGTCGCAGCGTACTTCCAGCAGGCAGCCTTTGAAGGCGACTTCGCTGGCAAGGGGTTCTTCGGTCAGATGGGGATGGTCGGGAATCACGGTCTACTCCAAGCAAAACGCCCCGGCTGGCGGGGCGTTTGAGGCGAGGCTGCTGCGGCGGTCAGAGCGATTGGGCCAGCGCCACCGTGCACAACTGAACGAGATCCCCCGGGAAGAGACCCAGAAGGGCCACAACCAGGGCGTTGACGGAAACCAGGATGCGGGTGTCCAGGGGCGCGCTCAGGGGGCTGTCGTCCTTGGGCGCGTCGAAGTACATGAGCTTGACGACGCGCAGGTAGTAGAAGGCGCCGATGAGCGAGAAGGCCACTGCAACGATGGCCAGCCAGATGTAGCCGGAAATGACCACCGCCTGCAGAACGGCAAACTTGGCGAAGAAGCCGACGAAGAAGGGAATACCCGCCATGGAGAACATGAGCATGAGCATCATGCCGGCGAACCAGGGGCTGCGCTTGTTGAGTCCCTTGAAGTCTTCCAGGTTATCCGCCTCGAAGCCAGACCGGGCCAGCAGAAGAATCATGCCGAAGGAACCGGCCGACATGAGCACGTAGGCCAGGACATAGAACATGGACGAACTGTAGGCGTTGAGCACCAGGTTGGGGTCGATACGCCCCCCCACCACGCCGCTGACGATGCCGAGGAGCATGAAGCCCATGTGGGAAATGGCGGAGTAGGCCAGCATGCGCTTCAGGTTGGTCTGGGCGATGGCCGCCAGATTGCCGATGGCCATGGACAGCACGGCCAGGATGATGAGCATGGCCTGCCAATCCAGCGCCAGGGCCAGAAGGCCATTGACCAGAAGGCGGATGGTGATGGCGAAGGCAGCCAGCTTGGGGGCGGAACCGATGAACAGGGTAACCGCGGTGGGAGCACCGTGATAGACGTCCGGGATCCACATGTGGAAGGGAACCACACCCAGCTTGAAGGCCAGACCGGCGACCAGGAAAACGAGGCCGAAGACGAGCACGGTCTTGTTGGCTCCACCATGGGCGAGACGCTCGCCGATGCCGGTGATTTCAAGCGTGCCGGTGGCACCATAGATCATGGACATGCCGTAGAGCAGCATGCCGGAAGCCAGGGCGCCCAGAACAAAGTACTTCATCGCCGCCTCGCTGGACACCACCGAGTCGCGGTTCATGGCCACCATGGCGTAGAGCGAGAGCGAGAGAAGTTCCAGGCCCAGGTAGATGGTGACGAAGTGATTGGCCGAAATCATCACCATCATGCCGAGGGTGGCGAAGAGGGCCAGCACGTAGTACTCACCCTTGTTCATCGACTCCCGCTCCAGGATGTAGCCACGGGAGTAGAAGAGGACGACGATCACCGTCACATAGAGGAAGAGCTTGAGCAGGGTACCCATCAGGTCAGCAACGAACATGTTGCTGAAGGTGTACATGACCTGCGGGCTGGCAACGCCGTACTGGATGACGAAGCAGCCGACCAGGGTCAACTGGGTGAGCGCAAAGGTGAGGGTGCGGCGGCGATCCTTGACCAGGAGGTCCACCAGGAGAAGGATCGAGGCCATCGCGGCCAGGAAGAGTTCCGGCGCGGCGGGCAGGAGATCGGGGACAACGAAATTGTCGAACATGTCGGCTACCGTTTATTGGATCTTGCTGATGGCGACGTGCTGCAGCAGGTCGTTGACCGATGCATGCATGACTTCGGTGAAGGGTTGCGGATAGACCCCCATCCAGAGGGTGCCGGCGGCCAGCAGGGCGAGAATGAGGAATTCCCGCTTGTTGATATCGCTCAGTTCGGCGACATGGTGATTGCCGATGTCGCCGAAGACCACCCGCTTGTACATCCAGAGGTTGTAGGCGGCGCCCATGATCATGGAAGAGGCAGCGGCGAACGCGACCCAGAAATTGAACTCGACGGCACCCAGGATGACCATGAACTCACCCACGAAACCCGAGGTGGCCGGGAGGCCCGAGTTGGCCATGGCGAAAAGCATGAAGAAGGCGGCAAACTTGGGCATGGTATTCACCACACCGCCGTAATCGGCGATCTGCCGGCTGTGCACCCGGTCGTACATGACGCCGATGCAGAAGAACATGGCGCCGGAAATGAAGCCGTGGGAAATCATCTGCACCAGAGCGCCCTCGACCCCCATGGCGCTGAACATGAAGAAGCCCAGGGTGACGAAGCCCATGTGGGCGATGGACGAATAGGCCACCAGCTTCTTCATGTCGGCCTGGACGAGGGCGACGAAGCCAATATAGACGATGGCGATCAAGGACATGGCGATCACCAGCCATCCCAGTTCGTGGCACGCATCCGGAGCGATGGGTAGCGAGAAGCGCAGGAAACCGTAGGCACCGAGCTTCAGCGCGATGGCTGCCAGGACGATGGAGCCGCCGGTGGGCGCCTCGACGTGGGCGTCCGGCAACCAGGTGTGGACCGGCCACATCGGCACCTTGACGGCGAAGGCGATGAGGAAGGCCAGGAAGAGCCAGACCTGGGCGCCCAGAGGAATGGGCAGCTTGTGCCACTCCAGGATTTCGAAACTGCCGTTGGACTGGACGAACAGGTACATCAGGGCGACCAGGAAGAGCAGCGAGCCCAGGAGGGTATAGAGGAAGAACTTGAAGGCCGCATACACCCGGTTCGGACCGCCCCACACGCCGATGATGAGGTACATCGGGATGAGGGAGGCTTCGAAGAAGACGTAGAACAGGATGCCGTCGAGGGAGGCGAAGATGCCATTCATCAGGCCGGACATGATGAGGAAGGCGGCGTTGTACTGGGCGACCTTCTGCTCGATGACCTGCCAGCCCGCCAGAACCACGATGACGGTGACGAAGGCGTTGAGGATGACGAAGAGCATGGAAATGCCATCGACACCCAGGTGGTAATTAATGTTGAAACGGGGAATCCAGGGGCTGAGTTCGACGAACTGCATGGCGCTGGTGGACATGTCGAACCCGGACCACAGCGGCAGGGTGACCAAAAATCCGACCAGGGCGCCCACCAGGGCCAGCCCGCGCGCCAGCGGGGCATTGCGGTCGGAGCCCGTGGCCAGCACCAGGAAGCCGGCGAGGATGGGAATCCAGATCGAGAGGGAAAGCAGCGGGGTGTTGGACATGTTTTTCCTAGCTTTTCTACCTTAGGCGCGGTTGATCCACAGGGTCATCAGCACGAAGAGGCCGATGATCATGGTGAAGGCGTAGTGATAGACGTAACCGGTCTGGAAGAGGCGGGTGACCGCGGAGACGAGGCCCACGAGCTTGGCCGAGCCGTTGACCACGACGCCGTCGATGACCGCGACGTCGCCGCCCTTCCACAGACCCTTGCCCAGGAGACGCGCGCCAGCGGCAAAGAAGGCTTCGTTGAACTTGTCGAAGTAGTACTTGTTTTCGAGCAGCGTGTAGAGGGGCATGAGCTTCTTCTGGATGGCAGCCGGGATGTCGGGTCGCTTCATGTAGAAGAACCAGGAGAGCACGACACCGCCCAGGGCCAGGAAGAACGGCAGGGTGGTGAGCGCGTGGACGCCCATGGCCGCGGCGCCGTGGAAGTGCTCCTTGAGGTGTTCCATGGCGCTATGGGCTTCGTGGTCAATGTGGATCACACCCTTGAAGTAGTCACCGAAGAGCATGGGCTCGATGGCGATATAGCCGATGGCGACCGAGGGAATGGCCAGCAACACCAGGGGCAGCCACACCACCCAGGGGGTCTCGTGGGGCTTCTGGCCGGGAGCCAGGCCATGGTGATGGTCGTGGGTAGCCTCCTCGTCGTCATGGTCGCCGTGGTGCTCGTGGTGATGGGCGTCATCGGCCTTGCCGAAGCGCTCCTCGCCGTGGAAGACCAGGAAATACATGCGGAAGGAGTAGAAGGCCGTCACGAAGACGCCGGCCAGAACCGCGAAGTAGGCAAAGCTGGCACCGGGGATGTGCGAGAGCGCCACCGCTTCTATGATGGAATCCTTGGAGTAGAAGCCGGACAGGAAGGGCGTGCCGATCAGGGCCAGGGAACCGACCAGGGAGGTGATCCAGGTGATGGGCATGTACTTGCGCAGGCCGCCCATGTTGCGGATGTCCTGGTCGTGGTGCATGCCGATGATGACCGAGCCGGCGCCGAGGAACAGCAGGGCCTTGAAGAAGGCGTGAGTCATCAGGTGGAAGATGGCCACCGAGTAGGCGGAGGCCCCCAGGGCGACGGTCATGTAGCCGAGCTGGGACAGGGTCGAGTAGGCGACCACGCGCTTGATGTCGTTCTGGATGATGCCCAGGAAGCCCATGAACAGGGCGGTGATGGCGCCGATCACCAGGACCACGGAGAGCGCCGTGGTGGACAGCTCGAACAGGGGCGACATGCGGGACACCATGAAGATGCCGGCGGTGACCATGGTCGCCGCGTGGATCAGGGCGGAGATCGGGGTCGGGCCCTCCATCGAGTCCGGCAGCCAGACGTGCAGCGGCACCTGGGCCGACTTGCCCATGGCGCCGATGAACAGGCAGATGCAGGTGACCGTCATCAGGGACCACTGGGCGGTGCCCCAGATGTTGATGGTGGTATCGGCCAGGCTGGGCGCCTTCTGGAAGACCGTGGCGTAGTCGAGGGTGCCGGTGTAGGTCAGGATCAGGCCGATACCGAGGATGAAGCCGAAGTCGCCGACGCGGTTCACCAGGAAGGCCTTCATGTTGGCGAAGATGGCCGTCGGGCGGGTATACCAGAAGCCGATCAGCAGGTAGGAGACCAAGCCCACGGCTTCCCAGCCGAAGAAGAGCTGCATGAAGTTGTTGCTCATCACCAGCATCAGCATGGAGAAGGTGAACAACGAGATGTAGCTGAAGAAGCGGTTGTAACCCGGATCTTCATGCATGTAGCCGATGGTGTAGATATGCACCATCAGGGAGACGAAGGTCACCACCAGCATCATGGTGGTGGTCAGGGTGTCGATCAGGAAACCGACTTCGAATTTGTAATTGCCGCTGGTGAGCCAGGTATAGACCGGGCCGTTGTAGGTGTGGCCGGCCAGCACGTCCTTGAAGATGATCACGGAGGCGATGAAGGCGATGGCCACCCCGGCAATGGTGGCGGTGTGCGCCACCCAGCGGGGGATGACGCGGCAGAAGAGGCCGGCGATCATGGCGCCGACCAGGGGCGCCAGGGGGACGAGCAGGTAGAGTTTCTGCATTTCCATGATTAACCCTTCAGGCTGTCTAGGTCATCCACATGGATGCTCTTCAGGTTGCGGAACAGGACGATCAGGATGGCCAGGCCGATGGCGGACTCGGCCGCCGCGACGGTCAGGATGAAGAAGACGAAGACCTGACCGGAGAGATCCTGCAGGTAATGCGAGAAGGCGACGAAGTTCATATTCACCGCCAGCAGCATCAGTTCGATAGCCATGAGGAGCACGATCAGGTTCTTCCGGTTAAGGAAAATGCCGACGACGCTGATGGCGAACAGAATCGCGCCCAGAATCAGAAAGTGGGACAGAGTGAGTGTGAGCATGGTCTTCCCGGGTTCAGTCTTTCTCGACCGGCATTTGCAGCACGCGAACGCGATCCTTTGCCTTCACGAATACCTGCTGGTTCGGGTTGGTGTACTTGGTCTTCTTGGGGCCACGGTAGGTGAGGACGATGGCCGCGATCATGCCGACGAGCAGAACGATGGACGCCAGCTCGAAGGGGTAGACGTAGTCGGTGAACATCAGGGCACCGATGCTCTTGGTATTGGAAATTCCCGCCGGGGTCATCGCCTCGGCAGCAGGGACCTGGAAGTACTTGCTGCCCAGCACCAGCCCCATTTCGAGAACCATCAGAATTCCCAGCAGGGCCCCCAGGGGCAGGTACTGCCAGAAGCCCTGCCGGATGCGGTCGATGTTGATGTCCAGCATCATCACCACGAAGAGGAAGAGCACCATCACCGCGCCGACGTATACAAGGATGATGGCGATGGCCAGAAACTCGGCCTGAAGCAGCGCCCAGATTCCCCCGCAGGTGAAGAAGGCGAGGATCAGGTGCAGCGCGGCGTGAACCGGGTTGCGGGCGGTGATGACCCTGAGGCTGGCGAAAATCAGGATCGCCGACAGGAAGAAGAAGACGAAGGTTTGGAAGTCCATCGCGATGCCTGTTAGCGGTATTGGGCGTCCTGCTCGCGGTCGGCGGCGATCTGCGCTTCGTAGCGGTCGCCGTTGGCCAGGAGCATGGGCTTGGTGTAGTAGAGGTCGCCGCGCTTTTCGCCGTGGTACTCGAAAATGCGGGTTTCGACGACGGCATCCACCGGACAGGCTTCCTCGCAGAAACCACAGAAGATGCACTTGGTCAGGTCGATGTCGTAGCGCGTCGTACGGCGCGAGCCGTCATCCCGCGGCTCGGCCTCGATGGTGATGGCCATGGCCGGACAGATGGCCTCGCACAGCTTGCAGGCGATGCAGCGCTCCTCCCCGTTGGGGTAGCGGCGCAGGGCGTGCAGGCCGCGGAAGCGCGGGCTCATCGGCGTTTTTTCCTCGGGATACTGCACGGTGATCTTGCGGGCGAAGAAATACTTGCCCGTCACCGACATGCCCTTCAACAGCTCCTTGAGGAGCAGGCTGTTGAAGACTTCCTTCATCGAACCCATGAAGCTCTCCTCACTTCCAGATGGTGAGCGGGGACATCATCCACACGCCGACCACCACAAGCCAAACCAGACAAAGCGGCACGAACACCTTCCAACCCAGGCGCATCAACTGGTCATAGCGGTAGCGGGGGAAAGTGGCACGGAACCAGAGGAAGAGCAGCAGCACGAAGGACATCTTGGCGAACAGCCAGAGGATGCCGTCGGGCAGGAAGCCCACCGGCGACAGCCAACCCCCCAGGAACATGATGGAGGTTAGGGCCGACACCAGGATCATGTTGGCGTATTCGGCCAGGAAGAAGACGGCGAAGGCCATGCCGGAATAATCGACGTGGAAGCCGGCGACGATTTCCGACTCACCTTCGGCCACGTCGAAGGGTGCCCGGTTGGTCTCGGCCACGCCGGAAATCAGGTACACCAGGAACATGGGCAGCAGGGGCAGCCAATTCCAGGAGAGGAAGGAAAGGCCTTGACTGGCGAACATCCCCTTGTCCTGGGCATTGACGATCTCCACCAGATTCAGGCTGTTGGAAACCATCAGCACGCAGATGAGCGAGAAGCCCATGGAGATTTCGTAGGACACCATCTGCGCGGAGGCGCGCATGGCACCGAGGAAGGCGTACTTGGAGTTGGACGCCCAGCCGGAGAGGATGATGCCGTACACCCCCATGGAGGTGATGGCCATGATGTACAGCAGGCTGGCGTCGATGTTGGCCAGGACCAGGCTGTCGGTGAAGGGCACCACGGCCCAGGCGGCCAGGGCTGGCGCGATGGCCAGCATGGGGGCGATGAGGAAGATCGCCTTGTTGGCCCCCGTGGGGATGATGATTTCCTTGAGGAGCAGCTTGAGACCGTCGGCGATGGGCTGGATCAGACCCCAGGGACCGACCCGGTTGGGGCCGATACGCACCTGCATGTAGCCGATCACCTTGCGCTCGGCCCAGGTCAGGTAGGCAACGCCCAGCATCAGCGGGGCGACGATGATGACGATCTTGATCAGGGTCCATACGGCGGGCCAGGCGCCACCGAACATGCCCGTTCCGAAATTCATCAGTGCGTCCATTTATGCACGCTCCACGGTAATGGCGCCGAACATGTCGCCCAGGGCAGCCGTGCAGGCGTGGCCAGTGGCGACCCGCACGCAACCAGCGGGGACGCCGTTGTCGGCGACTGCCACCAGGTTCGCACTCCCCTGCCCTTGCGTGACCTTGACGGTCGCGCCGCCGGCGAGGCCCAGCTGGGCCAGGGTGGCATCGTTCATGCGGGCCGTCGGTGCCTTGGCATCGGCGGTCTGCTGCAGGGCCGGCGCCCGGCGAACCATGACGTCGGTGAAATTGATGGGCACGTCGGCAATACGTTGCAGGCCGCTGGCGGCTGCACCGTTGAGGCCGATGGAGACGCCATTGAGTCCGTTGTCGAGGCCGGCGACGAACTCGACACCCTTGCCCAGGGCCTCGTCGCGTACCGCCTCGCTGGTTTCGTAGGCGAAACCGCCCAGATTGAGGACGTTGCCCAGAACGCGCAGCACCTTCCAGGCCGGACGGGCGTCGCCCTTGCCCTTGACCACGCCATTGAAACTCTGCACGCGGCCTTCAGTATTGACGAAGGTGCCGGAGGTCTCGGTGAAGGGTGCGATGGGCAG
>Ga0268298_10003109_pt1 | contig 17284 bp, 17 predicted proteins | sample WWTPWeurt_MetaG_FD_194462 | JGI IMG/M metagenome (GOLD analysis project Ga0268298, IMG submission 194462) | Activated sludge microbial communities from WWTP in Nijmegen, Gelderland, Netherland - WWTP Weurt | ecosystem: Engineered > WWTP > Aerobic digester > Activated sludge | place...
TCAGTGCCTGCTGGCCCCCCGGGGCGAAGGTGGCACGGAACCGGGCCACGCAGGCGTCCTCGTAGGCGGCGTAGCCCGCTTCGTCCAGGTCGCGGCCGAAGCGCATCCGGTGCAGGTCGTCCACGATCTCCCAGTCCGTGGAGCCCTGGCAGAGCCGCAGCTGCTCCACGGTGGGGGTCGCCCCCCACAGCGCGCCCAGGGCCTCGCGTAGCAGCACGAAGCCGGAGCTGAAGTGCCCCAAGGTCCCGTCGAGGTCAAAGCAGATCGGCACGTACGCTCTCCCACGCTGGCACAGGATCGCACGGGATGGCACCCTGGAAGGGAAGGTGGTACCCCGTGCGCCGGTTGATCGTCCTGCTCCTCCTGACCCTCTCGGTGCCTATCCGCGCCCAGGAAGGGCTCCGCTATCGGATCCAGCTCTGGATGCGCGGGGACGCGCAGCCGATAGAGGCCAAATTTAGGCTCCACTCGACGGCCGGAACCCGCAGTCACAACAAGGTCCAGAAGCCCCGAATGGGTGGGTGGCGTCTGGAGGCGGACCGCACGGAGGGCACGCCCTATGCGCAGGCGATGCTGCTGGGCCGGGCCGAACGCCTGCTCTACCTCGCCGGCCCCTCACCGCAGACCCGGCCCGAGCCCATCGCCCTCCGCTTCGGCCACCGCAGCCTGCCCGTGTGGAGCCTCGAGATGCCGCGGAACCTCCATGCCTCCACCGTGCTGGTGGAGGTGGCCCCCAGGCTGCTCGCCCTCTGCGACTTCAGCGTGCGGTTCGAGCAGGGGGACATCACCCGGCTGGAACTGCACCTGGAAGGGCTGGAAGGCACGGCCGGGCTCGCGCCGGCGGAAGCCGGGACCACGCTGCTCAGCACGCTCCAGGCCTGGGCGCGGGAGGCCGGGCAGGCCGTCGAGAGCAGCGTGACGGTGCGCTAAGGCTTCGTACTACAGAACCGTCAGGGTGGTGGTCTTCTTCGTCTGGGATGAGGCGCCGAAGCCGGAGTTGCGGTCCTCGCTGGTGGCGCGGGTGGTCACGAGGCGGTTGCCGATCCGGCTGAACTGCAGCTCCTGCGTGTTGCCGCCTTCGAAGCTGATGAACATGCGGCTGCCCTTGTAGCTCACGCTGCTGTAGAAGGCCAGGGGCAGGCCGTCCGCACCGACCCAGACCTTCGCATCGACTTTCAGTTCCTTGAGGTATTTCCTCTGGCTCTCGGGGATCTTCGGCGTCAGCTTCAGCACCAGGAGCCTGGCGGGCCTGCCCAGCCAAGTATCGGCCTTCTCCTCCTGGACCTGGGCCTGGGCCAGGTCCCGCAGCAGGGCCTCGGCGTGGTTCAGCGACTCTCCGACCTCGAGGGGATCCACGTTGCGCAGCGCGGTGCGGGTGGGGGCTGGGCGATCGGGTTCGCGTTCCTGGGCGGCGAGCTCCTTCGCGGCCTGCTGAAGGGTGCCCCGGCCCCAGGCCACCTTGAGGCCCTGGGGGCCGTCCTCGAGCTGGGCCGTGACCTTCCCCTGGCTGATGACGGGCTTCTTGTCATCCATGGTCTGCCGCCAGAAGCTGTGGTCCAGGGTGGCCTTCATGGGTTCGGCGCCCTGGAGCTTCTGTAGGGACGAGCGCAGGTCGTCCAGGCCATTGGCCGCGATGGGCAAGGCCAGGGATAGCAGGAGGATGGGCAGACGCATGGGGACTCCGGGCTGGACCAGGGATGCCGAAGCTACGGCCCGAGGTTCCTGGAGGTTATCCTGGCATCCGGGGGATGCATGCCGTTCAGGGATGAATGCGGGGTTTTCGGGATCTGCCGGCAGACGGAAGCCTCCCGCCAGACCTACCTGGGCCTCTACGCCCTCCAGCACCGAGGCCAGGAGGCCGCTGGCATCTGCTCGGGTGACGAGCAGGGCCTCCACCTGCACAAGGCCCAGGGCTATGTGGCGGACGTGTTCACCGAGGCCGTGCTGGACGCCCTGCCGGGCGACGCGGCCATCGGTCACACGCGCTACTCCACTACCGGCGGCAACGTGGCCTCGGCCGCCCACCCCTTCCTCATCCACGGCCGCTTCGGCCAGGTGGCCCTGTGCCACAACGGCAACCTCACCAACACGGAGGCGCTCCGAGAGCGCCTCATCGCGGATGGCCACACCTTCACCAGTCCCTCCGACAGCGAGGTGCTGCTGGCCCTCATCAACCGGGCCCAGGCCAGCACCCTCGAAGACGCCGTCGTCGCGGCACTTCAGGAGGCCAAGGGGGCCTTCTCGCTGCTGATCCTCACCGACGATGCGCTCATCGCGGCGCGGGATCCCCACGGCTTTCGCCCCCTGGCCATGGGCCACATGGGCGAGACCCACGCCTTCAGCTCAGAGACCTGCGCCTTCGACCTGGTGGGTGCCACCTACGACCGCGATGTGGCGCCCGGCGAGATGGTGGTGGTCTCGCGGAGGACGGGCGAGACCCGCTCCCGGTTCCCCCTGCCCAAGGTGCAGCCCAGGCCCTGCGTGTTCGAGCACATCTACTTCGCCCGGCCGGATTCCCTGGTCTACGGTCAGAGCGTCATGGTGGCCCGGCGCGAGATGGGGCGCCGCCTGGCCCTGCGCCATCCCGTGGAAGCCGATCTGATCGTGCCCGTGCCCGATAGCGGCGTGAGCGCGGCCCTGGGCTATTCCGAGCAGTCCGGCATCCCCTTTGACTTCGGCATCATCCGCAACCACTACGTGGGCCGCACCTTCATCGAGCCCAAGCAGAACATCCGCAGCTTTGGCGTGAAGGTGAAGCTGAACCCCGTGCGGCACCTGCTGGCGGGCAAGCGCGTGGTGCTGGTGGATGACAGCATCGTGCGCGGCACCACCAGCAAGAAGATCGTGCAGATGGTCCGCGAGGCCGGCGCCAGCGAGGTGCACATGCGCATCGCCTGCCCGCCCACCACGCACTCCTGCTTCTACGGCATCGACACGCCAAAGCGCCAGCACCTCATCGCCTCGTATATGCCGCTGAGGGAGATCACCGAGTTCGTGGAGGCCGACACCCTCGGCTACCTCGACCTGGAGGACCTCGAAGGCTGCATGGGCGATGACGGCACCGGCTTCTGCTATGCCTGCTTCACTGGCGAATACCCGGTGGTGCCATCCGGGATGTAGTTCAGGGGAGCACGCTGCAGCGGGTGGTCTCCTGCGCGCTGAAGGACTTGCCCATGGCGGAGCCCTGCACGTCCGAGCGCTCCTCCAGCACCAGGAGCCGGCCCTGGTTGAGCTGGTAGCGAATGTGGATGTCCACCTTCGTCCAGACGCTCGCCACAAGCAGCACCCGGGCCTTGATCTCGATCCGCTGGTCCATGGCGAGGGGCACGCCATCCGCCCCGATCCAGACCGTGGCCTCGTGGGTCGCCTTCTTCAGGTTGGCCTTCGCCTCCGCATCCAGGGCCAGGTCCATGGCCAGTTTCAGGCGACGGGCGGGTTTGCCCTCCCGGGTCTCAGGCGTCTCCTCGACCAGGCGGGCCTTGTCGAGCTGCTCGAGGAGCGCCACCGCCGGATGCAGAATCCCCTGGAACGGGCTGTCCCCCTTCTTGGCAGTGGGTGCGCCAGGATTCGACTTTTTCGCCGGGGCCACTGGGCGGCTGTCTTCCAGGACTTTGGTACCCTCGGGCCCATCCTCCAGCCGCACCGTGCGGCGCTCGAGGCGATCCTTCCCCCCCTCGGGCTCCCGGCTCTCCTCCTCGATGTGGAGGCGGACCTTCGGGCCCCGGGGCAGGGCCTTCAGGGCAGCCTTCAGGTCGGCGAGGCCGTCCGCCTGCAGGAGGGTGCCGCACAGGGCCAGGGCGGTGGCGAGGATCAGACGGGTCATCGGGGCTCCGGGATGAATGGCCTACGGGGCTGAGGCAGCCCGTGGTTAGCTGGAGGCATGTCCGGTACCGGTCCCTCGGGGACGCCCCAGGCGCGGTTCGAGGATGGCCTCCGCTTCCTCGCGGCGGCCCTCGCCCTGGAGATCGACCATCGCCACAGCGCGGCCATCGTCTCGGCCGCCTGCGATGCCATCCAGTGCTTCCTGGCCGTCTTCGAGGCGGCCGCCCGGCACCACCTGCCGGATCCGGACGGCGCGACGGCTCGCCTGCGCGGCCAGCTGGAGGCCCTGCTCACGCCCAGGCAGAGCCCCGAGGCGGCGGCCCGCCATGCGCTCGAGGCGGCCCGGCTGGCCCGGGACCAGGCATCGCTCCTGCTACCGCGGCTCCTTGGCTGAGGTCAGAAGTCCAGACGGCCCAGCGGGACATTCTGCGGAACCGGATTCCCGCCGAAGCGGTCCACCGGCAGTGTGGCCGAGGCCAGGCTGCCTGCGGGCATGGCGGCTCCCTGAGAGCGCCAGAACCGGCGGAGGTCCTCCCGGAACCAGACGATGAACTCCTGAAAGGCCACCTGGCGCAGTTCCTCCCGGGTGAGTTCCCCGAACACCTCCACCACGGCCGAGGCGCCGGCCTCGGGCAGGCGGAAGGTCTTCCAGGGTTTCGAGTCACCCTCGGAGGGTGTCAGGATCGTCGCGAGGAAGGCCCCATCGCGCCCCGGCAAGGCTGGTTCCCCAGCCAGGAGGCCAGAGGCGAGGCTGAGGCAGAGCAGGACGCGCATGGACTTGAAATGGTGCCATGCGGGGCGAGGTTCCCGGGGGGAGGTATTCCGTCCGGAGTCCAGGCTCCGGACTCAGTAAACTCACCCCATGCCCATCGCCATCCTAGGACCCACGGCCTCCGGCAAATCGGCCGTGGCCGTGGCCGTGGCGCGCCGCCTGGGCGGTGCCGTGGTCAATGGCGATCCCTTCCAGGCCATCCGTGGCCTGGCCATCGGCACCGGGCAGCCGGATGCGGCCGAGCAGGGCGGCGTGCCGCACTTGGGCTATGGGGAACTGCCCCTCTCGACCCGCCCCAATCCCAAGGCCTTCGGAGCGCTGGTCCGGGGTTGGCTGGCCGAGGCTTCCGAACCGGTGCTGGTGACTGGATCCGGTCTTTACCTGCGGGGCATCTGGGACCAGCTCTCTGATCTGCCCGAGGTGGACCCGGCTCAGGTGGACCGGGTGCGAACCTGGGGCGTCCGGCTGGGCATGCCCGTGCTCCACCGCTACCTGGCCGCCGTGGATCCGGCCCGCGCCGCGGCCCTGCACCCCCACGACAGCGCCCGGGTTCAGCGGGCCCTGGCGCTCCACCTGGCGACTGGAGGCGCCCCTTCAGGCCTGCTCACCAAGCCGGCCACCGATGTTCCCCCCGGATGGCGAGTAATGGTGGTCGCGCCCGGCCGTGAGCGGCGGCGCGAGCGCGTGGTGGCGCGGGTGGCCGCCCAGGTGGAGTCAGGCTGGCTGGAGGAGGTGGCGGGTCTGGTGGCTGCAGGCCATGCCGATGACCTGATCGCCCTGAGGCCCCTGGGCTATGAGGCCTGGATGGCGGGCGGCGACCTCCAGGCGGCCCGGCACCAGGTGATCCTGGAAACCCAGGCCTATGCCAAGCGGCAGGCCACGTGGTTCCGCAACCAGCTGCCGGCGGCTCCGACCTGGGATCCGGATCTCGAGCCGCTAGAGGCGGCCTTCGAACGCCTGGGGCTGCGATGAGGCCGGGGACCTGGTACGAGGGCCGGACCTCGCTGGAGCTGCTGCAGGGGGAAGCCTGGGCCTGGATCGGGCTGTGCTCTGCCGATGGCCTGAACCGCCTGCACAGCGACCTGCTGGTGGCCCTGGACCAGCTGTTCATCGAGCTGCGCTGGGCGGGAACCCGCCGGGTGGCGCTCAGTGGCGCGGCGTTGATGGCAGGCGTGCCGTCCGGGCTTGGCCAGGACAGCACGCAGGAGGCTCCGGGGGGGACATCGCGAGCATCAGCGAGCAGGCGGGCACCCCCGGCTCCATCAGCCCGCGGGCACCACTTTTCCGCCGGAGCTGACCTGCATGAAGTGGGCGCGCTGGATGCCGTGTCCGCCGATCCCTTCTCCCGGCGGGGTCAGAGGGTCATGGCGCACCTGCTCTGGCCCGGCTGGCATAGCCTCACGGTGATCTCCGGCGTGGCCATGGGGGGAGGCTGCGACCTCGCGCTGCACGGCCAGGAACGCTGGGCCGTGGCGGCCGATGGCGAAGGCAGGCATGGCCTGCGTCTGGCCCACCCGGCCGCGAAGCACGGCATCCTCACAGGGTTCGGCGGCACCGTGCGGCTTCCGGAACTCCTGGGGCAAGGCGGGGCGGATCGTCTGTTCCGGCACTTCGAGACCTGGGGTGAAGAGACAGCCCAGGCTTCGGGCGCCGTGCACCGGATCCTCGATTCCCACTGTGTCGAGGAGGAGGTGCGGGCGTGGTTGGCCGCTAGCGGTTCGCCGCGGCGATGAAGGCCGGAATGCTGAGGGCGGCCAGGAGGCCGCAGCAGCAGAGCAGGAAGAGGGGTGTCAACACGGCGCAGATGCCCCGCCAGGTATCGGTCTTGTGCATCCGTGCGAGGCCCATGCCGGTGACGATCAGGCCGGCAATCTGGATTAGAACCCCGATCAAGGGGATGAATCCACCGAGCTGCAGGAAGGCGTGGGCATACCCGTAGGCGCGGATGCTCTGGCCGGTGCCGACGCCGGGCCGGAGTCCGCCCCACATCCAGAGGAAGAAGTGGTTGAGCGCGCCGCCGAGGACCATCCCCAGGAAGCTAAAGAGCGGCAGGAGCATCAGCAGTGCGCCGAAGATCAGGGGCAGGACCGCCGCCACGGCCTTGCCGCCGCCCTTTCCCGTCTGCTCGAGTGCCGCGAACATGGCGCCCACCCCGAGCAGGGAGAAAGCCAAGGCCGCAAGCAGGAACGCCGGGACGGAGAGCAGCAGTAGGAAGCGCCAGGGCGCGCCCAGCCCTTCGGTGACGGGCACGCGGTCGAACAACTCGAAGGGGTTGCTGAACACCAGCCGGAACATGCCGCCTACCCGGGACCAGAAAGTCGGGAAGGCTTCGGGATCCTCGAAGGGCACGGGCCGCAGCGCCGGGGCGAACGCGGGGGACGCCTCGGTGAAGGGGGGCGGCAGGTGCACCGCGGGCTCATTCAGCTGAATGACCGGGGGGATCGCGTCATTGGGGCCGGTGATGTCACTCATCCGTCGCTCCGGAGGTTGAGGTACGCTATCACGCTTCGCGGAAGTCCCTGGGCCGCAGCCCCAGCTTCTCCAGGCGGGAGAGCAGGGTGGAGGGCGCCAGGTCCGCCAGGGCCGCGGCCCCGTCGGAACCCGCGATCTTGCCCTGAGTGTGCTGGAGGAGGCGCTCCAGATAGGCACGCTCCTGAGCCTCCCAGGTGAGGGGGCGACTGGACCGCTCGCCCCGGGCAGGCAGGGCACCCGGGGGAAGCTTCAGCTCCCGGCCCGTCGAGAGGATCGCCGCACGCTCCAGCACGTTGTGCAGCTCCCGCACGTTGCCCGGCCAGGCGTAGGCCTCCAACTGCTCGCGCACCCCCGGCGGCAGCGGCACGGCCGGACGGCGGTTCTCCCGGGCGAAGCGATCCAGGAACCCTTCCGCAAGGGCGGCGATGTCCTGGGGCCGCTCGCGGAGGGGCGGCAGGTGGATGGGGAAGACGCTGAGCCGGTAGAAGAGGTCCTCACGGAACCGTCCCTCGGCCACGGCGGCCCGGAGGTCCGTGTGGGTGGCAGCCACCAGCCGCACGTCCACCTTGCGGGACTTCTCGCTGCCGAGCGGGTCGATCTCCTTCTCCTGGATGGCGCGCAGCAGCTTGGGCTGGAGGTCCAGGGGCAGGTCGCCGATCTCGTCGAGGAACAGCGTGCCACCGTCCGCCAGCTCGAACCGTCCCTTGCGGGAGGTGGCCGCGCCGCTGAAGGCGCCCCTCACGTGCCCGAAGAGCTCGGACTCGATGAGGGTCGCGGGCAGGGCGCTGCAGTTCACCTTGATGAAGGGCTTCTCGCGGCGGGGCGAGAGGTGGTGCAAGGTTTGGGCGACCTTCTCCTTGCCGGTGCCGGTCTCGCCGGTGATGAGCACCGTGGCCGCGGTGGCCGCCACCTGCCGCAGCTGGTCGAGGATGCCCCGCATGGCAACACTCTCGGCACGGAGGGGTTCCTGCAGCACGTCCCGGCGCTGCACCTCGCGGAAGTAGCTGACTTCCTCCGCGAGGCTGCGCTCCCGCTCGGCCAGCTGGGCTAGGTGCTCAGCCTGCTTGAGGCCCAGGGCCAGCAGCGAGGCGAAGACGCCCACGTGGTGGAGTACGCTGGCCGGATACTGGCGGCAGACCATGGCGTCGAGGGTCATGAGTCCGAACGTTTCGCCCCGACTGCGCAACGGCGCCACCAGGCAGCTGTGCCCATGGGGCATCTCCAGGAGGCCGTGGAAGGTGTCCTCGCCGGGGTCGTCCTCTTCGAAGGTGGCGGGCCTGGAGCGGGCCTTGAGGGCGTTCTGGAGGCGCAGGTTGCCGCGCACGGGGATGCGGGCCTCCGCCAGCTGGGGCGTGGCGAGGGGGCCGACGGCGTGGGCCACCCGGAGGCTGTCGCCGTCCCGCAGCAGGACTGTGGCCAGGTCGTAGGGCACCAGCTGGCCAAGCCGCTCGAAGGCGTGGGCCACCATGCGGTCGGGCTCCTCGCCCAGGGTGAGGAGCGCGCCGGCCTCCTCCACCAGGCGGGCCCCCGTGAGGGCGGCGTCTAGATCCGGAATGGGCACGGGTACCTCCGGGCCTGATTCTCGGTATTTCGAGAGGCAGGTCAAGGGCTTCCGCCTTGGAGAATCACATCCGTCCTTCGAAAGGTATACTTCGGGATCACCCCTCCTGAGGAAGCGCTTGTCCTCCGACGCCACCCACTTCGGTTCCTATCGGCTGCTCTCTCCCCTCGGGGAAGGTGCCATGGGCGAGGTCTGGAGGGCCCTGGACCTGCGGCTGGAGCGTCAGGTGGCGCTCAAGATCCTGAAGGATGCGGATGACCTGCGGCGAAAGGCGCTCATCGGCGAGGCCAAGCTGGCCTGCCAGCTGAACCACCCGAACATCGCCCACATCTACGACGCCGGCGAGGTGGACGGCACGCCCTACATTGCGATGGAGCTGGTGGAGGGGCGCACCCTGCGGGCCCTAGTGGGCCGGCCCCTGGAGGCGGAGGCCCTGCAGGACCTGGCGCGGCAGGCGGCCTCGGCCCTCTCCCATGCCCACCTGAAGGGCATCGTCCACCGGGACATCAAGCCAGAGAACCTGTTGCTGACCAACGAGGGGCAGCTGAAGATCCTCGACTTCGGCATCGCGCGGCGGGGGGCCGAGGAACTGGGCCTTGGCCCAACCTCGCACCACCTGACCCTGGTGGAGCGCACGGCCCCGGGCTACAGCCAGGGCACCCCGGCCTACATGAGCCCCGAGCAGGCCAATGGCCAGGCCCTCACCGGGCAGTCCGACCAGTTCAGCCTAGGCGTCGTGCTCTACGAGCTGGCCACAGGCCTGCACCCCTTCCTGCGCGGCAACCTAGTGGACACCCTCTACGCCGTGACCCGGGACGAGCCCCGCCCACTGGCCGAACTGCGCCCCGACCTGCCCCGCACGGTGCAGGACGCCATCCACCGGCTGATGGCCAAGGCCTCCAAGGACCGCTTCCCGAACCTGCAGGCCCTGGCGATGGGCCTCTCGGAGAACATCGCCACGGCCGCGGTGCCCCACCTCAGCCATCCAGTGGCGCTGCTCCGGAGTCGTCGCCGCTGGGTTTGGCTCCTGGCCTCGGGGGTCGCGGGTCTGGGCCTCGTCGCCCTGGCGGGCTTCGCGTGGTCGCAACGCCACGATGGCACCGGCCTGGGCGAAGCCCGCCGGGCCTCCCGCGAGGACTTCACCAAGGGGCGGCGCGTGGTGGCCATCCTGCCCCTGGAGCAGATGCAGCCCGATGCGGAGCACGCCTGGCTCAGTAACAGCTTTGCCGACGCCATGGCCTTCGGCCTGGTGCGGCGCGAGGACATGGCCGTCGTGGACCGGCTGCGGGTGGTGGAGGCCATGCATCAGCTGGGTGATACGCCCGGCCAGGCGCCTAAGGCCGTCGGTGAGCTGGGGCGCCAGCTCAAGGCCGAGCTTATGGTACTCGGCAGCTATCAGGTGGTGGGCGGCCAGCTGCGCATGTTCGTGCGGGTGGTGGATGCCCTGCGGGGCGCGACCCTGCACCAGTTCCAGATGGACCGTCCCGTGGCAGACCTGCTGAAGCTCGAGGACGAACTCCAGCAGCGGCTGCCGCAGGAGATGGGGTTGGGCAGCGACCCCGGCTCCCTGCGCTCCCAGGCCAAGCTGCCGCGGACCCGCGAGCTCTACACCAAGGCCCTCCAGGTCATCACCGACGGGAACCAGGATTCCGTGCGCCTGGCCAACACCCTGCTCGCCTCTGCCATCGAGCTGGAACCTGACTATGCCCCGGCCCGGGCGGAGTTCGCCTGGACCCTGGCGGAGCTGGGCGCCACCACGGCGCTTGGCCAGGGCCGCTACGACGAGGCCCAGGCGCTCCTGAAGCAGGGGAGGACCGCGGCGGAGAAGGCCATCGCCCTGGATCCCAGCGCCTCCCAGGCCTATCGGGCCCTCGCGTCGATCCTCCTCCGGATGGGGGATATGGAAGGTTCCAGTCGGGCGGCCCTGCAGGCCGTGCGCCTCGATCCCGCGGACCACAAGGCCTACGATGTTCTGGCTGATGTCTTCGCCGGCCTGGAAGGCGAGGACAACCACCAAGCGGCCCGGCGCTACTTCGAGAAGTCCCTCAGCCTCTTCCCCGAGGGCTGGCAGGCCCACCACCGGTTCGGCGTCCTGCTCCAGAACGAGGGCGAGCTTGCCACGGCCCTCCAGCATGCGGACCGGGCCTTGGCGCTTCGACCTTCCGCAGAGTACGCCTACGTCACCGCCGCCGACGCCCTACTGTGGATGGGCCGCACCCAGGAGGCCGAGGCGCGGCTCCGGGCCGGGCTCCGCGAGATCCCCGGCTCCAACGTGCTCCGCAGCCTCATGGCCTACACGGCCTGGGACCGGAACGACCGGCCACTGGCCGAGACCTACCTCCGCGAGTTGGAGGGTGCGTGGCCCGCAGATCACTCCAATACCGTCCTGTTGACCGGGGTGAAGCGGGCCGTGGCCGGAGACGGCACCGGGGCCAGGGCCGGGTTCGAAGCCTACCGACAGAAGCTCGCGGTGTCGGATCTCTCCCAGCGGAAGCACAGCGAGCGGCGAGTCGTCTCGGTGAACCTGTATTTCATGGCCCGCATGACGGCGCGGCTGGGTGACCGCTCCGGTGCCCAGACCATCGTGGAGCTTGCGGATCGCTTCCATCCTGGCAAGCTGCACGTGGCGAAGCAGGATCCGGCCTTCCGCTGAGTTCCCTTCAGGCCTCGGTTCCCTGTGTCTCCAGCATCAAGGCCTCGATGCTTCGACGGACCTCCTGCATCAGCCGGTCCCGATCCGGGAATTCCGTGGGCTGGACGGGAGTCCCCACTCGAACCGTGTATTGACCCGGCCGGAAGAACAGACTGCCCCGAGGCAGCACCTGGAACCCACCTTTGGTGGCCAGGGGGACAATGGGCACCCCCGCCTCCAGGGCCAGGGCGAAGCCGCCCTTTTTGAAGGGAAGCATCTGACCGGTCTGGCTGCGGGTGCCCTCGGGGAAGATCACCACGCTCTTGCCGCCCCGGATCTGCATGGCCGCGTCATGGATGCTGCGGATGGCACGATCCCGGTCGCCGCGATCGATGAAGATGACTCCGGCTGCCCAGGCGGCCCAGCCGACGAAGGGCATGTACTTCACTTCCTTCTTGGCGATGTAGACCGCAGGGACAGGTAGGGCCGCCACGAGGATGGGGGGGTCCATCTGGCTTTCGTGGTTCGACATGAAGATAACGGGCTGGCTCCCGCCGCGGATATCCTCGGGAAGCCGGTCCCAGCCTTCCAAGGTGAAGGGGATGGCGCAGAACCACTCCATGCCCCGGGCAAAGAGGGGCCCGACCGTGAAGAACGCCCGCTGCCGGCCCAGGAAGGGGGCGGCGAGCAGGATCCCTATCACGGTCAGGGGCACTGTCGCCATGGCCCAGGCCATCATGACCACTCCGCCGATCCTCGTGTCCCGCCAGTTGACCACGCCTCCTCCCCGTACCGTCTAAGCTAGCAGTAGTGGAGGTCTCCCGTGGTCATCACCCAGCAGATCCTGACCGATCATGCCGCGCGGAAGAATGCCGAGGGCATCACCTGGTTCGCAGCCGAAGACCTGAGGCGCCTGGGCATCCGGGAGCCCCTGTTCACCGTCATGCAGACCGTCCAGCACACGCTGCGCCTCAAGAAGGCGCACCAAGTGGTGGAATGCCACGGCTACACAGACCGCTGGAGCCTGCAGGACGCGCACTGACCGAAGGCCCCGGAAAACCTAGGGCACCGGGTCCAGCCCCCCATGCGTCAATGGGGAACAGCGAATCAACCGCCACGTGGTCAGCAAGCCCCCGCGCAGGGTGCCGTACCGCTGGATGCAGCCCAGGCCATAGTGGCTGCAGGTGGGCGTGAACTTGCACTGCGTGGGCAGGTGGCTGGAGAGGGTCGCCTGGTAGGCGCGGATCAGGCCGCGGCACACCCAGGCCGTGGGCTGAAAGCGCACCGGCAGGAAGGCTTCAAGGACCAGGCAGAACCCGATGGCCGTCAGGGGGTGGGACAGCAGCCAGTCGGCCATCCTATGCCTTGGCCGCATCGGCCTCGGCCTTCACCTTCCTGGCCTCCTCCAAGAAGGCGGGAACGAGGTCTTCCTCTCTCACCTTCCGGATGAGCTCGCCCTTGCGGTAGATCAGTCCCTCGCCCGCGCCGCCAGCCACGCCCAAGTCGGCATCCTTGGCCTCGCCGGGGCCGTTCACCACGCAGCCCATCACCGCGTAGGTGATGTTCTCGTGGTTGATGAGCTTGAGGCCCTCCTCGATCTCGTTGGCCACACGGTTGAGGTCGATCTGCACGCGGCCGCAGCTGGGGCAGCTCACCATGCGAAAGCCGCCGGTGCGCAGGGCCAGGGACCGCAGCATCTCGTGGCCCACGCGACACTCGTCCTCGCCTTCACCCGTGAGGGACACGCGGATGGTGTCGCCCAAGCCCTCGGCTAGGAGGATGCCCATCCCGACGCTGGAGCGGATGGTGCCTCCGAAGGGGGTTCCCGCCTCGGTGATGCCCAGGTGGAAGGGGTAGTCCACCTGCTTGGCCAGCAGGCGGTAGGCCTGCACGGTGCGGATGACGTCGCTGGCCTTGAGGCTGACCTTGATGTCGCGGAAGCCCTCCCGCTCGAGCACGTCGATGTGGCGCAGGGCGCTCTCCACCATGGCTTCGGGCGTGGCGGTGCCGAACCGGTCCAGCAGGTCCTTCTCGAGGCTGCCGCCGTTAACGCCGATGCGGATGGGGATGCCTAGCGAACCCGCCTTGTCCACCACCGCCTTCACGCGATCCTGGCCCCCGATGTTGCCGGGATTGATGCGAAGGCAGGCCGCGCCGCCATCCGCAGCCACGAGGGCCAGCCGGTAGTCGAAGTGGATGTCGGCCACCACCGGAATGGGACTCCGGTCGCAGATCTCGTGGAAGACCTCGCCCGCCTTCTTGGTGGGCACGCTGACCCGCACGATCTCGCAGCCGGCATTGGCATAGCCGTAGATCTGGTTGACGGTGGCCTCAACGTCGCGGGTGTCCGTCTTGGTCATGCTCTGGACGGTGATCGGCGCATTCCCGCCCACGGGCACCTTGCCCACCAGGATCTGCCGCGTCTGGCGGCGCGGCGCGAGGGGCTGGACTTCCTGCTCGGACATGGGGCCTCGGTCAAAGACCCCAGTTTACCCACCTATGGAGGAGCGTACGCAGCGCGCGGCCCGGTGGGGCCGCGCGGCGGATTCAGCTGCGGATTACCGCTTGAGGTTCAGGGTTTCCTGCAGCAGCTCGTCCGTGGTGGTCACGATGCGCGAGTTGGCCTGGTAGCCGCGCTGGCTCACGATGAGCTTGGTGAACTCGCTGGCCACGTCCACGTTGGACAGTTCGAGGTTGGAGCCCAGGATGGCGCCGCGGCCGCCCTGGTTGGCCAGCCCGATGGTCGGCGCGCCCGAAGCCAGGGTCTGGCTCCAGTGGTTGTTGCCCGACTGCTCGAGGCCGTTCACGTTGGTGAAGCTCGACACGGCCAGCTGGGCCATCTTTAGGATCTGGCCGTTGGTGAAAGTGCCGGTGATCATGCCGTCCGAGTCCACGGTCAGGTCCCGCAGGGTGCCCGCCGGGAAGCCGTTCTGGGAGCTGCTGACCGTCGTACTGGCGGAGCTGAGGCCCGTGAAGGTCTGGCTGCCGTCGGCGTTGATGATGTCGAAGTTGATGGTGCTGTTCGCGGCCGAACCGCCGGGCCAGGTGATGTTCAGGACGCTGTTGTCGCCCGGCACGGGCGGGGTGGGCCCGCCGTTGAGGGAGGAGATCTTACCGGTGGCATCGAACGTGATGGTGCCGGGCAGGGCGGGTGTGCCGGTGATGACCGCGCCGGCGGGGCCGGCCACGGCATAGGTCCAACTGTTGCCTGCACCCTTGGTGTAGGTGATGGTCAGGTTCTGGGAGTTGCCCAGGCTGTCGTAGACCTGGACGGCCGTCTGGAAGGTGGAGCCTGCCACGGCATTGGCATTGAGGTTGACGCCCAGCGACATGTCGGTGGTGGCCTGGGCTCCGAGGGTGGCGGCGGAGACCTGGACAGGCACCATGGCGGTGGTGGTGACGACGTTGCCGGCCGCATCGCGGTTCCAGCCCATGACGCTGGAGCCGTCACTGGCCACGAGGTAGCCGAGGCTGTCCCGGGTGAAGTTGCCCGCCCGGCTGAAGACCTGGGTGCCACTTGGCGTCTGCAGGGTGAAGAAGCCATTGCCCTGGAGGGCCATGTCGAGCGCGTTGCCCGTGGCCTGGAAGGAGGACTGACCGAAGTCCTGGTTCACGGAGTTCGTCTGCACGCCGAGACCGAACTGGATGGGATTGCCGTTGCCCTGGGTGGCCGTCGCCCCCGCCGAGGCGAAGATGTCCCGGAAGGTCATGGTGGAGCCCTTGAACCCGACGGTGTTGATGTTCGACAGGTTGTTGCCGATGACGTTCAGGGCGCTAGCGTTGCTGGAGAGGCCGGAGAGGCCGGAGTAGAAGGCGGAGTAGAGGCTCATGGGTGGCTCCTTGGGTTTGGGGGCGTGAGGGGGAAGGGGGACTAGGCGGTGATTTCGAGAACGTCAGACAGGGAGAAGACATTGCCGCCGGAGGCCAGGTAGATGCCGCCGTTGCTGAAGGTCACGGCGTCCACTTTCATGCTCAGGCTGGTGCGGAAGACGGCGGGTTTCCCGTCGTCAGCGGTGGCGGTCACCTCGACCTTGTAGGGGCCGTCCGGGAGGACATTGCCGCTGGCGTCCTTGCCGTCCCAGGCCATGGCGGTGAGGCCACGGTTGAGATGGCCCTGGGGAAGGGTGGCCACGATCTGCCCGTTGGCGTCCTTCACGGTCAGGGTCACGTTCGCGGCCGCGCCCAGCTCGATGTTCATGCTGGCGGCGCCTGCCTTGAGGTTGAAGCCGGAGCCGTCCACCTTCACGGTCTTGCCCACCAAGCCAGCGGTTTGGGCCTGGAAGAGACCGGCCGTCTGGGTCTGGAGACCCGTCAACAGGCTGTTGGTCTGCTGGGCCTGCTCAAGGCTGGAGAAGCTGGTCAGCTGCTGCACCATCTGGTTCGGATCCTGCCCGGCCCCCGTGGGGTCCTGGTTCTGGAGCTGAGCCACGAGCAGCTTGAGGAAGCCGTCCTTATCCAGAGCATTCTTGGCCGCGGTGGTGGATGTTGAAATGGTGGTGGGCGTGGTCGTGGTGATCATGCCAGTTTGCATGGGGACCTCCAGGAGAAGGGCAGAACAGGAAGCGTGCCGATCAGGCGTAGAGCTCGACGTGGTGCGGGTTCAGGATGGCTGGCACCAGAGCCGCGGGTGATTCTTGCCGGGTGATGGCCGGCTCCGGTACGGCGGGTTCTCGGAAGGCCGGGGCAGAGGGCGTGTCCTGGAAGGGACGGTGACCCTGCTGGAGATCGAAGCTGCCCAGTTGAAGCCCCTGATCCCTGAGAGCCTGCTCCAGGTGGGGGCGCCCTTCACGCACCACCTGCACCGAGGCAGGCTCGGTGATCCACAGGCGGGCATGAACCTCGCCCCCCTCCACCTTCAAGTGGATCGTCACCTGGCCCAGGGAATCCGGGTGGAGTTGGAGTGAAGCTTCCTGGCTGCCGCCCTTCAGCATCCACTTGAGGCCGGTCTCCACCTGAGTGACCAGGGCCGGTGGTGGCGCCACAGGGGTCGAGGGCGCGGGGAGCGGAACGGCCGCGTCGGGAACCTGGACCCGGGAGAACGGGTGGAGCGCTGCGAGGGGAGCGCCATCTGAAACCTGGGGAAGAACAGGCAACCCCAGGGCCTCGCGCTGCGCGGCCGACCCATTTGCCGAGGCGAGGAGTGCCTCTGGGTTCTGCATCGGCAGAGCTGGGGTGCCGCCGCCTTGCGGGGAGCCTGACTGGCGCGTGGCCGGAACCACTGGATCCGCAGGCACCGTCGGGGGGCTCGGGAGCGAAGTCGGGGCGGCCCTGGGCGTTTCGATGGTGCGGGCTGCTTTCACATCCGTTGGCAGGATTCCGGGGGTGGGAGCCTCCAGCCGCCATGGCAGCAAACCAGAACGGGCCATCTCGTTGTCCCGGGTCGCTGGTGGGAGGCTCGTCTCGGCTGCCAACGACAGAAGGGGGGATAGGTTGCCGGGATTGACTTCCGGGGGGCGCTGGGTGGAAGCAGGAGCAAGGGCGCTCTGCTTTGCGGAAGCCACCTGGCCCTGGCCTTCGGGCGCGATCTTTGGCAGAACCGGAAGGTTGATGGGATCGAGTTGGGCCGCAGGTTGGGCCGATGCTGGCGCGAAAGTGTTCGGGGCTGGAACCGTCGCTCCCGCTTTGGGCTGAACCTCGCCGTCTGGTGTGGCCTTGGGCAGGGCTGAAACGTCGATGGGATCGAGCTGAGTCGTGGGCTGGGCGGAGGCAGGCGTGACGGCGCGCGGTGCGGGAACCATGGCGTAGCGTTTCGGCAGTGCTTGGCCCTCTGGTGCAGCCTTGGTCAGGGCGGGCAGGTCGATGGCATCAAGCTGGGGCGCCGGTTGGGCGGAGGAAGGCGTGAAGGCGAACGGTGCGGAATTCGTTGCGCCGGTCTTCGTCTGCACCTCGCCTTCCGGTGCGGCCTTGGTCGGGGCGGGAAGGTCGATGGAATCAAGCTGGGATGTGAGCTGGGCGGAGGAAGGCGTGAAGGCGCTCGGAGCGGGAATCACCGCATCGGGCTTCGGCTGCACCACGCCTTCCGGTG
>Ga0268298_10003111_pt1 | contig 17273 bp, 6 predicted proteins | sample WWTPWeurt_MetaG_FD_194462 | JGI IMG/M metagenome (GOLD analysis project Ga0268298, IMG submission 194462) | Activated sludge microbial communities from WWTP in Nijmegen, Gelderland, Netherland - WWTP Weurt | ecosystem: Engineered > WWTP > Aerobic digester > Activated sludge | place: Netherlands...
TGAAATTCTACTTCGATGGCGATCCAACCAAAACTGGAATTACCATCTGCTGCAGCGATTTCGTTGCTGCCGGTGCAAACGATGAGTTGGTTGTTGACGTTCAAATGTGGGTAGAAGACGAAGAAGGTAATACTGACTATTGCAAAACAGTTGTAATTGTTCAGGATAACCAAGACATCTGTCCTAACCCAGGCTCATTGAAAGGTAGAATTACCGGAGATTTGAGAACTGAAAGCAATGACGAAACTGAATTGACTGATGTTCAATTGTACTTGTCAGCTAACATGATGAGACAAATGATCACTTTGGCTGATGGTAAATACTTGTTCGGTGATCTGGAAGCAAATAGCTACACTGTAAAACCAGTGAGAAATGATGATCCAGTGAATGGAGTAAGTACTGCCGACATTGTGAAGATTCAAAGACATATTCTTGGAATCGAAACATTGAGCAGCCCATACAAACTGATTGCTGCGGATGTTAACTTAAGCAACAACATCACTGCATCAGACGTATCAGAAATCAGAAAACTGATTTTGGGTGTTACCAGCCAATTCAACAAAGTTCAGTCTTGGACATTTGTGCCTAAAGCATATGTTTTCGCTGATCCTACTAAACCTTACAGCGCTCCTCGTGAAATCAGTGCGAACGTTGTAAAAGGTGCCAACGTAATTGAAAACTTCGTTGCCATCAAAATGGGAGATGTGAATACTTCAGCTAGAGGTCACCAGTTTGCAGGAAGCAGCACCAGAAGCAATGGTAAATTGAATCTGGAAGTTGAAAACAATGCAACTGTTGCTGGCGAACTTTACCGCGTTGAATTCAAATCAAGCAATTTCAACAACATTTCAGGATACCAGTTTACTTTGAAATTCGATCGTCAAACATTGTCTTTCGAAGGTGTTGAAGCAGGTGTATTGAATGTGAATGAAAGCAACTTCGGTGTAAACCGTTTGAACGATGGTATCCTGACAACAAGCTGGGATAGCAAAACTGCTCAAACTGTTGATGCTGATGCTACATTGTTTACTTTAGTATTCCGTGCAAGTGCAAATGCAAACATTGGCAACTTGTTGGCTATTACTTCTGATGTAACTGCAGCTGAAGCTTACGATGCTTCACTGAACATCAGCGATGTAAAATTGGGCGTACGCACCGAAAGAGGTGTAGTTGAAACAGGCGTATTCGAGTTGTATCAAAATACTCCTAACCCATTCGCTAAAGAAACAGTTGTTAGCTACCGCTTACCAGAAGCAGGAATTGCTAAACTGAGCATCTATGATGTTACTGGCAAAGTATTGAGAGTATATGAAATGCAAGGAGTTAAGGGAATGAATACCTTCAAGGTACAAAAATCAGACCTGAATGCTGCTGGCGTATTGTACTATCAATTGGATGCCGCAAACCATACAGCAACTAAGAGGATGGTAGTGATCGAGTAATCGATCACTAACCACTCCCAAGTCCTCTAGGTCTGACGATCGTAGATCGTCGACGTGAGAAAAGTTAAATCGGTTTTTGGGATGGCCTCTTCTCGAGCAATCGGGAGGGGGCTTTTTTTTTGTATCAAGTTTTAAAGTCAATTGAAATTGAATTCATCCATGGGTGCATGCTAACTTACAGGAACGAGAGCACGCTATGAATTTTCAAACTCAAGAAGAGGCATTTGTCCCCCAAGTGCATGATTTAATGCGACAACAGAACATAGGCTCAAATAAAAATCTTGCAGGATACGCAAGAGGTGGGCAATCTACAAGCCATCGACCATGAGTTACCCGGATGGATTTTGATCTGTGCCATGGTGGTTTCCACCGCCTGATGCATAAATTGGTATTGAAAAGTTGGTATGGCGTATTTTATTGGACAAAAGCTTTTGGAGTGCTCATCCCTAGAAAAAAATAAAATATTAGATATTTAATTAATATTCAAATAATTGTAATATAGTATTATATATATAAAATAAAAATGTAATATTTTTACAAATAATTGTTTTGTAGTTATTTAAACATTACATAATTTTGTAATGTGTTTTAATCATACCCCATCCCATAAACACCCTTCCCAACTAATTCATCCCCTTTTACAGTAGGGTATTCAAAAGTCTCCCAACGATCAGTAAATAACGGCTTTCATGAAAGTCTTGAATCCTTCATCATCATGAATCTGGATTGTATCCGCGCATGTTGAATGTGGAAAAGACGCATGGCATTGATGTAGACTTGTTTTTTGAAATTTAGCTTATATGTGCACCATAAACTCTTTAGAAGGATTTTGGCAAAGAATGAAACTTCCCAGTTCATTATGGTCTGTCCTGTTGATGATCGGAATTTGTGCTCAGCAGGGCAGATCTGGTGCATCCTATTCCCCCATGTTGGCGATTCAGGTTTCAGCTCCAGCCGATATCACGATCAACATTCGGTCGGTTTCACGATGTGACACGACTTTCTTGCTGCCTCCAGCCACTTTTTCGGGCAATTGTTCGAATGTCTTGACTTTTTCTACCACTACGCAATTCAATTCTTTTGCTACAAATGGCGGAGGACCATTTTACTTTCCTCCAGGGATTCATAAAGTCTATTTTCAAGTTTCCGATAACTGCCGAATGAATGGTATCGATTCAATGACGGTCACGGTATTTGATGGGGAATTGCCTCAAGTGGTATGTGCCCCGTCGCAGACCATTAACTTGCCTGATAATGGGTATGCCGAAGCACCTGCCTATATTTTTGATGGGGGTTCATCGGACAATTGTGGTCATGTCTATTTTAAAGTCAGAAGGATGTTTCCTTCACTTTCTCCCGATTGCCAGATTCCTGGCACCACGCTGGTGAATTATGATGACCAGGTAAGTTTTTGTTGCGCCGATGTGGACTCAGGGGAAATCTTGATCTTGTTAAGGGTGTACGACATTTTTCCAGGTGTTGGCCCTGTTGGTGATACTTTGTTGCGTGGTCATTATGTGGATTGCATGGTACGCGCACTGGTACGGGACAAGATTCAGCCAGAATTGGTTTGCCCTTCCGACTATACCATTTCATGCGTACATGACCTTGATAGTCTGCTTGACAAGCAGATTTTGGGTTCTTTTGATAATTGCGGTATTCTCAATATTGATACATTGGATGAAGACAACCGGGATGCTTGCGGGTCGGGTATATTTATTAGGACCTACGTTGCTACCGATGTTCACCGATTGGAGACGCAATGCAGGCAAACCATTGCAGTGGTTCGCGCTCATACATTCAACGGATTGGACACCAACCAATTGAAGTGGCCGGATCACAAAGTTATATACGCATGCAGGATTCAGGTGGACACCATTCAATCAGGTGCTCCGAGGATATATGATGATGCTTGTGCGTTGGTGGTTCATTCGTATCGGGATGAGGTATATCAATTTAATCATGGTGGAGTGTGCGCAAAATTGCTTCGATATTGGGAAGTGATTGATTGGTGTAAATACAACCCTTTGTTGAAACCTAATCCAAAAATATCAGCAAACGGCTATTATTCATATGTCCAGGAAATTAAAGTCTTTGATACCATCAGACCAGAAATTAACTGGTTGAGTGATACGATTGTCGGTATCAATACTCCTGATTGTTCAGAGGGATACGTTTCACTTCCCTCCGCAACGGCGTTTGATTGCGGAAGCAATGCACATATTGGATTTCGTTTTGAGGTTGATTTGTTTTCAAACGGAACGGTTGATGCCCGTGGAGTTGGAAATAACCCGAGTGGAAAGTATCCGGTAGGCCACCATGTCATCACCATGTTTGCAAAAGATTCATGTCATAATGAGGGGAGCAAGACCCTCGAACTTACAGTAAGGGATGCTAAAATTCCTCAGGCAATTGCCATGTATGGAGTATCCTCCAGCCTCATTGCAATGCCTAATGGACCGATGGTTTCAGTAAATGCTCGCCTCTTCAATAACAAAAGCAGTGACAATTGCACAGTGGCTCACAACCTTCGATTTTCGTTTTCCAATGATGTGAATGACACCACTCGCATATATACTTGCGATAGCCTTGGGAGAAGAGACATACGCTTGGTAGTCTGGGACGAAGCAGGCAATAGCGGTGAAGTGTTCACATATTTTGTTGTGGATGATATTTCAGGGCTTTGCCCCACCACCATTCAGAACGTTCGGGTTGAAGGGGCAATTGTAACTTCCAATGATCAGCCGGTACCCCATGCCGACGTGAAGTTAAGTTTCAACCAATTGGAAAAACAGATATGGACGAACACACAAGGTGGATTTATTTTCCAAGATGTTCCGGGAAATTCGGTGATTCAATTGAGGGCCAATCACTCAAGCGATTTTGCGAATGGTTTGTCTACGGCCGACATCATTCAAATTCAAAGGCACATACTGGGCATTGAAACCATTTCAGATCCCGTTCGGAGAATTGCTGCGGATTTGGATATGAGTGGTGGAATTTCGACGAAGGACGTGGTTTACTTGCGAAATTTGATTCTTGGGAAACAATCCAGTTTGCCACATTTTAAAAGTTATGTTTTTATTGATCCTGCCTACAAATTCGCGGATCCAGAAAACCCTTACTTTGAATTAACCAATTGTCAAAATATTGAATTAAGGATTGACTCTTCAAATCAAAAAGTCAATTTCCGTGCAATCAAATTGGGTGATGTCAATTTTAGCTATACATCTTCTGGTTTGACCAGCTACAGCAGTGTCAAAACCATATTTTACCAATTAGGTGAGCGTTCCATTTCATTTTATACCGTTGAAAGCGACCTGCTCTCAGGATTTCAGCTAGGATTGCAATTTGATGGACTGTGTCCCAATTCAATAGTAAACATTGAAAGCAATCTGAAAGGTTGGACCAAGGATCATTTCAGATTAGATGGTGACAAAATTTTTATAGCGTATACAAATCCATTAGGAATATCCCAAGGCGTTCCAGCTCCATTGTTTACGGTTTTATTTACCACAGAAATGAATCAATGTCAACCCATTGTAGGCTTGCTTGAGGATTTTTCAAGTGAATGGTACCAGTTGGGAGAATCCCTAAATGTACAATTGCATAAACAATACCCTTCAAAGGCTTCAAACTTTAAAGCAGCAATTGTCCCGAATCCTATTCAAAATCATTCCTTGTTGAAAATATTTAGCACTGATAGGACTCAAGTGGATATTGAGGTTTATGACATTGAGCGAAGAGAAGTTGAGTTCATGGTCAAATCTTTGGAAACAGGTGAAAATTCAATTGAATTGAATGCACTTTCTTGGCCTGGACCAGGAGTTTATTTTCTAAAAATTACCAACCATATTCAAACGGAAGTATTGCGCATTGTAAAGCTCTAAATAAGAAATATTAGCAGGTATTAATTTATACAATCTGACAAGTATGAAAATATTTTCCATAAAGCATCCCATCCCAAAACAGTTCATCCAAAGTTCGATCCACTTATGGATTGGTTTCTTTGGTTTGATCATCAGTAATACACTGAAGGCCGCTCCTGAGAGTTGGCCTTCAGCTTACGGTGATGACTACTATGTTGAGGAATTAGACATTATGCAATTGAGCTGCAAGGGAACTGTGCAGGTGTCAGTTGACCAATTTGGGGAGGCATTGATTACTCCCAAAATGTTGCTTACAGACAATCATATAAATTATGGCATTTACAAGGTTTTTATTAACCAAACTGGACTCAATAAGGTTTTTTGTAGTGACATTGGTAAACAAGTAGTTGCAACGGTGTTGGATACCACCAATGGAATGATGTGCTGGACCACATTGAAAGTGGAAGATAAACTGCCTCCATCCATTGTTTGCAGGGCCGATACGATCTCTTGTTCCAATAACCCTTTTGAAGTGAATTACAGTCAGTTTGTACTGGCCACAGACAATTGTCAAACACACGCCACTACGGTTGCAGATATGCGCCTCGAACAATTTGATTGCTTAAATGCGCGATATACCATGGTGATGCACTTGAATTGGATTGCCACCGACAATTCTGGAAATTCTGCGACCTGTGCGCAAGATATTTATTTTAAGAAAGCAAGCGTGGACAGTATCGTTTTTCCTGCAAATGACACCGTGTATTGCCCCAATCCAGACTTGAATGCTACAGGTGTGCCATTGTTGTTTAATGACACAGTGAGTCATTTGTGCAATTTGGTGGCGGGTCACGTCGATGATTCCATTCTGGTTTGTGGTGGAATGTATAAGATCAATCGAAGATGGACTGTGGTAGATTGGTGTACAAAGAATTTGAGAATGCATACACAGGAAATTTTGGTTAGCGATACCACTAAACCTGTTTTGACATGCCCGAAAGATACCATTGTGTATACACGATACAATAGTTGTACGGTTCATTATAACATCCGTCCAATTGCGGCCAACGATGTGTGTTCTGGTACATTTGGTATTTTGCAAGCTGTGCGTGTAGACAGCAGTTATGTAGTGGTTCCTGGAAGTACCATTACTTTGGATATCGGCAAGCATAGTCTTGATTATATTGCTTTCGATCCTTGCGGTAACTCTGACACGTATACTGCATACGTCGAAGTGAAAGATAGGATTAGCCCAACCATGATTTGTCCACCAGGCTTGGTGGTTTCATTGGATCCTCGAGGTGAAGTGGAGGTCACTGCAGAGTATATAGCGGCGCGAGGGTTGGTAAATGATAATTGTTGCATAGATACCGTACAAATTCGACGTATGAACTTTGCTTGTGGTCGTCCACAAGATACATTGTATGCTGATGCAGTGGGATTTTGCTGTGATGATATTGGCGATACGGTGATGTTGGTGTTGAAGGCAACCGATTGCAGCGGAAACATGAATTTTTGCATGATCGAAATATATGTTCAAGATAAGAATCCGGTTACTGCACCACAGTGCCCAGATGATCTCGAACTGAGTTGTTCTCAGGATTACAATGATTTAAAACTTACTGGAAGTTATTACGTGATATCCTCATGCTTGGATTCCATTCAGGGGGGATACAAGGATGAAATTCAAATTGACAGTTGCAAGAATGGTGAAATTAGGAGGCAATTTTACATAACTTATCCAGATGGTTCAGTTGACAGCTCATGTGTTCAATTGATCAGCATTTTAAATTATTATCGGTTTGATGAAGCGGACATATTGTGGCCGGTTGACACGACCATACCCGCTTGCACCAATTTGGATCCTTCCAATATTCAAAGTTTTCCAACCAATCCATTGGATACGTGTGGAAGTGTTTATTTTAGTTATGATGATTTAAATCATATTTTTTCGCCAGATAGCTGTGAGATTTTACCAAGGGTATGGACCGCATATTCGGCTTGTACGCAGACTTCTGCCATAGATACGCAATATCTAACCTTGGTGGATTTGAGCCATTCAAAATTGATTATTCCCAACGATACCACATTGCGAAATGGGATTGATTCCTGTTCCCGTTTGGTACCGTTGAAGACGGCTATCCTGACGGGATGCGGAACTTTTGCAAAGATTACAAATTCATTTAACAATGGGGGAGCGAATGCGAGTGGGGTTTATCCATTAGGTATAACCAAAGTGATTTTTACTGCAGAAGATTCATGTGATGTTTTGAAAGACACATTGACCATTATCATACTGGATCAGGAGAGTCCTTCAACAATTTGTAAGATTCTGAACTTGAACATGAATCCTAATGATACAATAAAATTAACAGCACGCGGATTACTCGAAGAATATGAAGACAATTGCACTGCAAAAAATAAACTATTGATTTCATTTTCCAGTACAAACTTCAACGATACGACGCGCTACATTACTTGCGCAGATCTACCTTCCATTCCAGATACTTTCATTTATACCGTGTACGTGAAAGATTCGTCGGGTAATAAGGGAAATTGCCTTGCACGGGTGCATGTATTTGATCCCAATAATTATTGCACAACGGCTTTAAGAATCGGAGATGTATCAGGAATGGTTCGGTTAAGAGATGGAGCTCCCATGAAAGGGGTAGAGGTTCGACTGGTGGGTTTTGGTGACAAGCGGTTGACCGATGCTTTTGGAAATTTCAAGTTTGGATCCATTTATACCAACCAAGCATATACAGTGAAACCATCGTACAACATGAATTGGGCAGAAGGTTTGAGTACGCAAGACATTGTTATGCTTCAAAGGCATATTTTGGGCATTGAGGAATTTACGAATCCGTATCAGTGGATTGCCGGCGATGTAGATCGGAATGGTCGTTTGACAGCTGCAGACATCACCTGGATGAGGAAATTGGTGCTTGGAAAAATTGCAGAAGTACCAGGCAATGAATCATGGAGATTTGTCGATGAAAAATATCATTTTACGAATTTGCTAAACCCCTTGGCAGAGTTGTTTGCTGAACAGAATACACTGAATGGTTTTTGGCAAGACACCAACATTAACTACCGGTCCATAAAAGTAGGCGATGTAAGCGCCATGAATGGTTTGATGGGGAGTGATTACAGCCAGCGCATGCAAAAAATGAAACTTAAGATCTTTGATCGTGCATTTGAACCATCCGATGTCATGCAGGTTGATTTGCGTTTGGATAAAAAAATCAACCTGGAGGGACTACAACTACAACTCAATATCGACCAGCAGTTGGTTGAATTGTTTAAAGTTGAAATCATCCACGGCTTGTGTGGTTCGAGGAACTTGGGTGATGAAGAGTATGAATATGTAAACGGTCAGTTAAAAATAAGTTGGCTATCTGAAAAAGATTGTTTGGAATGGGAGGAAGACGAATGCCTTATTCGATTGACGCTTGGAGGATTGAGAAAAAGTAAGCTTTCACAAGTTATTTCACTAGGAGGCCAAATAGAAAGTGAATTGATCCCTCATGGAAACATACCGGTACCTGTTATGTTGGAGTTTCATCAAGACTTGCGCATGCCATTGGTCATTGATTCTTGGAATGTGGATCCGAATCCCTTTGATGCAGAATGTGAAATTAATTTTTATGCTTCAGAGAGGGGAACAGGTCAATTGAAATTGTTTGATGTCACGGGAAAAGAAGTGCTTGTAAAACCAGTAAACTTTGGAAAAGGTATGAATACGGTTATGATTTCTTCAGGCGATCTACCATCGAATGGAACATATATATATTATTTCCGAAGCGCTGAACTCAGCAGGCAAGGCTCCATTGTGCGCTTTAAGAAGTAATCCATTGGATCAATGGGAGAAATTCTTGGATTTCAAAATATATTATATTATTTTAAATCATAAAATATAGTAAATCAATTAAATATAAATAATAAATAAATGTAATATAAAAATTAACCCTTAATTTTGATATTGCGAATGCGTTGGGGTACTACATTTGCCTTCGTATTAGAATTATCTGCTATTTGTAAGCCATTGAAAAAAAATAGTTAACAAATAGTTGGTAATTTGAATATAATTACTACTTTTGCGGTAGTAAAGTTTTTCCCAACCCAGAATATACAGATCCTCTCTTTAGTACAAGCAATTTTAGCTTGTTATCCAACCCAATGATTATAGACCCTCTAGGTTCTTCCCCGGCAAGAGCTGAACGGATGTTTTTTGCATCCTTTGGTTTTTTCTCCTAAGAAGAATAAGAAATGTTTTTAGCCTTTGCAGTCGAGTCATCTTCTGCAAACCAGTATATGCATTTATTATTTTTTAACAACTAAATAGAGGATCTCATGGAGAAAACGAGTTTTACGTTTGACTTCCGCAGATTTAAAAATCAACTAACAGGTCTACGCCTGACTTTTTCTATCTGCCTTGTGTGGCTGGTAGCATTTAATCCCACCAGAACACTCCAAGCCCAATGTTCAATGGCTTGCAATTCACTTATTCAAGTTTCCCTGGACGCAAACTGCCAGGCTACGGTTACTGCCGCAATGATGTTGAATGACACATTGACGGCTTGTCCTGCTGGCCAGTTTACTGTAAGGGTATTGAAGTATGACATTCCAATTCCAACTTCTCCTGTAGTCACTGGCGCTTATGTTGGTGAAACATTAAAAGTTGAAGTCCGTGATAACATTTCCGGAAACAAATGTTGGGGATGGGCAAAAATCGAAGATAAACTTCCACCTGTTATTGAATGTGGAAGAGACACCATTCCTTGTTTTGTCGCATCAACTTATGCACCTTTTGCTTATGATGGATGTGGTTTGGATACGGTCATTCTTACCAATGAATTGATTACTCCGCTGAATTGTAATCCTCGTTTTATCAAGCAGGTGGTACGTACATATGTTGCGTATGACATTCATGGAAACAAAACTCCTGCATGCAATGATACCATTTTATTAAAGCGATTTGATACCTCGCGCGTTATTTGTCCGATCAGTTGGACACTAGGAGGTAGCAATGCAATCAGTTGCAAGGATATTAAATATAATAGAATCCCACTCGATAAGAATGGCCATCCCCATCCAGATTACACCGGTGTTCCAAGATATTCCGATACGATTTCCAGATCTCCAGTAGTCCTTCAAACAATTGATCTGTGGCCTGTTCGGGATATCTATTGCAACATCGCAGTGACCTATGAAGACATAGATCTTGGCGTGATCAATTGTGTTCAAAAATACATGCGTATGTGGACCATTCGCGAATGGTGGTGCAATACGGAGGTGGTTCGTACCTGCATGCAATTCATTGAAGTGGTAGATCGCGAAGCACCTTATGTACACGCTCCTTACGATTTTGATGCAACCACTGATGGAGGCTACAAATGTCAGGCTACTGTAAATATTCCTCCGGCTACTGTATACGATTCATGTCAAGGAAATAATGTTCGTGTTGATGTGGTCTATCCGGGAGGTATTTTGACCAATCGCAATGGAGGTGTTGTGGTTTTACCAGTTGGAGATAATACCATTTACTATCGTGCATACGATAACTGCTATAACTTGGGAGTAGATTCATTGGTGGTGCATGTATTGGATAAGACAGCGCCAGTTGCTGTTTGTGACCGTGAAACCGTAGTTTCCTTATCCATTTATGGTACAACCCATGTGTATGCCAAGACATTTGACGATGGAAGCTACGATGACTGCCATATCGATTCATTCCTAGTAAGAAGAATGGATAACGGAGCTCCATGTGGCCAACAAATTAGTTGGTTCAGGCCATATGTAGAATTCTGTTGTGCAGATGTGGGTAAAACCATCACAGTGGTTTTCAGAGCAAAGGATAAACATGGCAATTACAATGATTGCATGGTACTGGTGGAAGTACAGGATAAAATTAAACCTACATGTTATCCTCCAAAGGACTTGACTGTGGCATGTGATTTTCACTTCGACATCAACGATTTGACGGTATTTGGTGAAATTCAGCGTGATTCTGCATACTTTAATTACCCTCGTAGAATAACCTATAAAGGAGCAGGTGGAACTCCTGTTACCATTAATTTCCATGATGGTTTCGCTCACGACAATTGTGACTTCACCATTGAGAAGAGTCATGTGGATTACCGCACCCAATGCAATGTGGGTACCATTGTAAGAACCTGGATTGTAAAAGACGGAAATGGTTCGGATACTTGTCGCCAAACCATAACATTTACCAATTTCAATCCTTACAATTTTGCTAATATTTGGTGGCCTCGTGATACGACATTGTATATGTGCTTGAATCCGGATCGTTTGAAACCAGATTCATTGGATAGCTATCCTTTCTTACATAATGAGACCAAATGCGATTTGTTGGGTATTAGTTGGGAAGATCATTTATTCAGAATCGTCCAAGGTGGTGATGCTTGTTACAAGATTATCAGAAAGTGGAAAATCATTGACTGGTGTCAAGTGGTTTATACTCCGTCCGGAGCTGTATTCCAAACTGCGATTCACGATCAGATCATTAAGGTTAATAACCTGGTTGATCCAACCATCAATGCCATACCTACGCAAGACACAACAGTCTGTACGTTGGATTCATGCACCAATGGTTACATCAGTTTGATAGCTTATGGCGATGATGATTGTACACCAGACAATGAAATTGCATGGGAATATCTGATTGATGCTTACAACAATGGCACATTTGATCATGTGTATTCAGGTGTAGGAAATGTCATCAATGCCAGTGGAAGATACCCATTGGGTACGCATAAAATTAAGTACGTTTTCGAAGACCGTTGTGGCAATAAGGTTGCGGAAGAACGCTTGTTTACAATATTGAATTGCAAAGAGCCAACTCCTTACTGTATCAATGGCGTGGCAATCGATTTAATGCCTTTGGATACAAACCGCGATGGTAAAATTGATTGGGGCATGATTGAAGTGTGGGCAAGTGATGTTGATCAGGGTAGTTATGGAGCATGTAAAAACCCGATTACTTTAAGCTTCTCCAGCGATACCACCAATAAGTCAAAAGTATTTGACTGTAGAACTTTGGGTCAACAGACAGTCCAACTTTGGGTGACCGATAGACTTACAGGTAAGCAAGCATTCTGTAGAACCTTTATAGAAGTACAAGACAACAATAAAGCTTGTGGAAGAACGCTGCAGGGTGGAACAATCAATGGATTGGTATCCAACAAAGAAGATAACCATACAATGAACGATGTGGAGGTCAGTCTGGTAGATCAGAAAAATCAAGGTACTCCTACCGTTTCAAAAGTGGTCACTGCTTCTGATGGAAAGTATGCCTTCGCCAATATGCCGCTCAATAATGGTGTGTACAATGTAACACCAAGCCGAAATACAGATCCATTGAATGGTGTTACAACGGCGGATATCGTGAAGATTCAACGTCATATTTTAGGAATTGAGACCTTGACATCACCTTATAGAGTGATCGCTGCCGATGTAAACAATGATAAAAATATTACCTCAAAAGATATCGTCGAATTGAGAAGATTGATCCTGGGTGTTACTTCAAAATTCGCTTCCAATGAAAGTTGGGCGTTTGTAGATGCAGCTTACCAATTTGCAAATGCGGGCGATGAAGTTTTGAAAGAAAATTGGCCTAAGAGCTACTTGATCAATCCTTTCAACAAGGATATGAACAACATCGATTTCAGAGGAATCAAGATTGGAGACATCACAGGAAATGCTTCTGCTGGTTACAATGCAGTGACAACGAGAGGCAATTTGGCGGCCTTCGATTTGATTGCCGATGAAATGAGCTTTGAAGCAGGAAAAGATGTCTTTATTCCTGTGTATGTGAGAGAGCATTCAATGATTTCGGGAATGCAGTTGTCCATGCAGTTTGACCCTAAAACGCTTGAGTTTGTGGAAATTCAATCTGCAGCTTGTAATTTGAACAATGACAACATTGGTCATGCAACGACAAATCGCGGAATCATTACATTGAGCTGGAATAGCCACGTTGACTTCGACATCAACCAGGGCGAGAAAGTATTCACGCTCAAATTCAAGGCTCTTTCACAAGGTACTCTCTCAAATGCACTACAATTTAACTCAACCATTACTCCTGCTTTAGCATTTGATGCTAATCTGGATGAAATGGATCTAAAGCTAAGCTTTAGAAATAGTAATGGTACACTGAAACCTCAACAAGGAATCATTGTGTATCAAAATCAACCCAACCCTTTCTCTGAGTTCACAGTCATTGGATATGAGCTTGCACAAGCAGCAAATACCACTTTGACGGTTTATGACCTCAACAGCAAAGTGCTTTATAAAGCACAGATGAATGCTGTAAAAGGTTATAACCAATTTGAACTCAATACATCACAACTTGGAGTAACAGGTGTTCTGTTCTACCAATTGGATGCGGCCGGTTATACCGCGACGAAGAGAATGGTTGTAATCAAATAAGGCTAAATTCGTTTTGTTCTAAAGAGTTTACTGTTTTTGGGATGGGACCCCTCTCCATAAAAGTCATGGAGGGGGTCTTTTTTTTTTATGAATTTCCATCTTATCCATACGTACAATTTTTGATGAAATTTAAGTTGGAGACGTGACGTCAAGTTGACATCCATAAAATTGATGTTTGAGTAAATGGCGCGCATGATTTAATTTTGTAATGAGCATTGTATGGCAAGAATTTTGGGAATTGATTTTGGAGTAAAACGTTCAGGAATTGCTACAACGGACCCGTTGCAAATCATAGTAAGCGCATTGGCAACCATACCGACCATGGAACTAAGATCTTATTTGGAGCGTTATTTGCTGGAGGAGAAGGTTGAGAAGTTGGTGATTGGATTACCCAAGCATCGGGACGGTAGTTATACGGAATTGAAACCCGACATTGATGATTTCTGTCAGTGGGTTAGCTTAAAATATCCAAACATTACCATAGAACAGATTGATGAACGCTTTACCTCTGTTTTGGCCAAAAATGTAATTCTTGATAGTGGACTTAAGAAAAAGGATCGCAGTGATAAAATGCGATTGGATAAAATCAGTGCAGTCTTAATTTTGCAACGTTATTTAGGACATTTTTAATAGAGTTTATGGTTTTACCTATTGTACTTTATGGAAACCCCGTTTTAAAATTAGTGGGAAAACCTATTGACCCTGATTATCCTGATTTGGCTGAATTCATCGCTCATATGTGGGAGACAATGTATTTTGCAAAAGGTGTTGGTTTGGCAGCTCCGCAGGTTGGTAAATCCATCCGGTTGTTTGTAGTGGATTCAATGCCTTATTATGAGGAAGAGAACTCTCCTGAAGGAATAAAGAAGGTTTTTATCAACGCACAAATCATTCATGAATTTGGTGATTCATGGGGGTTTGAGGAGGGTTGTTTAAGCATTCCAAAGATCAATGCGGAAGTGCAACGTAAAGAAACTTTGCTCATCCGCTACCAGGATGATCAGTTTAATTGGCATGAAGAGGAATACAATGGATTAAATGCCAGGATCATTCAACATGAGTATGACCACATCGAAGGTATTTTATTTGTTGAAAAAGTGAGTCCAATGCGTAAGAGATTATTGCAGTCTAAATTGGATAAAATAAAAAAGGGATTGGTGGATGCCAAGTATCCCACAAGACCTTGACCACTAAAGGTCGAGGAGTCTTTTTTAAAAGATTGATATTTTTTTCTTTTTCTCAACTGAATATGCAGTGGGTTATTAATATCTCTTTGGTCGTTTGACGTAGTAAAATCTTGTAGTTTTTTTATTTACCAGGAGTAAAGAAAATGCAATCGGCTATTCACAAATATTTTTATTGGTATGGTCATAGAAACCATGGGGGGAATTCCCTATTTTGCTTAAAGGACCTTTAAGTTTCCAAATTTTTGCCTAGGTCTATTATATTTGCATAAAAGCAAAATAAAATGCGGATTGCAAATTTTATATTAGTATTTATATTAATATGTAATTATCAGACATTTAGTCAAAAATATAAAATTTTAACTTTGAATGAGGGTTCATACGATTACATCAATCAGAAAGTTGATGTTCCTGTAACTCTCGGCGAATATGATTTTACAAACAAGCTTTATCGCAAGCTGGATCAAATAGATGGAGCACGTTTTGCATCAGATTTAGTGTTGTCTGGAAATTCAATTTGGGTTGCTGCTGACCGATACCTCATCGAATACAACCGCACCACCCGTACTCGAGTTCGTGCTTTGGAAATCGAGGGCATCCGTAAAGTTGCCCTTTATGGCCAATTTCTGATTGTTACACGTGGAGAATACTTGAAGCAGTTGTCATCTTACGTTCAAATTTATAGACGGAAAAATCTAAGTCTTGCATTTGAAATACCTTACCAAAAATTACCCTACACCGCCGAAAATATTGTGATTCAAAATGACAAAGCCTACATTTCCATCAATAACGGTTTCGTTTTTGGTGAGGAAGTTGGTAAAATCATTGAGATTGATTTAAACAATATGCAATGGACTAATACCATCGATCTGGGAGATGAAGGAAAAAATCCAGAGAATCTCGTATACCATAGTAATAAGTTATATACTCTAAATAACAGAGATTTTCAAAGCAGTTCTATTTCTGAAATCAACCTTGCAAATTTATCAAAACAAACGGTGGTATTAAGCGACGTACAATCTTTATGCGGTACTTCGGCATTGATTGGAAATGCAATTCTTTATCAGGAATATGGTGAGACAAACGTTGGGCAATTTGAACTGTCGTCAAGGCAATCGGGTTATTATAAGGAGCTTGGTGAATCCTTTTATGGAATGACATTTGACAGCATCGGGAAGTTGTTGTGCGCAGGGACCACTGATTTTAAAACTTCAGGAGAAGTTTTTGTATACAATCAAAACTTTGATTTGCTTTATCGTTATTCAGCTGGTGTAGCACCAGGCTATTTCGCTTTTGATTATGCGGATCCATTGATGGAAGATGAGCAATTTAGAATTGTACCCAATCCAGCTTCATCCTATTTGGATATTCTGCTGGAAGGCAATTTGAACAAAGTTCAAATTTTTGATTTAAGTGGAAGGTTGCTCATCGAACATAATTCCGGCCATATCTATGTTGGACTGCTCCAACCTGGAATGTATACCTTAGAAGTGGTAACTGATCAATTTACCAAGTCAAAGCCATTCATCATCGACTAAGATTCAATAATTATCCTAAGGTTTTTTTTTGGCATACCTGTGTATTGGGTCTTGTTGAACAAAATTCATTCCAGATTGCTTCTATTAATTTAACTTTTTTAATGAGAACTTGCGTGGTAATCTGAGCAGTTTCAATTCCAATTGGTAAGCCAGGGATTTTGATGATTTGGGGATGGCAATCAAACAAATCCAGGGACGGAATTTGGCAGTAAAATTTTCAGATCCAGCATTGTGACGATGAAAGCGGTCAGCGAGGTCGTTGGTGTGACCGATGTAAAAAATCTTAAACTTAACGGAAAAGAGAATGTAAACGAAGAATGGGGTGTCCATAAAAGTAGCGGAAGGTCAGGGATGCTGACGATCCCAACAAGACAAAGTGAAAGGAAAATAAAGGGCCGAAACGTTGGGATGTCAGCATGCTGACATATCGACCAAGGGAAAAGAATCATGAAAATAAGCTGGAAAGGTCGATATCGTCAGCATTCGAACCTGGAGGAAAGTGAGCAGAATCTGAAGCATGTTTGGAGATAAAATCAATCAATCTTTTCCTTGAAAGATTTTTCAGTTTCAATTCCAATTGGTAAGCCAGGGATTTTGATGATTTGGGGATGGCAATCAAACAAATCCAGGGACGGAATTTGGCAGTAAAATTTTCAGATCCAGCATTGTGACGATGAAAGCGGTCAGCGAGGTCGTTGGTGTGACCGATGTAAAAAATCTTAAACTTAACGGAAAAGAGAATGTAAACGAAGAATGGGGTGTCCATAAAAGTAGCGGAAGGTCAGGGAT
>Ga0268298_10003112_pt1 | contig 17266 bp, 25 predicted proteins | sample WWTPWeurt_MetaG_FD_194462 | JGI IMG/M metagenome (GOLD analysis project Ga0268298, IMG submission 194462) | Activated sludge microbial communities from WWTP in Nijmegen, Gelderland, Netherland - WWTP Weurt | ecosystem: Engineered > WWTP > Aerobic digester > Activated sludge | place...
CCGTTTGGCCGAGCGCGAAGAATTGCGCCCGGATCGGTTGATCGCCCGCGTCGAAGTCGGCGCTGTTGGAGTCGTACAGGGGCTGCTTTAGCCCCTTCAGACCCGAAACCACCTCGCCGCCAGCGGTGCTTGGCGCGGTGGGGACACGCCGCATATTCGGCGCTTGCACAGGTTGTTGCCAGTTAGCCATGATGTGAGTCCCGGTTGAGTGTTGCTCCTTGGTTATGGTCGTGGAGCGGCGACCTTAACTTCATCAAGCGGCGAGCAGGATTTGCACCTGCGACCTTCGGTGGCGTGCGTGGCACATTTCACCGACGCTCTGCTACTGAGCTATCCCCGCGTTTTGCCGCCCTCTTGCGAGAGCGGCACGTAGCGCGTTACCGCTACGTTCACGACCCCCATTAGCCGATGGTGCGCGTGAAGTTACCGTTCAAGAACACGGTAATCACGAAGTCACCGCCAGTCGGAACCGCGGCCGCCAACGTCGCGTTGTTGGCGTTGTACGCCAATTCGACGCGGATCAGACGGCGTGAAGGAATCGGGATCACCGGGTTGAACTTCTTCACCATCGACAGCAGCGGGCTGGCGCTGATGAATTGGTCCGGTTGCGCGTTGTTCATCTGCGGAACGCCGGTCAGGCCGGTGCCACCGTAGACGATGGGGTGTTCCGTCTTTTGCAGGATGTCGTCCACGTAGACCGAGAGGATGCTGTCCTCGATCAAGTGCGACAGATACAGGATCGTCGCGTCGGCGGTGGGCGCGTTGCCGACCGGGTAGAACGACATGATGATCTGGTTCACCGTGCCGGCAATCGGCCGTTCCAACTGGCGCGATGCCAACATGTTCGTTTCCGCCCGCGTTTTCGGGTACGCGAAACCCGAACCCGTGGTGTCAAGCGGGAACACGAAGAACGAGATCGGCCGCGGAATCACGCTGCCCGCTGGCAACTTGTAGCTGTCGTAGCGGGACTTGTTCGATTGCAGCGCCTGCGCCTGAATGAACAGGTCGCCTTGCGGCGTTTGACCAACGGGAAGAGCAGTTGCCATGTGAGTGATCTCCTATGTGTGGGTGGTGGATTAGCCGATGCTGCGGCTGAGTTTGCCCGCCAGAATGATCCGCACGTAGAAGGTCTCGGCGATGCTGTAGCCGGCCGACGTGAACAACTCGACCTTGAAATTCAGGCCGGAGGGGATCGAGTACACCTCACCGAACTTGTGGTAGGCGAGGATTTGCGGCGAACCGAGGTTCTTCACGCTCACGCCAGCCGTGGAGTTGGCCGAGATGTTGAATCCCGGCGACGGGAGGCGGTCACACTTTTCCTCCCAGATGGCGACGTTCTGCTGATAGAAGCGCAGCACGCTGTACGAGCGGAATTGCTGCATCGTCGCCGTGGTCGGCCGAGCGCCACCCGCGGCTTTCGTGCCGAGGATTTGCACTTGGATGCCGGTCATCGCAAACGATTGCGGCGCGGGGAACTGGCCGCCGTCACCCGGCATGTTGTAGTCGCTGGGGTCTTTGATGGTGCCGGCGAGGGCGCCGGTTTGGTAGGTGTTCGAGACGAAATAGTTCGTCGTCGTCTCGCCACCGGTGAGGACTTGAGCTTCGGTGTCCCACACCCATTGGTCGATCAGCTTCGGTGCGCCGACCACGCGGCCGCCGGTCGTGAGTTGCTGACCGGGCAGCGGCGACGTGACCATATCGAATTGTTTTGCAGCCGGAGCGCGGCCCTGCAAAACCAACGGATTTCGTTCCATGTTGCGAGTCCCTGTTGTGAGTGGTGCGCCCACCGCTTACGCGGCGGGTGCGGGTTAGTTCGTCAGGCTGGTCGTGATGTCTTGGCCGGCCGCGAAGTTGATGTAGTCGATGGCGCGGGCGCCGGTCGAGGTTTGGATGCCGCAGAACAGCTTCAGCGTCGTCAGCGCCGAGGTGAGCGCAGCGCCCGTGGCCACCAGCGACAGCGGGCCGCCGTTCGTGCCGATGTAGTAGCGGGGCTTCAGGTCCGCGCCCACTTCGACCACGAGTTGGTAGACGGTGCTGACGGCCACCGTCACGGTCGTGTTTTGCGTTTGGTCGGTGCCGCCCGTGCTATTGATGCACTGCCACACGCCCGATGCCGTGCCGTCCGCATAGCGGAAGAACGCTTGGTCGTCGTCCGTCGCCACGACGGGCGTATTGGTGAGTTTGAAGCCCCACCAAATCGTCGTGTTCGTGATGGCGGCGCCAGTCTTGATGACGGCCTCGATACGGGGGCGCCGGCTCGTGTTGAATTGCAGCGTGATGAAAGGCGACGAGGTGCGCGGCGAGATGATCATCTGGTCGCTGGCCGCGGCCGTGGTCGTCAACGTCCAGCCACCGAGGGCGCTGTTCGTGGCGTTGCTGCTGACAGCGTTCGTGCCTTCCAGCATCACGCCGCGATCCGCGAAGCGGCTGTTGCTGATCGCCGATTGGAGCAGGTTCACCTGCGCCGCCAGCATGGCGATGGCGTTCTTCGTCGGGGTCGCGTCCGGGTAGGTGCCGCCGCCCGTGGTGATGGCCGCGATGGTGAACGGCGAGGAACCCGCCGTACCACCGGAGTTGTCCACCATTTGCGCGGACGCCGTGGCGGCCGTGCCGAGCAGTTCGTTCACCGTCACCGGCAACGCTTGGATGTTGCCGAGATCGGTGTGGTAGGCGAGGCGGCTCGCCATCATCGACTGTTCCGTCAAAACACCAGCTTCATTATAACCGGGCATGGCTCAAGCCTTTCAAGTGCAGGTCAAGGTGCGAAGGAGTGGGTTCAGCCCGCGATGGTGGCCGGCGACATGTCATCGCCCGCGAGTTCGTGTTCCCAAATGCCGACCGGCGTGACATCCACCGGGATGTCGGCGCCCACGGCCGCGGTGTTGTACTGGCTCGGATCGCCCAAGCCCGTCAGCCGCATGTATTCGGGGCCGTTGATCGGCGCAATCGCGCCCCACGCGCCACCCAAGTCGTCGTCGAAATAGCCGAGCTTCGCTTGCACCATCGCCGCCGTCGAACCCATGCCCGCCGCGCTGAGAACGCCGGTCACGAGCTTCAACAGCACCGGGTAGCCCGCCGCGAGGTACGCGCCGGCCTTGGCCAGTTCCGTGTTTTGGCTGCCGAAGCGGCCTTGCAGGGCCGACGCCGCGAAGTTGGCGCCGAACACGGTCGCGGCCGCGGAGAGCAGGTCGCCGACCGTGACGCCGAGCGCCCCCATTTGCAACACATTGCCGGCTTGCGCCGGGATCGAGGGCTTGATGTAGTCGCCGATTTGATCGACGGCCACGCGGATGCCTTTGCCGGCCGCAAAGCCGACGCCAGCGGTCGCCACGGTTTTCACGTCGGCGAGGTTCGGCACCGCTCGCTTCACATCGTCCATCAACGGGTTCACGAGAGTCATCATGGTGCAAGCTCCTGAGTTTGTGGTGGCGTAGACAGCCGCCTATTAGTTATTATCCGCGGGGACGAGCGTGAGAATGCGGGTGTCACCGGAGCGAAGCGGGCAATTCCTTCGCCGCCACAACTCGGTCAAGGTCGAGGGGGATACGGGGGCTGGTGCCAGACGAGGACGACGAAATCTGCAACAGTTCGGCCAAATCAACCCGCGGTTTCTTGGACGACGCGAGGAACACGCGCTGCCCCTTGTTGTCCACGCCGATCCACGCCTCGCCGAACAACGCCACGATGCGGGGGTCATTGAAGTTGATCTGCTTGAACTGATACGACGCCGGCACCATGCGCCCTTCACTGTCGAGCGAGGTTCCTTGCGGAATCCGCAGCCGAATGTACGACAGCGGGAACCCGCGATAGGCGCCGCCCGATGGCGGATGCAGCGGATGGACGTGCTTCTTGTACAGGTGCGGGTCCGCGCCGAACCCCGCCTTCTTGAACAGTTCCGCCCACTTGTAGGCGTATCGGCTGTACTTTTGCATCGCCGTCATCAGCATCAGGGTGTCGTAATCGGTCGGGTTGAACCCGGTTTTTGACGCCTTGTACATGGTGAACAGGATGGAGGCGGGGTGGTAATACTTGGTGCGCCCCGTGTAATCGCCGAGCGACGTGCTGATGCGCAGAGCGTCGGCGATGATCGAGTCGGCCGAAACCGACGTGCCGCTCTCCTTGATGACGGCATCGACGAGCTTCTTGAACCCGACGCTTTGCTCGTACAGCAGCCGCATGGCGGCGCTCGTGTACGGAGTCTTGCGGTATGACGGTTTCATGGGGATTGGCTCCGTAGATTAGAACACGAACAGGTTCAGGTTGCCGCTTTGGCGATACAACTTCTTCAGGAACGGGCTATCTTCGCTTTGCACCCACACCTTGGAGCGCGGCGCGTGATCGGAGGCGAGGAACAAATTCTTCGTAGCGGGGTCTTGACACAGGAACACGCGGCCGAGTGGGGTGCGGGCGAGGATCGCTTTGTACGCGCCCGCATCGCCGGCGCTGTGCGAATAGGCCGCCTCTGACGCGAGATCGTGAATCATCTGCGTTTCCGACGTTGGTTTGCCGCTATCGTCCACTGCCGTGGCGATCTTGTAGCCAACACTCGTCACTTCCACGCCCATCACGTTCTGGCTGCGGCCCGTCTTCCACGGCTTGGCACCGTAGAACGCGGCGTAGGGGACGGCACTCGTAAACGTCGAGAGTTTGCCGAGTTCATTGCCGATCTGGTTCAGCAGCGGCATGTGTGACCGCGCCAACCACGGCCGCAGGCGCTTGACGAGGTTAATCTTCTTCGCCACGCCCGACATCAGTGACCCACCTTCGCGGCGCCGGACCATTTTATTGATGTCGCGGCCCGACATGCCGACGAACGCGGCGTCGAACATCTCATCGAAGATGTCGAAGGCGTGGACCTTTTCCGCTGCCGAAATGCTGGCGACTTCACCCGCCAGATCGTTGACGGCGCGGGTGTAGGCATTCACTTCTTGCAGCGCCCACTTCGGCACCAGATTCATGCGAGCGGCGGCGGGCATGTCGGCAAACGTCTTCTCGTAGTGGCTCTTACCCCACGACACGAAGCTCGGCTGGTACGCCAGCACCCGCTTCATCAGCTTAAACGCGGGCGGGTAGCTGTACAGCGCGGCCAGCACCTGCGACCGATCCATCGGCGTGTACACGCGGAATCCGTTGGCGAGTTTGCGGCCGCTGCCCGGTTGCCGAACGATTTTCTTGCGTGTGTCAGCGGGGAGCAATCCCTTGAGACCTTGCGGGGTCGGCTTCGGCACCTTGGGCGCCGCGGGTTTCGCGGTGGCGGGCGCCTTGGGCGCGGCTTTTGCCGCCGCCTTCTTCTCGGCTTTCGGTTCCGCCCGCACGGCCGAGGCGTAGTACGTCGCCATGCGTTGAGCTTGAGTCGTCACGGTTGGTTCTCCTTGGTGTGCGGGTTAGCGGCCGAATACGCGGGCAAGGACGTAGCCGACAGTGAGGATGCCGACGCCTGCGACGGCGAGGGTGGCGATACTTGTGGCCTTGTCGGCGCCAGCTTCCACGCCCTTCTTCGCCACTTCACCAGCTTGGTACGCGCCGAAAATAGCCGCGCCCGTCTGACCCACGGTGTTGGCGATGGTGCGCAGGTTCGGATCGCCGCCGTCGTCACCGGCCAGTTGGTCGTTGAGCATTTGCGCGGCCGTTTTCTGGCAATCGCACCCCAGTAGCGCCATGCACGGCAGGCAGCCGTTCAAGGTTGAGATGATGATGCCCAAATCTTGGCCATCGACTTCGTTGCCGAAGTATTCCATGATGCGTCCTCACTTGATTTGCCAATGCACCCAATCGGGAGTACCCGGCACAGTGCCGAATGGCTTTTTCTTCAACGTGGTGTCGATGCACACCGTGTTGCCCTTGCACGTCGAAGCGACCGAATAGATGTGCTGCGGAATTTTCACGCCGCCGAGGCGGGGTTCGACGGGATGGCCGAGTGCGAGGAGGAGCGCGTCGGTGATGATGACGTGTTCGTCACAGTCACCGTTCTTCATCTTCAGAATCGCTTCGCAGTCAGCGAGAATTTCACCGGGGCGCTTGTACCGCGCCGCCCAGTTGTCGCGGCTGTATCGGATATTGCGGCACACCCAATCCCACACCGCGTACATCTCCACCAAATCTTGCTGTTCCGGGGTCAGGGTGCGGCGGTCCGGTAGCCCAGACGTGATCTTGCGGGCGAGCAATACCACGTCTGGGTTTTGGCTACCGTCCTCGATGAATTGACGGATCACCCGCAACGTCGTCTCCAGATCGTCGGGATAGCGCCCACCTAGTTGGACTGGTCGCGGGTTCATCGGTCAGTTACCTTTCGCTTTCGCTGCGGCTCGCTCTGCCCCCCATTGCGCGAGAATCGCGTCGAGGGGCTGCGTGAAGTTGCTTTTGGTGGCAGAGGCGTCGATGTAGCAACGCGCCGCCTGGAGATCGGACCAATACCGCCGCAGCATCTGCGCCATCACGGCCGGTTGCGCCGTCACCTGCGCAAGTAGCCATGTCACGTACCGTTCGCAGATGCTCAACTCCCACTTTCGAGTTTGATGCAGCCACGTCGTGATGATTGAGACGAGCGACGGTTTGGGGGCGCCCGAAGTCAGAACGAGGTTGATGTACCCGTTTAAGTCGATGTGGTTCACGTCATAGCCACTGCGCAGGTAGTTCAGCAGCAGGCGCATATGCTCGGCGGTGACGCCGTTGTCCTTGAGCCATTGCGTGTACTCGCCCTCACGTTCGCCCCTTTTGATGGCTTCGTCGAACGATTCTTTCTTCGCGTCGAATTCTTTCTCCGCGTCGAATTCCTCAATTGGGGTCGGGCCGAATGGCCCTTCATTGGCTGGCACCCGCACTCCGGCCTCGGCGGGTGCCGGTTGCTGCGTCGGCTGCCCGATCTTGAGCAGATTCATGGCCAGCCCCATTAACTGCTCCGGGTTGACCCCCTTCATCACGTCGGCGACAACATCGGCCGCTTTGGCGAGGTACGGCTTCAACGCCACCATCGACAGCGCGGTTAGCACATCGGTACCGTGTTGCTCGGCGGCATCCGCTTTGGCGGCGGCGTAGCCATCGTTGTAGCCTTCGTCATATCCGACCCTGCATCCGGTCTTGAAATCGTCGAAGTCGCCGGCGGCGTCACATTCATCGCCACGCCCTCTGAGCAAGCACGGCTCGCACAGGATTTTGCCGTTCGGGGTGCGGAAGAAATCCGATGTGGGGGCGCATACTGCCGTGGAGCCGCATTCCTCACAGGTGTACGTCTCCCCTTGCTTCACATCGCCGCATTCGGGCTTGTCGCACTTGCCGCCCGCGATGTTGCCATAGCGTTGCTTCACCATCTCGTCGAGTTGCGAGAGCGGGACACAGTCGCCGTTGCACTTGCAGTTGCCGCTGGATTCGGCCACGTCGCTGTCTTGCTCCATCTTGCCGACGACATGCGACAGCACGATCATCTCGCGCAACTTCTTCGCGTAGTCTTCGACGATCTTGGCGCGACGTGCGATGTGCGTTTCCTCAGCATCGTCGCTTGCGTCAGCGTCGGTGTCATCTCGCAGCGCGTCGTACTCCTCCAGCATCAGAAACAGCAGCCCTTCTTCGCTGGAATTCGGTTCAGGTCGTGTAATCATGGTTCCGTGGTTGTGGGGAGGATCAAGCAGTTGCAGCGGCCGACGAATCATCGTCGGATTCTTCGGACTCGTCCGCGTCGTCAGCGACTTTCGCCGACGCGGGAGCCGGGGCTGACGCAGCCCCCTTATTGTTATTATCCGCCGGCGCAGGCGCGATCACCGCCGCTTTCACGGCGCCGTGAACGGCCATGAGCAGCGGCGCCAACGCTTTGGCGTGATCCAGCGTCAGCGGCAGCGTCGGGAACAGGTTCTTGGCGAACGCCTCGCCCATTTCCGCCACGAGGATTTCCGACTGCGCCTTCGCAAACTCGGTGAGATCGGCCGCATCCCATTCGCAGATGATGCGTTCGGCCCAGTACGACGGGGTCTGGAGCTTGCGCACTTCGTTGCGCAACACGCTTTGGCCGAGGCCGGCGTAAAGCCCGTACCGCGGCGGCACCTTTGGCGCAGCGGCCGGAGCGGGGGCGGGCGCTGGTGCCGGGTTTGGCGTAGCGGCAACCGGGCCGGGGAGCGCCGGCGTCGGGTTTGGCGCAGGAGCGGGCAAGGCGGGCGGGAGCGCCGGCGGGTTTGCCGCAGGAGCGGCGCCGCGTTGGGCCGCCACCATCTGGCCGAGGCCACTGGCGACACCGGCGGCCATGCTGAAATAGTCGAATCCGGTCGGCGCCACCGCTTTCTGCGACGCCGTTTGCGCGATATTCAGCCCCATCTGGATCAACTCGACGGGTTTCATGCCTTCGTCCCGCGGCTTGAGCCGTTCCATCAACGGAACCACGAGCGGAGTGATGGCGCCGACCACCTTGGTGATCGTATCCACAACATCGCCGCCGCTGTTTCGGGCCAAGCTGATGTCGCGCAGTTGCTGCGCCTGCGATTGCATCATCGCCGTCATCATTTTCGTTTGCGCGGCCATCGCAGATCGCATCATCATGGCCATCGCCATTCCGCCGCCTTCACCCCCTTCCATGTCTTCACCTAGCATCATGTCGGATTCACCAAGGCCGTCATCCAATCCATCGTCATCAACCGCGTGGGTCTTGTCGCTCATGTCCTTGTCCAGATCGTCGGGGAGGTCAACGTATGAAACAGAATAGGGCTTGGATGCAGACTTACCAGCGACAGCCGCGCACATCACGATTTTGAACGTGCGCGTTTCCGACCCCGGCGTGATGCCGAGTTTCTTCATAATCTTGAGCATTAGCTCTTGCGGCGACCGTTTCTTCCAAATCTCGAAGTAACTGCTGCCGGTCGTGTCGTCTTGCTCGTAGATTTTGTAGGTTACGTTGGCCAGATCGAGTTCATCGACGCCTTGTTGGATCGACTGACGCCGTGTTGCGGGGCGTAATGCCTCGTTCATTAGAGCGAGATCAGCTTCCAAATCGTCGCTCTGCGGCGGTTCCCGGCGGATTTGTGGCCCCCGTTGCGGTGTATCAATCAGCGGTGGAGGGGGTGTATTGTCGATCAATGGCTGGTCTAGCGAGAGATCATCGTCTGAGTGCGCATCCAGCTTCAATGGGGAGGGTGCAGGCATGTTGAGGTTTAAGGGTGTATTGTGGGGATTGAAGCACAGCACTAACGGGGCGAGACTACCCCGCTACTAGTTATTATCGTGGGGGCGGTGCGCACACCGCGCCCCTCGGCTACGATAATAAATAGTAGCCGGCTCTCTCATCGCCCCGCTCCTGCCCCGTGGCCGAACCCTACCGCCCGCCGTCGCCTGCCGAGACCGATGCACTGTCGATTTTGGCGGCGCAACTCAATATCCCGATTGGGGATAAGCAGCTTCAACTTCGGTGGACGGGGTCGCAGTTCGCCCTCGTGGTCGCCCCCGGCGCAACCTTCACCGGGTTGCCGGCCGACGTGAACCGGGTGCCGGTGCTGACCCCGACCGAGGCGGAATTCGCAAAAATCACGTCGCTGGAGACGTGGGCGAAGATGATTTACCGCGGCGGCCCGCTGGCTGCCGCCGTCACCGCCCGCTATTTCCTCGGCCGCCAGTGGTGGACCGCCATCGGTCTCGCCGTGGGCGGCTACCTCACCGCTTCCCGATTAGGAGATTGACATGCGCCACTGCATCCTCGCCCTGCTGCTGTGCTTTGGACCGTCCATCGGGTGCCAGTCCACGTCGCCGTACACGGAACATGCGTGGAAATACCGCGCCGAGATCGTCTACAGCCACCCGAAGCTGACGGACGACCAGAAGCGGGCCGAAATCTACGCGATGGCGGCCGAACTTGGCATCGCCCCCGCCGTCATCGAGAAGGACTTGGCGGAACATGGACTGGGAGAATGAACATGGCAACGAACACTGAGCTAAAAGCGACCCTCGCCGCATTGACGGCGATGCTGCCGGACGACCTGAAGGACTACGGCACCAAGCTGCAAAAGCGGCTGCAAAAGGCCATCGACACCGGCGACTCGATGACGAAGGACGCCATCAAGGTCGAGCTACAGGCCCGCATCCAGCAGCTTGCGGCCGACAAGGCCATCTCCACCCTGTCCGGGTTCCTGAAGCTGATTAAGTGAAGGGGCGCCACCATGCCACGCCGCAAAGTATATGCTCCCGATAGCGGGGTGAGCGGTACCGGCATTCCGGTATTCGAGAAGGTGCCGTCAACTCAATTCGGGAAACGTAGCGCGGTATTTAGGGGGAAGCGGATTCGATATATTAACATGGATTGGGCACTGCTGGGGAGTTATCATAAGATGCTGCTTGGATACCAAAATACTTTAGCTTTAGCGCAATACCTGTGCAACAAAGCGCATGAACGGGCGATGGGTAAAGATACCGAAATCGGCCCAGTGTTTGATTGGATGGAACAGTTCCTTACTATTGCCGCCGCCAAGGGGTTCCCGGAAATGCCTGTGGCGGTACACGACGCCATGATGTGGGGTATGTTGGGGCAAAAGGAACGGGAAGCATTCAGCCGAGAAGGGTTGTGGAATATAATCAGCCTTTTGGACACGGTCCCCAGTATCGTACTGACTACATTCAGCCCAGAGTGGGCGTATGACGAAGTATTCGTCAATAACCCCGACCCTGATTTCAAGTGGCGTGTGTTGACACGGGCGCACGGCAATGTCTGGGTGCTGAAGTACCCCGCCCGCTACATGGCGATACAATGGATGATGGCTGTGGTACGTTATGAACTAGCTGAAATTGGTCGTCAGATGGAGGAGGTGCCGACCCCGCCCACGACATTCTTCCGCCCCGGTGCGTTGAAACCGGTCCAGAACCAACTGAAGCTGATCCGCGAAGCGTATAGCATGGTCGAGGCGTGCTACGCGGAATGGGTAGAGTTCCTGCGCAATTCGGGGCTGCTGGGGAAATACTACTCACCGGAAATCGAAGGTATCGTCGAAGCGCCGCAAGAACGCCGACCGCCACCGCTACTGGAGCATTGACCATGCCACGCCGCAAGATCACGAAACTGCGCCGCCATCGAAATGCTAATCAACGTCCTGGAATACTGAACCTGCTACCTACCCCTTACGCATGAAGCCGTTGCCCGCGGCTTCACAGAAAAGGCACTAACATGGCCATCACCGAGAAGCTGATCCCGATCCAACCGAACGACGGCATCCTCGCCACGATGCTGAAGGCGTGTGCCAACTTCGCGCTTATGAACCCCGCCTACGCTTGCAGCACCATCGTGATAGTGGCGGCGATGGCGCTGGGCAGCCTGATCTATATCGTCCACATTGGCGGCCCGGACATGCTGCGCGAATTCGTCGCCAAGCCAATCCAAGAATCCACCAGCAGCATGAAACAGGCCATCGACAAGCTGACCGTCACGATGGACTCCATTGACGGCCGCTTGCGCCGGCTGGAAGGGAAGTGAGCTATGTCGTCGATCCCTGTGGTAGAAAACGTACCGGAGTCGCAATTCGGTAAACGTAAGTCCGTATTTGACGGTAAACGTATCCGCGCCATTAAATTATACGATCCACAATCCGTACTTGCGCTGCTCCAATACCTCTGCAACGCCGCGCATGAGCGGGCGATGGGGAGAGATACCGAAATCGCCCCACTTTTCGAGTGGATGGAGCGGTTCCTAACTATTGCAGCATCCAAAGGGTTCCCAGAAATGCCGGAGAGTTTATATGATGCACGGATGTGGGGCATGTTGTCAAGCAAAGACGCAGAGGCATTTAGCCGATATGGGCTGATAAATGTAGTGACTGGGTACCCGAACACGGTGCTAAGACATATTCGGATCACTTCCCTTCCAGCCGGCGCAAGCGGCCATCAATGGAGTCCACCGGGAACTTATAACACCGCCTTCGCTGATAACCCCGACCCTAACTTCAAGTGGCGTGTGTTGACGCGGGCGCACGGCAATGTGTGGGTGCTGAAGTACCCCGCCCGTTACATGGCGATACAATGGATGATGGCGTATGTATCTGACGGCCTTGAACACGTATCCAAACAATTGGATGAAGACTCGATGCTCGTGTCGTCTTCGTCGATGATCCGGCCTCGTGTTGCAGCCGCATTTCATCGTCATATAGACCTCGTCCGCGAAGCGTATAGCATGGTCGAGGCGTGCTACGCGGAATGGGTAGAGTTCCTGCGCAATTCGGGGCTGCTGGGCAAATACTACTCGCCGGAAATCGAAGGTATCATCGAAGCGCCGCAAGAACGCCGACCGCCACCGCTACTGGAGCATTGACGCAGTACCCGCTACAACCCGCCACCTACACCAAAAGGAGCGTGTTATGAACGAGATCGACCAAGTCGTGCAGGGCATCATCGCCGCAATGACCGACCCCGAATGGCAAGCCCGAACGCTGTACTTCTTCCTCGGCCTCGTCATCGGCAAACTGATCCAGTACGCGATCTGGCCCGCGACGAAAGGGGCGATGCGAGGGACGATGTGGGCGAGCAAACGCGCCCTGTCATACACCCGGCGGCTCGCCTCGGCCGCCGTCGTCGCCGTGACCCCGGTGCCGAAGCTCGACAAGGTGGCCGAGAAGTTGCAAACCCTCCGCGACAAGACAGGCATCGACTTCCGGTTCCTCCCGACCCCGTCGAAGATGGTGCTACTTGGCGGCGATCACGATCTGGACGCCGAGGTGAAGCACCCATCGCAACGCTCCAAGGTGTGCGAGAAGCTGATCGACGACATGGCCGAGCAGGTGCGTATCAGCAAGATGTAAGCCCCCACAGCCACATACCACCAAGTGCAAAGCGGCCGCCTCTGTTGTATGGAGGCGGCCGCTTTGCACTTGCTAAGGCATCTGCCCCACATCAGCGGGCTTGTTGCGGTCAACGTTGTAGCGCATGGCGGTGTCCATCTTCTTCCAACCACCCCAGCGCCGGATCAGGTCGGGGTTGACCCCCTGCTGGAACAGGTTCGTCGCCCCGTACCTACGGAATGCGTGTGGCGTGTAGTAAGGCAGGTTACATGCGGCACACAACTTCTCCAGCATCTGCCGCACGGCCGCGTCTCGGATGCGATCCCCGTTCGTGTTGCGGAACAGCGGCTCATAGGGGTCGCGGCCAGTCAGCATCGGGGTGATGAAGGGGGTTGCCGCTTCCGGCCACACGAACGTCTTGATATGGCCGCCCTTCACGTCGCCCTTGATCTGCCGCGTCTCCACGTCCAAGTCGCACACGCAGAGCTTGCAGATGGTGCTTACCCGCAACCCGCAACCCACGAGCAGCGCGAAGATCGCCCGGTCCCGCACCAGTTGCTTGCGTTGATATTCGGTCGCCTTCTCCCACAGCGCCGGTGACAGCAGCAGTTCCCACATCTTCTTCACCTCGGCTGCGTCGGGTGCGGGCATCACCTTCTCGTCGTTGCGGCGGCGCCGAAGCAACCGCGCCGGGTTCACGGTGACGTGGCCGGAACGGTTGAGGTAGTCGTAGAACGATTGCACGGCCGCTACCCAGCTATTCCACGTCGAATTGCTCCAGTCGGGCTTCATCAACCGCAAGTCCTCGGCCAACTCCAGAAACTCATCGACCGTCACCTCGATCAGATTGCGGCCGCGCATCCCCAGCGCCTTGATCGTCAACAGCAGGAAGCTCCGGTACTGGCGCCGGGTGTCGGCCGAGTCGAACTGTTGCAGGAACAGGTAGCAGTAGTCGGGCAGATCAACCGTTTGCGTCATCGTATTCGTACTCCCCGCACCACGAATCCGGTGCCGTTTGTGGGAAGTCCACGGCGATCACCGCCATGCCGTGGGACGTGGGAACCGCTTGCGCCATCGGCGGGAACCGGCGGCAGAGGAGGATCGACTGCGGCTGGCTTCGGCTCAGATCGACCACGCCCTGCGGCTTCGGCGCCTCCACCACCTTGGCGTAGCGGCAGTTGCTGCAATGCGGCTCCGTAGAGATGTCGAGAAGGGGGTCAGGGAGGGGTATCACCTTAGCCGTGGCGTACAACGAGTTGGAACGGGCGTCGTCGCTCATCACACGCCCTCCTCGCCCGTGGCCTGTTGCGTCGCCGGCACCTGCTGCCGCGACTTGAGAATGGCGGCCCGGTGCGCCGCGACGCCGGCCTCGACCTGCCGCCACGCCTCCTCAAAGATGCTGTTCAGGTTCAACGGCTCCGACCGCAACCGCTTCACCATGACGCTGACGAAGGCGTTGGTGTTGAATTCGGGGAAGGGATGGGTCCACCCCGTCATGTACAGCACCTCGGCGTTGTCGATGGGCAGGCCACCGGAAGTCACCGGGATGCGTTCCACGATTTCCATGTGGCGTTGCGCGTTGTAGTAAATCTCACCGTTGCGGTAAATCATTTGGTCCCTTTCTTCTTGCGGAGTTTGTCAGCGACTTTACTGATTGCATCAGCAGCAGCGTCTTGCACAGCTTCGGTTGCAGTCTTTGTTACGGTTGCCCACACCGTTCCAGCGAGGCCGCTGCCGAAGATGCTCACAGCTTGAGCCGGTGGCGCGGCAGGAGCGGGCGCCGGCGCCGGCTTCGGCGGCAGGTGCATCTCTCGCCACCGCGCCAGTTCCTTGTCGTAAGCGGCCCGCTTCTCCGGGTTGGTGAGGGTTGAATGGGCGTGTTCCACGATCTTCGCCAGCGTCATCGCTTGATCCTTCGCGGCCGGCGGCACCTTGTCCGGGTGGCAGAGACGCATCCAGCGCCGGAATGCGGCCGTGATCTCCGCTTCCGTCGCCGTCTCCGGGATGTCGAGGAATTCGTAGAAGTTACGCATGGAGGAATTCCGGGTCGGTTCCGTACCCGCCATCACGGCCGGGTTCGGGTTTGGTTAGCACTTCACATCGTGCCTGCGCCATGCTCGCCCCAACTTCGCGGACCATGACGCAGTTGTAGCCGTAATGCGCGAATTCGATAGCCGCTTCCCGTGGCGAATCCGCCTCCACCGTCTCACGGTACAGCGACATCCCATCGTGCCAGCATTCATAACGGTTCATGGTGCCTCCTTCCCGGCGGGCTTCGCCTTCCGCGCCGCGAGCATGGCATCGGCCAAACTATAAGCAGCCGACACGATCAGTTGCTTTATCTTTTCAGCGTTATATTGGTCCATATCCTCAACTAAGTGAGGGGTTATCGCCTGCATCGCCTTGGCCGCGAAGTAATCGCGCAGCGTCATGCCGAGGTGAGATTCTGGCGCCGGGAACGCGGGGCCACCGTTGTCAGTAACTTCACTCATAGTGATTCCTTGTGTTGGCAATGGGGGCAACGAACAAACACGTCGTATATGCCGCCGCTCGGACATCCGCGAGCGCCAAGCGTTACCTCGTCATCGCCGTAATCATCCCACACCAGCTTGAACGACTTGCTGCATTTCGGGCAGACGGCATACGGTAACTTGACCGCAGCCGCTGCGGAATCGGTGCTATTGCTCATGCGGCTCGCTGCCTCCTTTCGTAGTCGGCCCTGAATTCTTTTGCCAGTACCGATTCATTATCGCACATTCACGGTGCCTCCTTCTTCTCGGCCGCAGTCGCTTCACGCCACTCCTTCGTCAGCCGCTGAAAATCACTCCACGCCTCTTTATCGCAAGCTGGAACATGGGCGACATTTTCGCCCTCGATCCAGATGCACCGCCCTTTTGATCCGGGAACCTTGAACTCGACAAAGCAACGATTGCCGTAATGTGGCTGCGGGTATTCGCAGGGATTTGGGCTGATTGCGAACGGGAATACTTCGTACAGTTTTACGATCAACTCGGCTTTACGCTTGTCGCGCTTGGCGAGCCTGATGAAATGCCTGTCGCGGCATGTTGGCGTGCAATACAAATTTCCATTCGTGACGCAGGGGTCGAACGGATATTCCTCGTCATTTTCGTCGTACCACGTTCCGTCTTCGCTAACCCTTTTTTCGCATTCGTAGCAAGCGAGCCACCACCCATGCTTAATCATTTCCAGCGGCGGCACTGGGCCGGGGGCGAATGCGTCGAAATCCGGCGACCGCTTAACGACGATTGATTCAATCGGAACCCTTGAATCAAATTGCTTCTTGGCGAGCGCCTTTGCGTGCTGGTCAGAGTGGGCGAATACCAATGCCGAGTGTGGAACATCATCGTCATTCCACCAATACGAGTCCTCGCCATCGGCGCAATGATAGCAGACCAGAGTTTGCGCGGTGGTACTGTTGGCCTCCTCTACTGCGGGCTGAGTATTCGATGCGCCATTTCGTGCCATTGCTGATGTCCTTGCTGGACCGCCCAAATTTCCTCGTCCACCGTACCCGTACATAGCAGCAGGTATTGGTAGCAATCGCGGACTTGTGGCGGTCGATACGTCCGCAATCGAGCTTGTGTGAATTCGTCCGGGGAGTACATCATCGAGTAGAAAATCTGGTTGCGGCACTGCGGAAAGCGTAAGCCATGCGACGCGGTGCGTGGGTGCGTCACGAGGAACCGGATGCGGCGGCCGGTGAAATCCCGCATCGCTTGGAACGATTTACCGTCGCGGCCGGTCAAGAACCCATGCGAGATACCCCACTTCGTCAGCAACTCCTCCAGCATCCCGTACTCGTCCTTGAACTGCGTCCAGATGATAGCCTGCTCAATTACCGTGTTACCCTTCGCATCGCGCTTCATCAGCCGTTCCCGGATCAGCTTCTTCAGCGCCAGCGCCTTGGCATGATTCGGAATCCGCTGCGCCTTGCCACGGGCGTCGTACACGAACCCGGCCGTGATCTCACGCAGCTTCATCAGTTGCGCCATCGGCACCCCGGCCTCGATGTCCTTTTCGTTGATGCGGAGCCGGAAGTCGTCCTGCATCGAGGCGTACAACCGCTGCTGTTGCTCGCCCATCTCGCACATCACCGGCACCAGATGCTCGGCGGGACGATCCGGCCACAGATCGTTCATCGTCATCATCACGCAGTGCGGCTTGATCTTCTCCAGCACCGCTTGCTTGGCGATGTCATCCTTGAACACGTACCCGTACTTCGTCGAGGTGCCGTATTCGTTGCAGAACTGGTCGTAGGTGCCGAGGAACCCCGGCATCAGGAATTCAAACTGCGCCCACAACTCGCCCACGTCCTTCGGAGCGGGATCGGCCGACATCACCTCCCGGTACATCGCCCGCTTCGACAACTGGTGCAGCACCTCGACCTTCTTGGCGTCCGGGGACTTGAACAGCGTGGACTCGTCCACGATAATCGCGGCCAGCGGCAGGTCCAGTAGCTCCTCGAACACGGCGCCGCCGAGGATGTGAGGCGAAACGACGTACACGTCGGCCGC
>Ga0268298_10003113_pt1 | contig 17265 bp, 20 predicted proteins | sample WWTPWeurt_MetaG_FD_194462 | JGI IMG/M metagenome (GOLD analysis project Ga0268298, IMG submission 194462) | Activated sludge microbial communities from WWTP in Nijmegen, Gelderland, Netherland - WWTP Weurt | ecosystem: Engineered > WWTP > Aerobic digester > Activated sludge | place...
CCGGACACTCTACCCCCAGCGCTTCGCGCTGGAGGTAATCGTGCCGGTTCACATCGAACGACGAAGACCTGTAAGATCAGTTATGAGTGACCAATAAACCTAATGACACAGTTTGATTGACAGATCCTATGGCTTGTGGTTAATGAAATTTGTGAGATTCCTAAATCCGACAGCGACAACGTTCCATCTAGTCTAGTCGAGACTAAAAGCGAACTAAAGTTGTTGTCCGCAGCAGAAATTTTATTGTCGCCGTTGGAATCAAGAAGCTTCAGGGCAAGAAAAGAATCTTGACCTGTATTGATTGGACTATTAATACCAATCACTTCCGAGCCGTTATCTATAAGCCCGTTCCCATTCAAGTCTATGCCAAGGACTCCATCATGACCACTAGCCCAGGCAAATTTACTGGCAAAGCCATTATTTCTCAAATCAAGGTTGATACCGTTCTCAACTGAACTAGTTTCTATCCCATTCCCATCCAAGTCCAGTATGAGAGGATCGTGGCCAGGCACAGCTAGCGTTTTTCTGTAATTTCTCCATCCCTCACGAATTACTCGTTGGTAAATATTAGCCGGTTCGTCTCCACATGGACGATTCTCGTCTGATATATCACCAATGTGAGCCGATGCATTCTGTTTTCCATCTTTTAACGCTTGAAGTGTCGCAGGGTAAAGATCAGATAGTTGTTTTGCAGTTAGTCCTGAGTAGTTGCTCGCGGTATTAGGTCTGCCATTCCTAATTTCTGCTTCAGCCATCTGAAGATCGCCGATTAACTCCTCTGGTTTATTATCGTAAATTTGCACGGCTCTATCGCCGCCCGGTGGAACTGAGCCAGGAAACAGTTGCCTATGAACTCCATCTTCATAGAGAGCATTTTTCCATTTATCGGAATCGTGAAAACGATCCTTACCCTCAGCCTCTCCAAGGAGTTCGTCAATAGCATGTCCAATTTCATGATTTAGGGTTCTTTTGATATCTCCGAGATTACCTTTGTTTAGATTGATATCCCCATAATTTTCATCAGGACAATCTGGCGTCAATCCGGTATCTTCAATAGGAAGATCTCTGAATCGTACTTTCTTGAAGCCACCCTTCTCAAGTAATTGACGCTCCGTATCTGTCAAAGCATCTAAAACTTCTTTGACCCTATCAACATCTGCCTGGTCAACTGGTCCATAATCACTGTTGCGATCATCCTCAATTGAAATATTGCCAGAGTCTCCAACATGCTCAATTCTGCTCATCACCTTCTCCGGACTGGTTCTTGCTTAGATCTGCTTTTCGTGTTCGCCTTTTATTTCAGCTATGCGGGAGTTAATCCGAGGTAAAAGGACTTGCTCAGAAAAATTCGAATTATCTTTTGTCAAATTTGCTTTTATGGAATGCTCTAACTTTTGTTTTGCAGCCAATAGCGTCAAAAGCCCTAGTTCCTTTCTTTCGGTACGGACATATGAATCCGCTAAGGCTGCAACATAGGAGATAACCGAAGAATCTTCATACCCAAATCGCTGTGATGCAGAGTCAATTAATAGCTTCCGAAGTTCGTCACTTTCATTCAAACAATTATGCCTTTCTAAAGCTCTGCAAAACGGCTCAATTCTGGACCTCAAGAGTCTGAAATTCTCCACGTCTGCTGACTCTACGTTGGCTTCAGCAATCATTTCGGTTTTTAGTGCTTGGATAACTTTCTGATTCAGTATGAGCCATTGCTCTTTTTTTAGTAGATTTTTTCTATCAAGGTCAATAAACCTAGAAAATAGAAAACACAATCTAGATTGGTCCCTTGTTGGCATGCTAAGTTGCTGGAGAGTCATACGAGCCAACAACTCACAAGCCTTAGCAGGTTCACCCCGTTCATCAAGCAAAGTCAGCAACCTAGAAGTATCAACATCCCTTTGATAAGGAGAAAAATTTGTTAGTGAGGAAGCAGAAAGCGACTCTATCTCACGAATAGTAAATAAACCTCTCGCCAGCATGATGCAAAGAAACAGTGCCAGCACAGCAAGGATAGCCGTATATGTTCTATTCCTTTGAGGATGGTTCGACAATGTCAACATAAACCTGGCACTGCATGTCTATCGTGGCAAAACAGGACAATAATCTACCGAAGGAAACCTTCTCTTAATAATACAGTATCTTGTCCAGAGGAGTGCGGATTATAGACTTGCCGGAAATTCTGTGATCAGAGCAGAAAACTTCTATAAATGCGGCTGGAGTGGAAATACGACTCATTTGGATAAGTGATTTGTGTTTGAAAAAGTGTAAGCCACCCAACAACTTTACATCATCCGTCAATATGATATTCGGAAGAGCAAGAGATGGCCGGGTAGCAGCAGATAAGTTCCTGCATGACATATTAGGCACGAAGCGACAAAGCTAATTGCAAATGCCCTCCAATTCAGCAAGACACTTGTGGGTTCTATCAGTTCTTTAGTGCAAAGATTCCCAGGCCTCACAGAGTTACTTTCATTTGGAGAAACCTTTACTTTGCCATCGCTGCTTAAGGCATTGGCCCAAATCTCGGCTCCTGAGGAACGGCGCCGGGACTCTCCGCTTCCAGTTCGTCAAGGCGTTTCTGGGCTAGCCTCAGATTCTCCTCATTCTCTAGCAAGTACCGGCGGTGATCCGCCTGGTCTGCCAGTGTTATCCGCTGGTCAGTAAAGGCTGCATTAGGGTCCGCTAGTTTGGCGGCGCAATCTGCAAGCACACTCTGGCTGCGCTCAATAGCCTTTTGATACCTATCAACTTCGCCCCTTGCCTTGTAGACATCCATCGCGTGCTGCTTCTTTTGCTCTTCCACTTTCACGACAAGCTGCTGATATGCCTGCCTTGAAAAATAGTCGGCACTAGCATTGTTTGATACAAACGGCGGCCGCCAGCTCGTTGTGTCGCTTCCACTGGATAGTTGCGGCAGAAGTGTCGTCGCCACCTGTGCCTTGTCGTTCTGGTAGCTACGCCATTCTTCAGCAAGCTTGCGGCTTTGCTCACTTTCGCCGTGCTGACCGTATATGACATTCTGCCCAGCTAAAATTGGCTGCTCAATGAGATAAGCAAGCCCTGGGATGAACATAAGAAGTACAGAGACGGCAGCTGCACCAATACAGATTTTCCAGCGCAGAGACTCCGTATTCCTTTGGCTTTCTTGACTGAACGCGGTCTTAACAGACTCTTCGTGAGCCTTCTTCTCGTTTTGCTCCGCCTTCCGCCTCTCCTCTTCTTCAGCCCGGTTAGCGCGCTCCTGGTCCTTAAACTGAGCCTCAAACTCTTCCTGCCGCGTCTCTGCTGTGGTCTTTGCCTTACGCCCTGGTCCGCTAGAACCTGGTTGACGGTGCTTTGCTTGCTCAGCCGCCCCTGAGCGGCACTCACAGTCACCTGTTTCTCTGTGCTGGCTGCTTTTTAGATGCTCTTTGAGCACGTCTTTTGCGCTATTTATTTTCTTCAGCTCTTCTTCCGCTTCCCTCTTGTGCTCCGCATTTGGATAGCGGTCCGGATGCCAGGCCATTACCAGCCGCTTGTAGCGCCTCTCCACTGCCTCCAGCGAAGAGCCAACGGGGATGCCTAAGTCGATATAAGCCTGATGCAAGTTGTTCATTTGAGGTTGTTTGCCTCCTTGAACCTAGTCCATGCAGCAATTTCATCCCGCATCGCCTGCTCCCGCTGCTCCTGGTTTGTCTTCTCTTGCTGAAGCTCTTTTGGATGCTCGTTTATCTTCTGGCGTATTTCTCCTACGTGCGCCGATATAGACCCAAATAGGCTCATTACGCCGCAAACAGTCAGAGCTACGAGCCACCAGGGCGGCGCTGGTAGTCTCGTATCACCAGGCGTTCCCCGCTCCAACCCAGGACCCATTGCCGCTTCTATTGCCCGGCAAAAACCCGATACAACAGAGTCGCAAGCTGAAATATTGGCTCCTTCTATTTTTGGATAGAAATCGAACTGCACTACTGTGCCGCTGTCAGTCTCCTTCATCTGAACCTCAAGCTCTACAAGCCTCTGTACTCGCTCGGTTCTGGTATGGATTTGTCCGCGAGAGTCTCCTTCCATCCTCGTCTCTTCATCAGTAAACCGCAGGTTGGCTGTGATTCTTTTACTTTGCACATCGGCTGTGACAACATGCCACTTATCGCCAAAATTGTAAGTAAGCTCGGCAAGCAAGTCTCTCACCTTACTAAATGCCTGCGGAACAGTTGCTTTGTACTCTCTGGGCACTGGATGCAGGAAGTTATACCGGCTGACACGGAACTGATGAATAAACGGCCACGCCGCCCAAACTCCTGCCACAAAGCCCTCGAACATGCCGGTCATTGGGGTCTGAAGTACGAAGTACCTTATCCCCGAGCCCACCAATCCCCAGACAATAAGGCCAAGAATTATCCCAATAACAATCATATTGTTTGCTCTGCCTCAGCTCGCATTTTCACTCTCACTTCAAGTCTTCTTCGTCCAAGTCGAAGCCCACGCCGTAGTCATCTACTCCACAAGCAGCACACCATCTGTGGTCAATTGCCTGAATGAATTCTCCAGTCTTCTCAAAGTGCACCAGCTCCTCCTGCGCGCAAAGCGCATGGTCGCTTCCCTCTCCCCATTCTCTAGTCTCAAAAGCAACATACGCTTTCATGTGAATATGTGCTTCTTGGGCTCTCCCAAGTTCCACATAAAGCTTAGCTAGAGCCACTGATAGCCACGCAGAATGCACTGCCATATCGTTTTCGTCAAACAATCTAATTGCAGCCAAATAAGCCTGTTCAGCCAGTGTTATTTGCTTGAGCCGGACATAGATACCGGCAAGACAAGACATCGACCAGGCAACATCGAATCTATCATCGCGGCTCTGACTGCCTCGGTTCTCATCAACGACGGCTTGAAAGCTCTTTCTGGCTATCTCCAGGTCTTCTTGCGTCTCTGCCGCTTCAAGCATCTTGTGCAACAGCAAGTAAGTATCCGATCCCAGTGCCATTTTTAAACACCTCCTCCTTACTTGCCAATTACCTGAAGTCCGGCGCACCGGAATAGCGGTCCCGCTTCTCCGGCTTGCGCTCTTCTGGCTCTTTCTCATTATATTTCTTGTCTTCTTCGGATGTTTTTGACCTCTCAAACCGCCCAGCTTCTTTCTTGCCGCCTTTATTCTGAGGCTCTTTTGGCTTGTTACTGGAAGGCTTTACGCTTTGCCTCTGCTCACTTTGCTGGCTTCTTGCTACGCGCCCGCGCTTGCGCACAAACTCACTCACCTCATGCTTTTCTCTCACAGGCGCGTCATACTCCATCGCCTGCTCATATGCCGTCGGCGACGTTAACGGCAACCTGAGCGGCTTTGTGTCGGCAGTAAAGACAATCACCTCATCTTTGAGACTAATTAGTTCGTCCGGCGTGATAAGAGCTCGTCCCTGGACGAACTCTTGCACGCGCCCCGAATCGCTCACTGTGGCTTCCTCTATCGTCGTCCGCCCGATAGCCTCACTCAAGTCTTTTGCTTCTTTGAACGTCTTTTGCTTGAAATAAACTTGCGTCGCCGGCATGTCGATTATGATCTGAGCCTCGCGCCTGCTGTACACTTGCTCTAGCTGTGCATAGTTTTGGAAGCCCAGAATGAGACCTATCTTGTTCTTGCGAATTATCGACAGAGTGTCACCAATGCCTGATATTTTGCCGAAGTTAGTGAACTCATCAAGCAGCATCGTCAGCGGATACTTCATCTCCTCTCTAATTTCCAGGACGTGATCAAGCAAAAAATTGACCATAAGAGAGCCGATGAGTTTGCTGTCCCTTGACCGGCTAGGCACTGCCAGATAGAAGGTAAACAGCTGCTTCTTCAGCGCGTCCATGTCAATATCTGTAGTCTCTGTAAGCGTCACCATCTGGTCGGTCATCCACGGATTGAGCTTCGTTATCAGCCCAGAAAACACTCCGTACTTGAAGTCCGTCTCTCCGGATAGCCTCAGCCAACCCTCAAACTCCATCTGCGCGACATCTGATGGGCTTCGCCTTAGAATCTGCGCCAGCCTATCTGGCCCCTGCAAAATAAGCCAGCGGAGTGCCCCAAAGTGTCCAAATTGCGGCTCCCCGGCTGCCGCATGAAGTATTAATGGGATAAGTAAAAGCTTCTCCGACCGGTTCCAGGTCTGCTCACCCTTAGCCTCCGTGCTCTCGCCGTTCATGATGACGAGGTCAGCGAGCTTCTCCGCAAGCTGCGCCTTCAGCTCCTCCGGCGCCCTCCTTATCCTGTCTATCGGATTGATTCTGTTCGAGGTCAAATCAGAGGGGTTGAAACAATAAATCTGATGTCCGGCCATCTTCCGCCAGCCCGATGTCAGCTTGTATAGCTCACCGGCCTCATAGCCAGGCGTAGCTTCCGTCACTATCATGCTCGTGCCGATACGCTCAACTAACTGCGGGATGAAAAATCCGCGCGACTTGCCGACACCTGTGCGCCCGCAAACTATCGAGTGAGCATGAGTCCAGAACTCCGGCACCTGCAAGTATTGTTTGTCTTGCGTCCTGCCGATAATTAGCCTTTTGGGGTCGGCTGCTTTCTGTATGTATTTAGCCGCCTTTAACTCTTCATCAGTGCCCCAGCGAGCCGCTCCGTGCACCGTACTTGGCTCCCTGTAACTCCTCGCCTCATGCGCCCTATCTGCGTCTTTTTGAAGTTCTAGAAAAATCCTGTCACAGCGTTTTTGACAGTCGCTCTGGCTGGCTGTGCCTTTCTTTTCTTCCAGCTCCACACTGACAAAAACACCGCTTTCTGCCTTGCGCCAGCGCAAAACCAGCCTGTACTCATGCCGCCACCAGTCGCGGCCAACTTGCTCATCAACCTTCTCTACCGCAAGTATCTGATCAAGCTGCTTGCTTGCCCTCGACACCTGATACCCGAGCCGGTCAAGCACATTCACCGCCAGTATCGGAAAATCTTTTAACGGCGTATCCACTATGCCAGTGTCTTCGACTCTCACTACCAGCGCCCCCAGTGGTCTCGGCTAAATGGGCCGTCTTTGTCGCGTTTCTCTTCCTTTTCCTTTTTCTTTTTCTTCTGCTTGTCCTGCGCCCTTTTATTCTCCTCGATGGCTTTGTCTAATTTATCTATCGCCTCTTGGTCCTTCGACCTCGCCTCAGGGTCTCTGCCCGGCTTCACATACTGGTCATGCCGGTCTCGTTTGGCTTCTTCCATAGCGTCCCCGGCTTCTTTCACCCGGTCCCTTTGATCAGTCAAAGGCACCCAGCTCACAAGCGTGTTAACAACCCCAGCCCCTTGCATAAAAAGACCCACTACCGGGTTCGCCATAACTTGCTCCTGTAGTGGATTCACTACCCTTTGCGGCGCGGTCTTCTGCGCTCCTTCCCGGCCGTACTGCTTTTTCGATAGCTCTATTTGCTTCTCAAGAACACCCGACCACCTTGCCCGGTCGGCGTTTTCCATCCAGCTCCGGAGCTTCTGGTAATCATCAACCGGCAACCGCTCAGCTTTCTTATTGCGCAGCTTGTCCGAAAGTCCCTTCAACTCCTCGTAGGAGCTTTCTTTCTTGTACTTCTTGCCCTGGTACTCAATGAAGTCCCGCTCCTTTTCCTTGGCAGGACTCGCCTCCTGGGCCTCTTGGCGCTCTTTATTCTCCTTGCTCTCGGCCGCTCGAGGTGCTCGAGCGGCCGCCTCTTTTTCCTTCATCCAGACAACAAGCTTCTTGTATTCCGGCTTGTCTATCCGCTCTCCTTGATTGTCCCAGAGGTACTGATTAAGCTCCTGCAGCTCTGATAGAGTATTTTTCTTACTCCACTCTTTGCCGGCGGCGTCAATCGTATCGTTAAAATACGGGGACTCCTTTTCGGGTTCGGTCCTGCTTCGTTTCGCCTTTTCTTCCGGTGGAATTTTTCCGCGCTCCCGGTCCTTCTCCAAGCGCTTCCATTCATCGTAGGGTAGTAACTGTTCCCGGATTATCTTTTTATGCATCCAGGGAAGCTCTAAGCCATCTCTAATGCGTTCTTGCCGAGCGTCCTCCCTCTGGCGATTGCGGGTCTCAATCCGTTGCCGCTCCCGCTCCTCCCTGTCAGATCTGCTCCTCTCAAGCTCAAACGGGTGCATCCGCTCTAAATACCTGTCCCCGTACTCCTTAATTCGGTCATAGTCCTTTTTGTCGAATCTGACATCCTTGCCGGTCTTGTCCTTCCCCATTACGACAACATGAATGTGGTGATGCGCCGTATTTCGGTGCTCGACTCCAAACCACCGGAGGTCGAGCCCCTTGTCTCTCCCCAATTTCTTCATGACTTCCCTGGTGAACGCCTTCTGGTCCTCGGGATCTATCTCCGGCGCCAAAGTCACCTTGTGCACCACCACCTTACTATCCTGGTTCTCTCTGATGGCCTTTCGTATCGCCCTGGCATTAAGGTCGTCTTCTCGGTCGTCGAACATGTCGCGGCCGCCTTCTTCCCTGTCCTCACCAGGCCTGTGCTTGATGTACTTCAGGTGCGCTAGCGCCCGGCCGACTGCCGCCACCTTCGGCTGCACGCCCGGCACCCTCCGACTCTGCCGGTCCCTGGCCGATATGTAGCTGTGCCGGACAACTATCATGCTCCTGTCAAACCACCTTCAGAAGATTGCTCTTTTTGCTTTTCCTTGTACCTGTCAGGGGGTAAAACTCGCTCACTGCTTATATTTCTGGCATCCATAAATTTATGCATTTCTTCCGATACCGGTCCTTCTATCCAGAAATCTCCATACTTTTCAAACCTATCCCAAACGCTTTTCAGGAACCCAGTTCTCCTATAGCAAGGATGAACCCAGGCAAAAGCACCAATCCATTCGCTTTGCCTTTGTTGTTCTTGGGTTAGCCGATTGTCTCGATAGAAGAGACAGCACCCAAGAGCTTGCAAAATCTGATCAATGTTCTCTTCGGCCCCAGCCTCGCTCAACTCTTCTTCTGAAGAAAAATCAACTCCAGTATCCTTGTCCGCTATAAGCCAAGCCTCATACTCCATGTCGCGCCTCAAGGCTGAAAATTGGATTGGAGACTGAATACCTAAGTGCTTCTTAAACAGAAACGACGCCTCTTGGCGAAATGACTCAGCGAAAAATTCGACCATGAACCGTATATGCAGCGGTGAATCCATAGTTACTGGCTGAATCGTAACACCCGCAAAGCTGGCAAATTTAGGAGAAACAGGCGGATAGAACCTCTGAAAATCACTCAATAGGTTTTGCACCTCAGGGTCATCCGCTGGCGTCTTCTGGTTCATCATTCGAGCAATCCGCTGAAGCACATCAAAACTATCCATTCAAATTTAGCCCTTCACTACCCTTTTCATCTTCTCCGCCTGCTCCTGCTCGTCCAGCTCGACGTGCCTCGCCATCTTCTGCTTGGCAATTTTTACCGCATCGTCAAACGCCGCCCTGGCATTATCATCATCCGGCAAAGCCATCCAGGCTAACTCATACAAAGTCCCAACCGCCCTACCTTGCCGTGCAAGCATCTTGCACACCCGGTCGACCCCGGCATTTATCGCCTTGACATGCTGGTCCGTCGCATACCTTATCGCCTGCGACACCTCCGCCTCCCTCTTGTTATTTTCCAGGTTCTCAAGATTGTCCAGATACCAGAGTATCGCTTGCCGGGCAAACTCCGCCCGCGTCTGCCCGGCATCCTTGGCGGCCTTATCCAGCCGTTTAATGTCGGCTGAGACAAGCCTCGTTTCTACCCTGGGACCTACGCGCAGAGCCTGCTTTTTCTCTGTTACTGCCTGTTCTTTTTCCGTCATTTCCGTGCGCCTATCTCCAGCTATACTATTATTATATTACTAGCTTCGTGCGGCGCGCCACCCTTAGTTTCCATATCCGTGCGGCGCTTTTAATGCCCATATATTGGGCATTTTTCCACATATGCGGATGCGCTGTATCTTGCCTTACGAAAAATTGAAAATTTTTCCGTGCGGCTCCGCTTCGCTCCGTGACCTTTGCGCATCGTTGCCCACTCGCGCGCTGCATCCTCAGCTTCCAATTTTCAGAAGCGCCGCTCAACAACAAAGCGCTAGCGCGCCTCAATTGACCACCACAAGCCACACTAACCTTACAAAGTGTGGTGGTTTTCCCACCAGTGGGCACTTTTAAGTATTCAAAATTGTCTTGTTAGGGTATGATTCGACTAGGAACGTAAACAGAGCTACAGTTATGCCAGTTGCAAAAAAACAAATTTCTGAAAAATGGCTTGAGAAGGCAATCGACCAACTCAACAGGCTTTGCTCTGAAGCTAAAGAGTTCGCTGACGAGGGCGATGTCCTTCCGACAGACCTTAGCCGCATGTCCACCATCCAAATTCTTGAAACATTTCAAAAAGCCGATGCCCACAGACCGAAAATGGGCCTGACCGTTAACGCCGAAATTTCTCTCGACTGGGAAAATACTGGCGAACATTTCCACGCATATGTCAAACGTGATGGATCAGTTCAGTATTTCCGCAACAAGACAGCCGTCAGCGAGCAAAACTTCAGCTCCAATCTGACTGCTGTCGCTGTCGCCTAGTTGTAGTTGTCATCAATGCCGTGCGACGAAAAACCAAAGCCTGATGAGATTGTTCTGCGAGGTATTTTGCGCAAGCCAGCAGAACTCGACCCGACAACAGGCAGACCGAATTTGGATGCCCGTGATTTTATCAGACGCAGAGAGTACATGGGAAATGGTCCCGAAAACGGCATATCAGTCTTTCGTAGATGCGAATATCCAACAAACCAAGACCTCTACAACCGTATTGGTTCAAGAAAACGCATGGGGACTTCTGAAGGCACGATTTCTGGAATAACGGCTCTGGGTGTGCACTATCTGGTTGATGCAAAGGACATAAGTCACCTTTCCCTTCGCTGCGCTGACTGCGATATGGCAACTAGCGGTATCTGCAAGCCAACCACGGGCGCAAGTTTTGACGATTGCCCTTTTTTCTTGCAAACAGATCCACTAAATTTTCTTAGCTGTTTCAAACAAACTGAAGCTGCAAGTGCTCGGACCCTCGCACCGAAACCAGCTCGTTCGGCGGCCGCGCTGGACATAACCACTGACTGAATAGAACGCGTCGAACTAGCCAGCGGGGCGGCGAGTGAGTAGCCACTGGCGAGGCACGAGCCAGCTCAAAGAGTCGGCGGCAGCCGGGGGTGGGACGGGGGAGGTCAGCGGGCAGGCAGCCCGCGCACATTGACACTTCTGGAAACGATCTGCATTTCAAGTTCGCAAATGCCAAAAACGCATGCCGAAATCGCTGCTACTCTTTCCACCTCGGAGGTGTCGGCCCTGCTTCCCGGCCAGTCTCTCTCTTATTATTTGTCTTCGGCAATTTAACTGTGCCAACCGAGACCTTAAAGATTGTGCCGACTAAGTTCAGGACAGTGCTAGCCGTCATCGATAAAAGCCTTGTTACTATCCCTACTACCGGCCTGATAACAGAAGAGGCTCGACCTCCCGCCATATTGGTCAGTGCGACAAGCAAAACGACTATTAGCCCAAGTGACCAGAGAATGTCCATGTCATCATTCTAAGGCAACCAGACAAATAGGCTGACAAATTTTCAGCACCTTCAGAACAGCCGTTGGCGCCCTCACCACCTAGCTGGTGGCGAGAGGAAGGTTATTATCTTTTTTATATTGGACCATCTCAAAGCACAGGTCCATGTACTTTGCCCAGGCGGCATCTTCTTGAGCTGCGTCTTCAGCGGCTACTGCTTGATGGAATTCGGCACGGGCTTGATTGAGCTTTTCTTGCAGTTCTTCCATTTTGCTGTCCTCTTTCTTTGGTGCTAACGCCAATTTTTGAGGGCATATCGAGCAAGCGAAAAGGGGTCCAAAGGACCGAGCACAGCGAGGCTCGCCCCTTGTAGCTAGCGCAGATATGTCCTATTTTCGGCAGTTAGCTCCAAAGGAGGCTGCATATGCAAGAGCAAAAGAGCAAGTCACGCTAACGATTTCAACCATCAGAAGCACGAAGGCTATCTACCACGAATTTGCTCAAAAAGGCATCCACAAGAGTTAGTAAAACTTTCCCAAATTAAGCCTGCCACAAGTGGCAAGAAGAGTGCTATCGAGGAACTCAGCGCCGTTATCCAATCACGGATCAGCGGCCGGTCACAGCGCTCATGGCGTTAGTATTCAGCTATCTCTATTAGTTCAAGAAAAACAAGAATGCCGTAACTCCCGAGGCTAAAGGTCCACTCCACAGTCTTGTAGTCGTCTTTGCGACGCCCAGGAAACCATAATCTACTATCTTGATAAGCTTTGCGGCCTTTCTGAGCAGTCGTCTTGCCGTCATACATAGTCGCGGCATAAGAGTTATCAGGGATGACACCGTCACGAGGGAAAAAGAATCCGGCACTTTTAAACTCTCGCGAAAAAGATGGCACCTGGTGGGCCCTGCCATCTGGCGCAAAATGAATCGCTACAACTGGAATATCCAGTATCGATGCAATTCTCTTAAGAGTAGCTGTCATAGAGGATTCAAAACGATTTGCTATTTCATCAACTGATTGAAAAAAATCATTTTTGAAATCGAGTGAATTTAGAAGTGGCTTCAGCTCAGAAAACGGCAAAAGTAACTCTGTTGCAAAATCATTTGCTTGCGCTTCTCTTGTTCGCAAATAGTTGTCTGCATGCGGGTTGTGACCAGATAATAAGGCGCCTTGCAATACGTGATCGCAATGACTCTCAAATTTATAGTGACCAAGCTCATGAGCCACACTGAAGCGCTGACGCCTCATCTTAGTTTTGTCTTGCGAAAAATCATCTTCGCCTGTGCCATCATTATCTACTTCTATAAACCACTCGCCCCGTGTCTGGCGCAGCCTGGCACCGGTATTGTCTTCTTGAATGTCGATAAATCTTAGCGGCAATAATTCATAGTCACATACTTTTTTGAGATCTACGGGCAGCTCTGATGGACAGGCTTTGGCTATAAGCCTGAGAGCCTCGCGGCGCGCTGACTCAGTTATCGGCGCAAAATATGGATTTACGACTTGGTCATCTTTTATAAAAGCTGGCTGCTGATGGTCACTCATTTCTCCTCCTTTGCTTTTTTCCAGTCGACAACAAACCGGTTCATCGCCTGCAACTCCTGATTGTTCATGGTTACAAGTTGGGCTGTGAGGTCTTGCATTAGCCTTGCCTTTTCATCGTCTGTTGCATTGTCGTCTGAGAGCAAGGAAACAACTGACATACCGAGTGATTTGGCTATCTTGTCCAGAGTCTCTATAGATGGGACTCGCTTACCGTCTTCAAACTGAGAAATTGCCGCCTGGGAAATACCAAGTTGATCAGCGAACTGCGACTGATTCAACTTCAGATTTTCTCGTATAGCCTTCAGCCTCTTTTTGACTACCTCTTCAAGCTTTGCCATGACTAGCTCCTCCACCTTTGTGATAGTTTTCATTCCATTGTGTAAATTTAATGTTGGTTTATAATATCTATAACAGCATACAGATCCTGGCAACCTTAAGCCAGTGGTTATTTTTAACAGATCTCAGTTGTCATTATAACAGATTGCATGATTTTTATTGCGAGTTATAATAATGATTAAGGGCAACGCCGTGTGGCGAGCCCAAAAGCCCGTAAAGCGGGAAAGGTTAGGTAAAATGACTACTTTCATTGTTCGAGTTGAGCTGTTTGGCAATGCCTCATGGCAGCAATACGAGAACTTACACTCTGGAATGGAGCGCCGGGGCTTTTCCCGCACCATAACCAGTGACGACGGAACCGTGTACGACCTGCCATCGGCTACGTACCAGCGCAGCTCAAGCTACTCCAGATCTAATATTCTCAGCGAAGCAAAGGCCGCTGCCAATGCCGTCTGGAATGATAATGCTGTGCTAGTAAGCGAAACCAATGGCAACACCTGGAATGGCTTGAAAAAGCACAACAACCGGCGCTCAGCATAGCTGATGTGCTCAATACAAACCGCAAAAAGGCTGGCTTGTCCAGTCTTTTTGCTATGGCAAACAAAAACTGCAAGCCTGACAGGGTCGAAGTTTAGAGGCGTTAGATTCTAGCTTGTAAACGCCGAGTACCGCTGGGCAGTGATAGAGGCCAGCGGCTACAACCGGCTCCACATGCCTGCCGCCGTGATGGACCGGAAAAGATACAAGCTCTTTTGTCCTGGCAACTTCAATCAAGTCTGGCAATAACTCTTCAACCTGAGTCCGCTCTTGCTGCAATAGCGCCAGTTTCCAGACACGAGGCTCCTGGGCGCAAGCAAGCAGTCCCGCCTCAAAGTTCTCAGTGTCGATACTTAGCCAGCCCTGACAATTGGGCAAGGCTGCCAGTTCCGTCAATGCCACAAATAATTCTCTCTCCAGGAAGCTCCTGGTATAAAACCAGAGCTTGCACAAAGGTCTCTCTTTAGCAGCTAACAGCCAGGCTTTCACATAACGAGACTCATGGAAGTCGCCCAGATCGTGCACCCTTATCGTCCAAGGCGTCTTAGTTTTTTCTCCCACAATCGACGCGCAGAGCCAATCAGACGGTCTCACTTGATCGATAAGTGCAATGAGATTTTGTGCAAGTAGCTCCGGTCCACCTCTGTCAAGAAGCAGCTCCACAGTTCGGAAATTGCGCTCCCGCTTTGCCTTTTGCGGCGCACTCTGGTAGCGGATACCATTGCCGTAGCAGACTTTTTTGCAGATATTTGTCGCCATGACACAGGTCTTGTCTCTGGGCATACTGAAAGCCCATGACGTTTTACTATTATTCGTAAGTTCAAGTCCGTAGCGGTTCTCGTGGTCTTTCTGTAGCTCTTTTTTCATTTGATGCACCCCCATGTTCAGTGCGGCTTTTCGCCAGTTCTGGGGCACGGGGGTGGCTCCGGGGGTCAAGCTATCTTGTCAAACAGTTCCGCCGGCACTGAAGTTTCGCTTGAGGCACGGTGGCGCTGCCCCCGTAGACTCAAAGAACAAGAAAAGCCACACACAGGAACAATTTCGACAATAGAAAAGAAAAAAGTGGCACTACTGGCAATGCCACTGGAAACTTTACTGTTAAATAAATTGGTAAATAAAGCCAGAAGAGGCAGGGACTTCTTAGCCCCTGCCCCAGGCTCAGCCTAGCTTTTAGCAGCTCGCGTTTTCTTTGCCGGAGCCTGTTCTTCCGGTTGCGCCTCATCTTCTGTCGGTCTTTTGCCACACAGATGGAAGGACGTGAGCTTGATTACGGGCTTGGTTAGCTGCACCTCCACTCCGTTTACGTCTTTTGTGTAGTTAGATAGCCCCAGCCGCCCATTGAGCACGACTTCGCGCCCTTTGGTTATTGTTTTTAGAGCGCGGTCACCGAGCCCGTTCCAGGCATTGACATCGAGCCAGAGTGTTTTTTCTTCGTCGGTATTAGGAGAAAATTCCTTCACCGCCACTGAAAACTTCACCAACTGTTTGCCAGTATCTGCAAACGAGACTGAGCTGGGGACTTGACCGACGCGACCGACTACTGTGATTGAGTTGTTCATTAGATGGCACCTCCAAGTGCTTGTTAGTGCCCCCGGAAAGACACGGCTTTTGACTGCCCAATGGACGCGCTAGCGCCCAGCCAAAGCGGGGATTGCCATTGGATAGCAGGCTAAAGACGTGTCACGGTAGGCACTTTTAGACATGCACTTGAGGTCGCCATTTGAGCATCTAAATCAATAAATCGGTGCAGTCAAGCCAAAGCCATCTCGCGGCAATAAAAACACAGAGCACCACAGGTAGTGACAAAATTTAGTCAAAAACAGACGACAAAAAACAATAAGCTATATGCGCCTGAGGGCTATAGCAGGCATCAAAGCCTATTACAAAAGCAAAGCAATAGCTTAAGACAGGGGTCACACTGAACAAAAACGTATGTGGTTTGCAGCGACCATAACCGGGTTAATAACACACATCAGGGAAAGCCACAGATAGTGAAAAGCAACAACTTAGCAAAGGCAGTGAATAGAGCACAGGCAAAGGTTTGAGATACGGCAGGGATACCCCGCGCACCGGACATGTTTTATTTACTTACTTCTTTTTATCTGTCTTTTCGTCACTATTGAGCTTCGCCATCAAGGCAGCATTTTGCTCCTTTAGTGAGCCAGAGAGCCCTTTCAGCTCTGCCGCCTCTTTTATCGCAGCATCTCTTTCTTCTCTGTCTACTTTTGCCGACGCCTCGATTTTCTCCAACTGCTTCTGACTATCGGCTGCACTTGATCTCGCCTCATCTCGCTGTTTCTCAAGTTCAACCACTCTAGCTTGCACGTCGTCCATGGTTTTTCTTAAGCTGCTAATTTGGTTCTCGCTGGCTTTAGAGGCTTGGGCAGCCGCACTTTCTATCTTTTCTATCTGCTTAGCATGCTGTTCGCGCTCTTCTGCTTTTGCCTTGTGCATACGCTCAAGCTCCTGCCCCTGGGCGCGGACCTGTTCGGCTAGCTGCTCGGCGGTAGCCTTGTAGCTGGCGCGCTGCGAGCCCAGGCTAGCAACTTCTTCTGTCAGTGTTGCCACCTGCGCTCTTAGTGAGTCGATAAGGTCAGAATTTTCCTGAGCTTCCTTTTCGAGTCTTTCGGCTGCGGTTAACGCTTCTTGGAACCGGCCGTTTGCGGCTGCCACCTCTTCGGCAGCCTTAGCTTTTGCCGCCTCTATTTCTAGCGCCGCTTCGTCATTGGCCAACCGCCAGGCCATAGCAAAACCGGCCTGCACCCGGTCAGGTATCTCCACTGTCTTTTTGACCTGCACAACTGGAGCATTGTTCTTCCACTGGTCCAGGTACTTATAGATGGTCCTCAGGCTGCCGCCGCCGAGTTCATCGAGCAGCATGGTAGCAGTTACCTCTTTACCTTCTGCGGCTAGCCTATTTGCGGTCTCAAAAAGCTCATCCGGGTCTATCGGGTGCCTGCGTGCCATGTTTCAGCCCTCCATTTGCATAATAAAGGTATTTTACCACAAATCTTATTTTTACCTTTACTATTTTTATTACCACTATTATTACTATTACCTTTTATTATTACCAATAAGCACGGCTTTTGTCACGCTTTAGTCGACTTTTGCCGCTATTGCGGGTCCGGACATTTTTTTGGTCAAAACCTACGCTAAGGTATTTGACAACTCAAAAATAGCGATTTTTACTACGCTAAGCTACTTGGCAGGCGCTCAGTAAGTGCCAGAAGAAGCAGCGTAAGCTGCCATGTCTTCCTCATCAGCAATCTCAATTTCAATAACGGAACGAAGCGGCAGCAGGCGATCTAGCGAGTATTCATTCGCCGATTCAAACGGATAGTTGCCGACGAGATTAATGTGATCATGCCCCAGGAAC
>Ga0268298_10003116_pt1 | contig 17261 bp, 8 predicted proteins | sample WWTPWeurt_MetaG_FD_194462 | JGI IMG/M metagenome (GOLD analysis project Ga0268298, IMG submission 194462) | Activated sludge microbial communities from WWTP in Nijmegen, Gelderland, Netherland - WWTP Weurt | ecosystem: Engineered > WWTP > Aerobic digester > Activated sludge | place: Netherlands...
TACGGGAAAGGGCATCCGTAAATTGTGTCAGGTGGTTTTGCCCATCGTATTCATAATGAGTCTCATCACCAAGGGCATTAACAAAGAGGGTGGGATAACCAAACGAGGTGCGCTCGCCCCTTGTGATGTTGCCGTTCTGGTCTTGACCGTAAATCAAATTGTAGTCGGCATCATGCACCAGGCGCACCATATGCTCAGGATCAGCCAGGTCTGCGGCCGCGACCAGCAGATTCTGCTGATTATAAACATAGATAGTTTGGTGACCGGCTCCATCCAAAACCAGACGGCGACCATCACTGTAATAAACAATATTAAAGGTCTGACCCGTATAGGTCTGTGTGATCGCTCGCCCCACCTCGTCAAAACCAGTCTGCTCAATAGTACGCCCCTCAGGGTCTAATACATGGGATAGAATGTAAATCCCACTATTCAGGGCGGTATATTCATACCGCCAGACAGCCTGGCGGGTATCAGTAATAGTTGTGAGCTGGCCCAGACTGTTATAGCCAAAGAGGGTCTCGCGGTCGGTGGAATCGGTCACGGCTTGCAGCCGTCCCTCCGGATCGTAGCTGAAATCCAGGTAGCGGCCGCTTATAGAATCTTCAACGCGCTCCAATTGCCCTTGCACCGTATAGGTATAGGTAATGATATTACCATGAGGATCCGCCTGGAATAGCAAACGACCCTCATCATCAAAGACATAAGTAAACTGGTGGTGTGTGGTGACCGTATATTCATAATGGCCAGGGGATGTTTCTTCTCGCGTTAAGGTTGCTAGAACACCTGGTGCGGCACGATACCCAGCACGCACTTTCTCAAAATAGATGGGGCTGCCATCTGGGCCTCGCAGGACAACGACATTGGTCTGATCAAACTCCAGATGGATATCACGATTGTGACCCCAACCCAAACCAAGCGTGCTGGAATAAGGAGCTAAACTGGGGTAAGCGCCGCTATTTAAGCTGTTGTACACCCACGTCAGACCAAGATCACTCCCAACCGTTGGCATGCCAGGCGTGCTTTGAGCGTAGAAATAGTTGCCATTGGCGGTATTGATAGGTCCGCCTATGTTAATATTCTTGTCAGCTTGACAATACAAGCCCTGGCAATAGGTGCTCAAGAACATCTGGTTAATCTCGCCACAATTTATTAGTTCCGACAGTTCTAGTCCCTGGTAGCGCAGGTGCTTGCAGCTAACACGAAAGCCCGTAATCACAGGGTTTTCCAACAGCATGCCATCGCTGGTACTTACCTTGATAAACCATTGGCCTGTCATAACGGCCCCTGGAGCGATGTTGCCAAAATGGAAGACATACTCAGGCGTTTGAGCCACGCCATTTACAGTTGTCTCAACCAGTTCAAACAAGAGACTACGGCCATTGCCGTCCAGGTCGCCTAACACAGTTACCTGGCTCAAATCTAGGGTCAGGTTGCGGGCAACGCCATGACCATCATTTTGCGCGGTCACTTCCAGGTAAAAATCGCCATTGGCATCCGGCTGACTGTGGCTGAAGCCGAGCCGGACATATGGCTGTGGATAGATAATGAGAGGCTGTGGCAGGGTGGCAAGGACATAATTTTGACCCCCTAGCGTATACTCAATATAAGCTCGCACCTGATAGACTACACCGTTCGTCTTGGTAATACCCAAATCACCAGGCACAATGAGCCACGCGCCTGCCAACTGCCCGCTCGCTGGCAAGGTGCCTAGGTCAGTAGGGACTGTTGGCGTAATAGAAAAGCCACTGCCGACAGTCTGACCATTTTCATCCTTAAATTCCAGATGGATATTGACATTGGTAATATTGGTGGGCACCTGACTGTCTAATACCAGGCGGGCATTAAATGCCTGTCGTTCCAGTGTGGCTTCACCGCTTAAGATCAGTTGAGCAATCTCATGGTCGTTAGTCGGTGGCGGCGGAGGGGCACCGTAAGGTCTTGGTATGAAGCCGCCACTACCCCCACCGCCAGTATGACCGATGACGCTTTGACCATCCCATTCCCAATCCCAGCCATCACTATTGCCAGGGTAACTGCAACGTCCAATGGGAGCGAAAGCACTATAGGTAACGGGTGTGGTTCCCTCCAGATAGGTAGCTTCCACTTGAGCTGTCCCTAGCCAGGGTTGCTCCGACGGATTAGAGGAACTGGCTGTAAAGGGCATGGTGATCGCCTGACCTGCCCCTAGAACAGGTGCAGAAGGATTACCCCCGTTAATGACAAAGCTGAAATCTGGGTAATCCACTGTGACCAGGAGATTGGTCATCGTATAGGCACCCATGTTGGCAATGAGCCACTCGCCATCATCAGAGCCGCCCGATTCAGGGGGGCAGATCATCTCCGGAGAAATAAACAAAGCGGGTCGGGCAATATCACTCTCATACGTTACTTCAATCGTTATGGCATACGTGTCAGTAATCGTTGTCTCTTCAACCGTCCAGCTATAACTGAAAGGGTCAAAGGTCAGAGCAACGGCTTCACGATTGATGCCCAAATTCGCATTTGGCTCACCGGGGTGTACATGAATTGTGCCTACTTTAGCATAGTAGCTATCGGCTTCAGCATAGTAGGTATATTCAGACAGCGTTAGATCAGGCAGTGTAGCAGTCCCGCTGATATCTGTGGTGGCTGTATACCAGTCATAAACCACATAAGAACCACCAGCGTCATTTACTGTTCGACCATTCTGATCGATGAGCGTAATGGTGGTTTCTGGTAGAGGTTGGTTTGCATCATCGGTAACAACAAATTCCAGGGTTCCTGTCGTAGTAGGCACGACATTGATGGTAAGCTCAAGCGTCGCGGCCTGGACGTAAAGGGCATCAATCACAACCTCGTAGTCTATATACGTGACCGGTTCATTACTGGCTGGGGGCGTTAAGAAAAGCGTCACTGACATCGCTTCTCCTGCATCCAGCTGGGTCACAGAGTAAGGTAAACCACTTGAGAGCCAGGGAAGCTCGCTAGGCGTTTCAATGCTAAAGCCTTCAGCATGGCCGGGACCGGTGTTACGTACCTGGAACATATAATAGGCCGGTTCACCAGCGAGAATAGAAAGGTTAGCCTGGTCAGGTTCAAAAATTAGTGTGGGCAAAGCCTGTAAGGTAACAGTTATAAATGATGTGGCCCCGCTGATCGTAACCGTATCGTCCGCAGGCAAATGCCGGTTCGCTGAGGCCGTATACTCATAATCGCCAACCTCCATTTGCTGGATAACGGCTATACCATTGCTGTTTGTCGTCGCATTGTAAACAATGGATTGAGCACCAGCCGAAGTTCCATTGATAAAACGCACCCACTCTCTATCGGTCGTGAAAGAAACGGCAGCACCAGCCACGTTGCTACCCATCGTATTGGAAACGGAAACCGTGACATCGCTTAACTCCGGATGGACATAGACCTCAAGGTCAATCGTCATGGTAGGATGGTTGCTACTGGTAAGGAGAATATCTTGCAGGTAGAAGCCATAAGATTGGGTGGTGGGAACCGTGGCCTGAATGGTGAAGGTAAATGTCTGATTGATCCCCAGGCTGGTCGCAGACGTTGGGCTAAACGTGATCCAATCATAAGCAGAGGGCGAAATCGCCAGATTGGTCAAAGAAGCCGTCCCTTCGTTCACAACCGTGATCGTCGCCGAGACACTCTGGCCCGGCTCTAAGGAAAAAGCAACCGCAGTGGGATCCACATCCAGCAGGGGAGCAGACGCTTTGATAAGGGTAGCCTGGGATGCCTCATTATTGATGGGATAGAGATCAACCTCAGTTAGGGTGCCGTGAATCGTGTTGGTAATAACACTGTTAACGGTGGCTGTGGTGGGGACATAAGCCTGGACTGTGAACGTGATAAGGGCATCAGGGGCCAGCGTGCCTACGTCCCATACCAGCGTATGGGTATCTGGGTCATACTCAGAATCATAAGGTGCGGTATGAGTAGGCGAGATCAACGTCGCCGGTAATGTATCGGTAACGAGGACATTGGTTGCCGTTAGGAAACCTTGATTGGCAATCGTAATGTCATACACCACCGGATAGCCGGTCAGTGCTTGAACCGGGCCGCTTTTGTCGAGTGCCAAATCTGGGCCAACAAAGGTGACGGTAACCGTGTCACTGACATGGAGACCATCTACAATGGCTCCAATAACAGCAACTCCTACCTGTTCACTTGTCACCTGTCCTGTCGTCTGTCCATTCTCGTTTGTGGGCGAACCAGGTTGCTGTAATGTGACTTCATGGGTAGAGGTGAGGATAACCGTGGCGTTGGGAATTTCCTGCCCTAACGCATCTAAAGCCGTCACCTGCACCAGAATGGGCTGTATGCCGTTCGCGGCCGCGACATCACTGCCTATGACAGTCAAGGTTGAAGACACTGGTGGCCCCACCACCTTGACAGATGTGGTGGCTGTCAGGCTGTTAACACTATTTGTCGCTGTGACCAAAGCCGTATAAACGCCTGCGGCCGCGTAAGTGTGTTCAGGGTTTGCCCCTACTGCGGTGTCCCCATCGCCGAAATCCCAGGCAAAATTCACATTACTGCCGCTGGAGACAGTGGCTGTGAAGGCAATAGAGCTATCCACATAAGCCGGGCTGTTGTTCGTTGCTGTCAGGTCAACCAGGGGAATATCTGCCACGGTAATGGTCGTGGTGGCCGTCAAAGAATTGATACTGTTACTGGCAGTGACCAGAGCCGTGTAGACACCCACCGCCGGGTAGGTGTGAGTAATTGGTGAGCCGCTATCATAACTTCCATCCCCTAATTCCCAGGCAAAATTGACGTTGCCCCCGGTCGCTACCGTAGCTGTCAAGGTCGTGCTGTTACCGGGAATAGTAGGGCTATCGTTGCTTACTGTGAGGCCCGTGATCCATTCCGTTATGGTAACAGGCACTGTTGTCGTAACCTGGTTAACACTGTTGCTGGCGGTGATAACAGCCGTATAGTTACCGGCGGTTTGATAGGTATGTGTAACAGTTGATCCCGTTGCCTGGGCTGTGCCATCGCCAAAATTCCAGGTGTAAGCAACCCCACTTCCATAAGCCACTGTGGCCGTAAAGGCTGTCGTTACACCATTCTGTGTGGGGCTATCATTGATTGCTGTTAGTCCACTAATCGCCGTGACACCGCGCGAGGCATGCTCAGAATAGGTGAACGGCTCAACAGCCAGCCAGATGTCCCCGTTAGCTGCTTCGGTAACACCATTAACAATGTCACCAGCAATCCGATTGCCGCTTGTTGCTTCATCGTAGTTTTCCCACCCCTGATTGTCCGCGGAAATGACATCAACCCCATAGCCCTGAAAGCCAATCCACTTACGTTGCGTGGAGTCAATCGTGATAGACCAGATACTGTCTTGATCAGTCAGATCGCTGTTTGCCTCTGTATAATGTGTCCAGGATTCAGATGAGGATAGGACGCTGATACCATAACCAGGCCGCGCCACCCATACATTCTCTTCCGCATCTATGGCGATATCGATAACGTCAACACTACTGCCATCCAAATAATATGTCCACTCATCGGGGTTCGCGTTTGTATCCAACTGGCAAAAGCCGTTGTCTGTACCGAACCATATAATGCCGTTACTCTGGATAGCGATGCTGTAGACGTTATTACTGCAAATCTGATCATTACCAGAACCAGTTCGCTCATAAGGTTCCCAGGTGGCTGGACTACCTGGCGTGTAGCGGACAGCCCCGCCCCCAAACGTACCAAACCATATATCCGAACCACTCACTACAATGGTTCGAACGTCATCAACAAGATAACTGGTGCCAAACGCTTGCGGTGTTCCGGTTCCCGTAGCTTGCTTCAAGACACCATCGTCTGTAGCCAAGAGCAAATTATCATCTTCGTCGAAAGCGATTGACCGAATCTCGCTAGGACCAGAAGTGTCATCACTAACATAATAGGAAGTCCAGCTATCTGTGGTGTAGTTATAACGGGCAGTCTGAATGCTACCACCACCACTTCCGGCCGCATTCCCCGCAAACCATACCTCGTTACTATTTCTCACCGTAACGGCTGTGAATCGCGCAAAGGATGCACTGTTATCCCCAAAAACCCAATAATTATCCCAATAGACTGCCAGTGGCCCGTACTCATCTAAGAGCGGCATGGCCGATAGATTTGCCTCAGCCTCTGTCCCCCCAGCAACAGCATCCTTTCCCACATCGTTACCTTCTCGGGCTTGTGCCGGTGAAACCAGAACCATCAATAGCCCGCCTATCATCGCCATACTTAAAATAAGCGTGACACCAAGAGCGCGGAATTTCTGTAAACGATTGGGTTTTGGGGATGCTTTAACGGGTTTCATTTTGTACCTTATCAAGGGGTTGAAGTACTTTGCAAAATAAACTACATCGCGAAAAATGGAATCGTTTCAATTAGCGATATGACCACGTCTGGCCATCTGTAACGAGTAAGATCGCGTCGTTGAACAGATCAAACACCGCCTGATGGTAAGCTCCTGGCGGCAAATCAGAAACAGGTTCAGCCTCAAGCCATCCTGTTTGCAGATTGAAGTGCCAGGTATCATTGAGCCAGGTGTCTCCCTCGTCTATGGCTCCACCGGCTAGGACGAGCACACCTGACTGCGCGTCATACACAAAACTAGGAGCGACACGCCCTTCTGGTCCACTGGCAACTATTTCCAGCCAGGTGTTCGTGGGCGGATCATAAAGCCATAAATCAGTCGGTAATGTGCCCGATACTGTCTGACCACCAAAGAGGATGAAGTTGTTATCAGCGGGGTTATAAGCGAAAGCGTGGTAGGCTCTGGCCGAAGGGGTTTGTCCAGGTGTCAACTGTGTCCAGGTCGTGCCGTCATATTGCCAGAGGTCATTGTAATAAGTGTCCCCATCGCGGCCGCCAAACAGATAAACCTTCTCCGTGATAGGGTCGTACATCAGTGTGTGACCCGTTCGCGCCGGGGGGGAACTCACCGGTGAAGCCAGTGTCCAGGTTGTGCCATCATATTCCCAGGTCTCGGCCAGGGCGTTATCATTCGCGTCACTTCCCCCAAAGAGGACAACCATCTCACGGTTGGCATCATAGGTCAGGGCCATACCATAAACTGCGGACACGGTTTGGGTTAAGGTGACCGTTATCCAATCTGAACCATCAAACTCCCAGGTTGTGTTCTCGTAGGGCCAGCCCTCAGCGTTGCCGCCATAGAGTACAGTTTGGGCGCGGCCGCGATCATATGCCAGTCCATACTCACCCCAAACCGGTGGAGAAAGGGTTGTCGAAATGACTTCCCAGGTACGGGTAATCCCTATGGTGGTGTAATAAACAACGGCTCGCCCTCCCTCCGTCGCCAAACCAGTATAGAACTGCTGTCCAAGCAAAAGATCAACGGTACCATCCCCGTTGACATCTCCGGCACTTGCCACGGCCTGCCCCATACTGCTATTGGCTTGAGCACCACTTAATGTCCAATCCGGTGTCCCTGCCGGGCCACTGGCATCACCATAAAAAAGAAAGGCGCGGCCGCCGTTGTTGACGACGGTGTTGTACTCATCAGCCCCAACCAGAAAATCAGCATAACCATCACGATTGACATCCCCGGCTGGTCCTACAGACCAACCCAAAGTGGCAGTCGCCTGATTGCTTTCATACGTCCAATCGGCCGTTGTACTGAGGCCACTGGCCGAACCATAATAAAGGGAAACAAGCCCTTCACTGGCTTCGCCATTGCTGTAGTTATACCGGCCGATCAGCACATCATCGTAGCCATCGCCATTAACATCCCCGGCTGTGTTGAGACCTAAATCTTCACCCATCTGGCCGTTCGTCTGGTTGCTCTCAACAGACCAATCCGGCGTTAAACTGAGGCCGTCGGCTGAACCATAGAAGACCCACACAATTCCTTCATCTGTCTGGCCGTTGTCATAACGGGGCGCATTGGCCATGACATCAGCATAGCCGTCGCCATTCACATCACCGGCTGTACTGACCATACGCCCCAACCAGGCACTGGCCTGATTGCTTTCATACGTCCAGGCTGGGGTTGTTACCAGACCACTACTCGATCCGTAAAATAAATAAAGCCGTCCCTCATCGGTTTCTGCATTATCGTACGTCACAGAACCGACGATGATGTCATCGTAACCATCGCCGTTCACATCGCCAGCTCGAGCCACAGACGTACCAAACGTATCCGCGTTATGCACACCCTCAAGGGTGACATCGGGCGTCCCGGTCAGGCCGCTTGACGAACCGTAAAAGAGAAGAACGCGGCCAGGTCGAGCCGGGCTGGCTTGAGTATAGGAAGGGATACCCACCAGCACATCATCATAACCATCCCCATTCACATCACCAGCACTGCTGATTCCCCTTCCCAAACGATCATGTTGGTTACTACCTGTGAGACTCCACGCGACGGTAGCACTCAAACCATTGTTAGAACCCAGGTATAGATTCACCTGTCCAGTATCCGTACTGCTCCCATCATAGAAAGGCGCGCTAACCAGAATATCTGCAAATCCGTCCCCATTAACATCACCGGCACTGACGGTGCGCTGGCCAAAGTTAGCATTGGCTTGTTCACCTTCATCAGACCAGCCGAAAACAAACGTAGGGGTGATAATGTTTGTAGCCCGAATATAGTTGGAGCGGATGAGCACATCTGAGGCCGTTGAATCCGTGGCCGTTAAACGCACAGTGTAAATACCACTTTCGAGATAAGTATGAACGGGTGCGGCTAAGGTGGATGTTACGCCATCGCCAAAGTCCCATACATAACTGGTCGCCCCTGTACTTAAGTTAGTAAATGTCACTGTGAGCGGTACCGGGGCTGTCAATGGTGTGGCTGTAAAATTGGCTGTGACGGTCATAGCTCCCGTAACCGTAATATAGTTCGTTCGCGTGAGTGTATCCGTGCCCCCTAAACCGTTGGCGGTCAGGGCTACGGTGTAAACACCGGCATCTTCATAAACATGGCTGGGGGCAGTTAAGGTAGAGGTGATACCATCGCCGAAATGCCAGAGGTAGCTGGTCGCGTTAACCGAGGTATTACTGAAACTAACGGTCAAAGGAACTGTTCCCGTGATGGGGTTGCCCGTGAAACTGGCTTGAGGGGGATCGGCCATTGTACCACCCCCAAAATCATCAAGTACCATGTCCTCGGCTCCGATAAACCATAGGCCGATATAACCGCCGCTGTTGGCGTAGGTCCAGCTTGACACATCCCGCGTGGCTAACAAAGTGTCATTTTGATAAACCTCGACCGTACCCTCAGCCGTTGCCCGTGCGCCGAAACGATCCCCATCGCTGAAAGAAACGGAGATGTCGCTTCCGTGTTGTACCCAATCCTGAGCCGATGTGAACGTCCAGACCTGAACTCGGTCATTGCTGACATCGTACCAGACCTCTAAAACGCCATTGCTCCACACGCTACTGCTCTGCGCTTTTAGGAGCAGATCAATTTCCTGCGACCCTTCATCAATGTCGGTCAGAGTGATAAAGACTTCCTGATCTGCGCCAAACGAGGCTCCGCTCCAAAAAATATAATTATCGCCATCGGAGTCAACATAAAGTTTTTCATTATTGATACTGTATCCGCTGGTTACTCCACTCCAGTTGTTGCCAATACCGCCATTGCTTCGGTTAAAATCGTCTAGCACCGCCGAAGCGGGAAATGCTACACCTGTTGTACTGGTTGGTGTAGCGGTAGGGGTTGGTGTAGGGCCTGTTGCTGTAGGCGTGGGTGTGGGCGTAACCACGTCTCCCCCACCAAAATCATCCACCACCATACTGTTGGCCCCCTCGAACCAAAGGCCAATGTAACCACCCTCATCGGCATAGGCCCAACTCGAGACATCTCGCGTGGCAATGAGCGTGTTATTTTGGTAAACCTCAACTGTGCCATTGGCCATGGCCCTGGCTCCAAAACGATCCCCATTTTCAAAGGTAACAGCAGTATCACTTCCATAGGATGCCCAACCGACGCCGGGAGTATTTGTCCAGATCTGCATAATCTCGTTGCCCGGATCGTATAAAACGGCCAGGACGCCATCCTCATAATCAGTACCTTGCCCTTTTAGAACCAGATCGATTTCTGTCGCATTCGTGTCAATCGTTGACAAAGTGACAAAGACTTCCTGGTCGGCTCCAAATGAAGCATTTGTCCAGTAGATGTCACCGGTAGAGCCAACATCAAGTTGGTTGGTGTTGATGCTGTAATATCCCGTGTCACCGCTCCAATTTGAACCAATAGCCCCATTACTACGGTTGAAGGTATCAAGCACCGCTGTCGTTGGGAAATCTGGTGATGCCCCTACCCCGGTAAGGCCGTTGCCACTTAATGCCAACCACAGGATAAGGAAAGCCAAGAGGCCAAGTGTTATGGTGGAATAGACCCTGCCCAGGCGATTCTGTTGTTTTATCAGGTTTGATAGGATAGGGAGCATAATGGGGTATCTCCTATGCGGTGGTTGTCAAGGGTTAATAGGGATGTTCCAGCAAAAAGGGGAGACAAAAGGCAAAAGGGATCAAAATAGCTTTACTTACAGCTACTGGATGATGGCAAAGAACGACAACGATCCCTGATTTACTCATTTTGTTAGATGGGCAGTTGGGTGTATTTTAACGGTGATAATGTGTTGGATTGCCAAATTATTTCTTGGGCAGATTCATTGGCTTTACTATGAAACCACCGTTCCTGCGCTAAACAACAACAAAGAAACCTTTATGATGAAGCATAAGGTCAGCACTGAACACGCTATACAGAAAGAACTAAATTCATTTCCCTGGGTTGGTAGGTTTGAATCGGAAAAACAGTTGCCTATAAAGTTGAGGGGTGGGATGAGTGCATTAAGCAACCATACAACACATGAGATATTTTACGATGAAATAAGAAACCAACATGTATGAAGAAAGTAATGCTGAATATGTGACGAGTGTCACAATCAAATGGAAGAAAGTTTCTTTCAGTGCTGAATCATCACCGTCTCATACCGTAACATTTGAAGTTCTATACGGATGGCGCAAACGAAGCGAGCTTGAACAACAGGTGGGTCTTCAGAATTACTACCGGATTAAAGTAGTAAAACCCTGATGCATTGGGTTTTCAAACAACAAGGAACAGAATTGAAGTCAAGTTTCTGTCGCCAACATGCACAGCAGAGGCGGATTATAACGGAAAGGAAGTGTAAAAACTAAAGTTTTCATTAGGTAAAAAATCCCGATCCAGGGGGGAGTAATGAAGTCAGAATTGCTTAAAATCAACGGGAAATCTGATTGTGCAAATGAAACAGTAGCCAGGAACGCAATAAATGCGATCATGTCACTACATTCCCTGCCACCAGAATGAAGAACAACATGCCCTTCGTCACATTTCTCCGGGGATGTCATTTCATGCCAAAGTTACGCTGGATTTGACAGCAAATGCCGAATCCAACGTAAGTCTGGAATGGGATAGCCCCTAAACAGGCCGAAATGAGTGGGAATGGGCATGAACAGGGCGAAAAATTGGTGCCAGGAAGTGCATCAATCCAGCATAACTGTGAAAAACGGATTTTACGTCCACTGTAACTCTGGAAAAACAGGAATCCTTAACGGTTACAAATCCAGAGTGTTGGCATAGCTATGCGCCGAATTGCCAGAGTGAAAATCGAAAGAACTTTTTCCAGGCTTACGCTGGATTGCCATTCCATTCCAAAGTCATGTTGGATTTGACAACAAACTGCCGGTAAATAGAGCAGGTAACTAGTTCACCACCCTAAGACAGCCTTGCGGCTGTAAGCAGGGCGATAAGGGGCTGGTCTGGTGTGATTTAAACACTGGGCCAGTCTCTTTTTGTTTATCGTCCCAACTTACACAAGGAGAGGTGATTCATGTCTGGTCAAGTGATGCTTTATGTGGATGGGTCTTGCAAGCAAAACCCCGGCCCTGGCGGCTGGGCGGCCGTTCTGCGCTGTGGCGAACATACGAAGGAGTTAGTCGGTGGGGCTGACCGCACCACTAACAACCGCATGGAGTTACAGGCGGTGATTGAAGGCTTGAAAGCGTTGAAGAAACGGTCGGTGGTCAAACTCGTGACGGATAGCCAATATGTCATTCAGATGCTGAAAGGGGCGAGGGCCAAAGCCAATCAAGACCTGGTTGAAGAAATGCGCCAGTTAGCCGGGCAACACCAGGTGCAGGCGCAATGGGTTAAGGGGCACAACGGCCATGAACTCAACGAACTGGCTGACGAACTGGCCAGCCGCGAAGCCGCCCACCGGCAACAAATGGTTGAGGCCGGTTGGGGCGATGAGACCGTCCCCCAGGCGACGCGGTTGGTTCTGGTGACTTTGCGGAAAGTGGGTCAACTCTTGCCCTATATGGCCGTTTTGGGCTGTACGGACAAGTGGGCTGGGTTTGCCCTTATTGCTTCTGATGAAAAGACCCTGTATGGCCACAACTTATGCCAAAAGAGCCATGCTCTTTATGCGGACTGGGTTGGGGTTATTAACCGCCTGCATGAACGACAACGGGTAACGGGCAACGTATTGGATTTGCATGAACCGGTAGACATCGTGCCTTTGCCCGTCGCGGAGCAACCTAAGGACACAGCTTCCTGGTTGGCCCGGTTAGGTGGGGGTGAGGCATGAACCAGATTGTGAACTTCAAACGGTATGGTTCCGCGGCCGCATTAACCACCACCTTCGGGGTCAAATGGCTCTACATCGGTCGGGCCAATCCCCATTACGGCCTCAAGGCATCCCCTCTGGCTAACCCCTATCGTCGCCGTGACTTCGGCAACCAGCCTGGCGCAACTCTACCTCATTACCGCCGCCATCTGTGGCAACGCATTAAGGCTGGAGATGAGACTGTTATTAACGCGCTCCAAGCCATTGACGAAGAGACGGTACTGGTCTGTTGGTGCGATGGGGCGTGTCATGGGCAGGTGGTGCGGGACGCGGCCGCGTGGCTGAGGGAAGCTAGAGGAGAGAGCTAGAGCTAGAGAGGAGAGCTAGAGCCAGAGGTGGGTTGTCATTTGCCAATCGCATTGACGCGGCCGCGTGGCTGAGGGGAGCTAGAGGAGAGAGCTAGAGCTAGAGGGGGAGCTAGAGGAAAGAGCTAGAGCGAGAGCCAAGAAGTACCCTTCGTCCCAACGCGGCCGCATCATTGAGAGCAGTCGTTCGAGAAAACCGAATAGCTTTATCTTCACAGGCCAGAATCTGTTCATTGCAGGTTCTGGCCTTTTTGTGTTTCTACACCTATTTCACAAAGGAGAACCAATCATGTCACGTTACTTTTTGCAGAAAGAAGTTCCTGCTGGAACCGCCTGTATCGCCTACGGGTTTGACCATGCCCTGGGTTACTTCTATCAGGAAGAACATCCCGGTCAGAAGGCACTCGTCGCCGATGTTTGTTCCCACTTCGATGGCCTGACCGGCGTGCAGTTAGCCGAGCGGCTGGTGGGCGGTGAGGAGAACCTCATCGCCGTTATCGAAGGCCGTGCCGAACCGCCGCATGGTTTGCCCTATGAACGTTTGGGTTTGATGATGGCTGATTTACCTTTCTAGTCCTATCCCCCTACCCTACAAGGAGTTCACTTATGCCCGATTTCACCTATCACTGCCTCTGGTACATGACGGGCAGCTGGACGGCGCAACTGGTACAGGTCGTTCACGATGCCGCAGGCATTACGCTCACCTTCTTTGATGCGGCGGGTGCTGTCCAGACCACCTGGTCATTTCCCTCTCACGAACCGGCCTACAAGCGTTGGTTATTTTGGGCATTGCAGGTACGAGCCGGGAAAGGACAGCTACTGCCAGGTAAGGTCGCTGCTTACACGGTGCGCCTGCCGGATGAGGTGGTGAGCCTTACTCCGGTCGTATCTGAACCATAATCCCCTGCCCGGTTCGCGGCCGCGTTTGCCTCTCGAATGCCCTTGTTTGCGGCCGCGACAGACCCCTTCTTTCGCACAACTCACCTGCTTGCTCGTTTACCTCTGGGATCAGGGGAGTCACGCCTGTTCCACCGTTGTTGGCTGTATGCCCGCTGTTGGTTGTGCCCCTGTTTACCGACCTTTTTCAACCCCATATCCACAAGGAGAAGATCTCATGTCTACACAACAACTGCAAACCTCTGTTATCACCGCTCAGTCTGCGCTGGGTGGTATGGTCTACCCGTTCCTGCCCGCTCACTCTGATTGGCAACTCATCACGCGGCCGCTGGAAGGTGACGAGGCCATAACCGCTATTTGTGCGGCTCCCACCCCGACACTCCGTTGGGTCAAAGACGACAAGGTGCTGGATTTAGTGATTCCTGGTCAGGACACCGAAACCTTCCTGTCTCAATCCGGCCTGGAGCTATCGTTGGCGAAAGGGGGTTATGTCCTCTCCAAACGGCTCTCCCGCATCATGCGCCCGTTTCGGTATTGGGGATTCTTTAGCCAGGCCGACGTGGCTCTGGAATACAACCCTCGCTTAAACACCCAGTTGTGGGATGGTTGTGGCCTCATCAGCCGCTCTTTTGTAGAACGCCTCGCCAACGATCTGACCCTCTCTGACCCTCATCGCCACGAACTGCTCAATTGCGGCCGCTTTGAAATCACGACGCTTCACAGCCAGGGTCAAGACAAAGGGCATGTGCTGGTGGTAGACGATTTGGCCTGCGACCTGCTCTTCCCCGCTGGAAGTGCCAAGACCGAGTTATCTCTCACCAACGGCCAGGTGTTTGTGGGCCTACATCCGGTACACAGCGAAGACCAGATGTGCCTTGATGTACAATCCATCATCAACCTGCATCCCTTCTTCAGCCCGGAAACGCTCCTGGTTTGGACCCATCTGGAGAGTGAGTTGTTCCTGTGTAGTATCGAATCGGGGCAGTTGGAAGGGGTGATGGGCCGCCTGTACAGCGAACATGACCTGGCGCAACTGGCGAACTGGCATGTAGGCGAATACCTGGCCAGCGGCGGCAAGCTGATGTGGTTTGCCGGGATGGTCAAAGCTGTGGCTAAACAACACCTCAACCGCATTGGCAACCGGACTGAGAAGCTGCGCGTGCCTGCGCCGGGCTGCCGCTACTACCTGTTTCCGGCGACGGTGGGGGAACGGGACGTACCAACCGGTCACATCGAACTCGATCCCACCTGCGCTACGGCCTGGGTCAATGATGAGGACTGGTTGAATTATATTGTCTCAGTTTTGGGTGGTTGTGATGGGGATGATGCGGTCTGGGTGTTGCCGTTCAGCGATGCGTCGGACAAAGGCCAACACAAGTTGCTCGTCTGGCGTTCACCGAATCAGGTGGGTGAATACGTCATCCTCAAACCCACGGCTCGTTGTCATGAAATCAATTGGGACGTGCCCGGCGGCCAGCTCACCTACCCCATGATGCAGAGTCGCCTGCTCCCGACCCGGATTGATAGGGGGAATTACCAATATGGATCCTTGCCGGAAGCAGGCGATATGCCAGAAACCGGTGCATCTTACTCCCCCAATACGTTGTTGTCAACCATTATTCGTGCGGCCGCAAACCGAGGTGTGTTAGGTACACACTGCAACGTCCTCATGCTCACCAAAGCCATCTACGGCCAACTGCCGCGCCAGCTTCCGGCAACTCTCGAAGCCGTGATTGATGGTTCAGTGAAAACAGGTCTCGACCTCGCGCCAGTCAAAGAATGGAACGCGATGGCAATCGAACGGCTGGTGGCGCACGGCCACAAACATGCCCACCGGGCTATTCCCCAGGCTCTGCTCACCCGTCTACCGGAATGGTTGCAGGTTCAGGCCCCGGTTGCATCCAAACATTGGCTGGATGTGTTGGTCTCGGCTCTGGAGCTACACCGGCAGCAGTTCTGGGCCGATGTGTGTGCCCTGGCGACAACCGCCTGCCCGCCGCTGGAGTTGTTTGAAGCCAGCCGCGATTGGTTGCAGGTGGGTCGGGAGTTCCGGCGCGTGTACGGGGATGTCATCCGTCAGGCGATAGATGTAGACGGTGAACTGGACGAGACAACCCTGGATGCGGCGCGTGTGGTGAGCGAGAACTACCTCTCCGGCTGGCCTGCTGACCGGCGGCATTGTGTCCTCATCGGTGCGGCCGCGTATGCGTATGCTATGGGGTCTCAGGATGGGGACCCGGTACGCGATGGGGTGTTGTGGCAGTTGGGTGTACGGCGCGGTGATTACGACGGCTGCGGCCGCGAATCGGGCATTGCTCAAGAGATGATTCAAGCCTTGCGGCGGATTGGTCTTCTGGGTGAGCCGGTGTGGACGATGGTCGGCGCGGTGCTGCATTATCAGGATGCGCCCTGCCGCGATTGTGCCGGAGTGCCGGTGACGCTGAATGGGGTTTGGTTCAATCTGCTCAATGCAACTTCAAAGCAGAAGTACGAGACGATGGGTGACGTTCCGCTCAGCGTCCGGCAGCAGGCCAAGGAACGTGTGGCCGAACTGGCACAGAAGCAATGGCCGGGTCTTGTCCTCACCACCCATGTCAACGACAACAATCGAGTTGTAACCCACACCCCACACGGGAACCTGTTTGGTTTCGTCCATCGTGACCATGAACTCATGGCGGTCAAACACGACCAGTGGCAGGTGGCCTGGGCGATGGCGCTGGATGGGAACGTGCGAACGATATTGCGTCCCGCCGTTGCTTAAATCGTTTGTTTTATTCTTCAATCGGGGCAGAAATGGGTGCTGAGGCATTCGTTTCTGCCCTTTTTTGTCCCCTTATCGGGCCAGGTTCCGTGTTTAGTCCAAGGGCTGGTCAGGCCAGATAGGGGCGCGTAACGCGCCTGATAAGGCGAATTTTCTTTAACCACCTTTCTACACAAGGAGAAACAATCATGTATCAGAAATTGACAATCGTGGGAAATACGGGTCGCGATCCGGAAATGCGTTACTTAGCCAATGGCACAGCTGTGACCAGTTTGAGTGTGGCATCTAATCGCAAGTGGACCGATAAGGCCACTGGCGAGCAGAAAGAAGAGACCACCTGGTTCCGCGTTTCTGTGTTTGGTAATCAGGCCGAAGCGGTGAATCAGTATGTCACCAAAGGGCGTCAGGTGTTGGTTGAGGGGCGTTTGAACCCTGATTCGGCCACTGGTGGGCCACGGCTGTTCACCCGTCAGGATGGTTCGGTGGGGGCGTCGTATGAAGTCATAGCCGACACGGTGCGGTTCCTGGGCAGTAACGGGAACGGCAATGGGGGACATGCGGCCGCTGAGTACGATGCGGAAGCGGATGAAATTCCGTTCTAGAGACCCCCGCTAACACATACGCATATATATAGGAAAGGACATTGCGGCCGCGAGGCTGTGATGTCCTTTT
>Ga0268298_10003117_pt1 | contig 17258 bp, 14 predicted proteins | sample WWTPWeurt_MetaG_FD_194462 | JGI IMG/M metagenome (GOLD analysis project Ga0268298, IMG submission 194462) | Activated sludge microbial communities from WWTP in Nijmegen, Gelderland, Netherland - WWTP Weurt | ecosystem: Engineered > WWTP > Aerobic digester > Activated sludge | place...
GAGCAATGCACGGAGGGCCGAGAGCTGAGCGGGATCCACGGAGGCGGGCTGGCCCCCCTGGTCGATCGCTTGCAGGAGCATCCGGAGGAAGTCTTGGTCGATGATCCCGCTCGGACGGTCGTTCCCCGTGCGCCCGGCTCTGGCTTTGAGCTTCCGGACCTCGTCGAGCAGGCGCCAATCATACTCTTGCTTGTCTCCTTGGAGTTGCTGAGCCAGTCCGGCAGCCTTGAGCAGCTGTACGAGCTCCTGCACCTCGGGGCCGCGATCCCCGTACGTCATGAGCCCGTCGCCAGACGCCACGCGCGCTAGACCTAGACCGGGGAGAGGCGAGCTTGGAGACAACATAGCGGGGATATCGGCGAAGCTCCCGAGATCGCCGCTGACCGCGGCCTTACCGCAGGGACGCCGGGTCGCTTCACGGGGCGCGGCGCGAAGAAGAGGATCTGACGGGCGCGATCGCGTCCCATGCGTGGCGCTGCGTTCCAGCAAACTCCCCACAACCTGGATCTCTACCTCAAGATTCGTGGGATCGGCTTCGATAGGATGGATCCCTGATCGCCGCTTCGGGACAGCAGATCATGAAGGTCCCGAAATGAGGGCGCCGGGTTGGCACGCTCGCGTGGGCATCGCTCGGCGGCCGTCCTGCGGGTCGACTCGTCCCCTCACTCCACCACGAGCACGCCACTCCCGTGCACCAGCGCCACCTGCGACGTGCCCTCCACCGGAGCCACGTTGCTGAACACGCCGGCGGCGAAGAACACGGGGGGGGTGAAGGAGATGAAGGCAAGGCTCGCCCCGTTGATGGCGTAGCGCTGATGCGGGCCCGCCGGATCCCCGCCGCGGGTACGTCCGACCAGGTCGCCGCCGGGCAAGACCTCGCGCGGGAACGGCCAGGCGCTCAGGTCCGCATCCCCGCCCATCACGGGATATGGCCCGCTGCGCAAGGACGCGATTGGGATCGCCGACAGCGCGTGCGCGCCGTGCCCGGTGTAGAGACTGACCAGCGCGTGCTCGCGCTGGTAGCGCGTGAGCCACACTTGCGCGTTGGCCACCTCCAGCTCGCCCCGGAACACCGACGGCAGCTCGACCGCCGATAGTGAGCGCAGCAGCAGCAGCTCGTCGGGTCCTTCGGAGAACAGCGCCGCGCCACCAAATTCTCTCACCGGTCGCTCGGTCACAGCGCAGGTACCCAACTCGATCAGATAGGAGCGACCAGGTAGCCGGTCGAAGTTCGGCGAGGGCCCTAGCGCGGTCACCGCCAGATGCGCCCAGCCTCCCCGCGGAGACAGCGCGAGCTGCGGGTACAGCTCGACGCGCACGCCATCGCGGTCGGCTTCGAAGGTGAGGCCACAGGTGAGCGCGGGACCGGGCGTGGCGGTGGGGCGGACGGGGAGCGTGCTCACCGTGATCGAGGTCGTGCGCTGGCGCGTGCTCGCCGTAGCGTGGACCAAGCGGTTGCCGATCGCGGCGGTGACGCCGGCCGCGAGCCGCGGACAGGTGTTCCACAGCGGCCGCAGCTCGGGCGCGAGATCGGCATCGGTGAAGGGGAGCGTGCGGCTCCCGCAGGTGTCGAGGCAGACATCGCGGAAGCAGGTCGTACCGCTCGGGCACGCGTCGCAGCTTGGCGCGCTGGCATCGAGCGAGAGCGCAGTACCGGTGTCGTCTATGCCGCCGTCGGCCAGTTGATCGCCAGCGTCCTGAGGAACCTCCATGCTGCCGTCAGGGAACGCGCTTGCACCGCCGTCGGAGCGGGGGCGGTCGAGTTCGCCCGGTTCGAAGGCACAGGCGGAGGCGGCGAGGAGGATTGAGAGTAGAGCGCGCATTCGGAGCCATGACACCACCCGGCCGTTCCGCGGGAAGTCGGGCGCGTCGATTTCGGCGCGCGTCGCCGGTCCCCCTCCGGGTAGGGGGTGAAGGCCCCCTAGGGACCGAGGCGACCGGTGCGCTCGCCCACGGCTCTGCGTCCAGACCACCTACGCTAAGGGCTGCGGTTCCGCCCGGACCAGCGCCCGCTCAGATCCGCCCCGATCAGCACCTGGAAGTCGCCGTTGATGGTGCTGGGGTTGCTCAAGATCTGCAGCGTCTCCGGCCGATGGTTGCCGTTGGTGTCGATGGCGTGGCCGAATTGGTCGTAGTCGAAGGACACGATGGAGAGGCCGATGCCGTTGAGGCCCATCAAGATCCCATCGATGACCGTCTGCTTGGTGTTGTTGCAGCCGCGGAGCACCGCTGCGGCGGCCGCGGTGGAGGCGATGTTCCCGAGGCCCAGGGTGTTCGCCGCGAAGTTGTAGGCCGCGGCCTGGAGCGCGTTGCAGTCGATGAGCTGGTTCAGCCCCGCCTGCAGCGAAGGGATCTGACCGTTGGTGCCGAGTCGAATCGCCAGATCGATGACGATCGTGACCAGCTTGTAGAGGTCCATGTCCACCGAGCGGCGGTTGAACTGGAAGTCGGCCTCAGGGCGCCCCGGCTGGAGCACGCCGTCGAAGGGGTGTACGTCGACCTCGACCTCAAGCGGGCCGACGCCGGTGCGTCCACGAGGGACGATCGCGATCGGCTGGCGCGCGCAGGCCGGATAGTTCGGATCCATGCGGCCCCGCGGGCACTGGGTGATCAGGTGGACCGCCAAGGTGTTCCAGACCTCGGTGGCGTGGAGGGCGCTGGTGTTTCCGACCGGCAGATCCTGCCCAATGTTCATCACGCCCGTGACCTCGACCTCCTCGAAGAAGTTGGCGATCTGGTTGAGCACGCTGACCACGGTGCGCACCCAGGGCGGGATGTACTGCTGGATGACGCCGGCGATCAGCGCGTCGAGCGGCGGGATGCCGGTGTTGATGTTGCCCTGGAGGATCTGGTCGATGGTGTCGAGCGGTCCGGCGATGTTGGCGATGCCGAAGAGGTAGTCCGAGAGATCGAGGCGGTACTCGGTGTCGTGGGTGCCGGAGAGGTTGAGGAAGACCGGGGGAGGACCGGAGTCGACTGGGCCGGTGTCGGGTGCGCCTGAGGTGCCGGCGTCTGGCGCGTCCACGCCGCTGTCGACCCCGCTGGTCCCGCCGCTGTCACCGCCGCCGTTTGGAACCCCAGTGTCGATGTCGACGACCGGAACGCCGGTGTCGAAGAGGACGCCCGCGTCGAGGAGACCGCCGGTGTTGTCGCAGTTGGTCGCGCTCAGGCACTCGGAGGGCTTGAAGCCGCCGGTCGGGGCGAGCACGTCCCCTTCGCAGCCGAGGAGGCTGGGAGCGAAGAGCAGGGAGAAGCCCAGTAGGGCGAGCGTGCGCACGGACTCGTGGTTCATCAGGTTCCCATCTAGGTTTTCTGAAAAATTGCGGGATCGTGGCGCCAATTCATGTACGTCACCCCGCGGAAAGGGTGATGCCTACCTGCTACATGTGGGTCAGCGATGCCACACGGGCGTCTAGAGCTCGGCGAGGACGGCCGAGGTAACGTCTGAGGTTCGCGCGGCTTTTTCGGCTCCCACCAGGTCCGCGGGCAGGGGCGCGCCGCGGCCTAGCACGGTGCGCACGGCCTTCTCGACCCGGTCGCCTGCCTCGACGAGGCCGGCGTGGTCCTTCCTTCGGCCGAGCCAACGCAGGGCCTCCCCGGTCGCCAGGATCATCGCTAGGGGGTTGGCCTGGCCCGGCTTGAGGGTCGGGGCCGAGCCATGGATCGGCTCGAACATGCCGTGCCGGTCGCCGACGTTGCAGCCGACGGCCATGCCCATCCCGCCCTGCAGCACCGCCGCCAGGTCGGTGAGGATGTCGCCGAACATGTTGGTGGTGACGACCACGTCGTAGTGCTCGGGCTGCATGATCAGCCACTGGGTCATGGCGTCGACGATCGCCAGCTCGCGCTCGATCCCCGGATAGTCGCGGCCGACCTCCTCGAAGATCTCTACGAAGAGCTTGCAGCCGTAGAGGACGTTGTTCTTCACCACGCAGGTGACGCGCTTCTTCTGGTCGGCCGGCGCGCCGTTTCTCGCCTTGGCCGTCTCAAAGGCCAAGCGGATGATCCGTTCGGAGGCTCGGCGGGTGATGACGCGGGTATCCGTGGCGACCGTAGAGACACCGCCCGGCGCGAGGATACCGCCCGAGCCCGAGTACAGGCCCTCGGTGTTCTCGCGGAGGAAGACCATGTCGACGTCTTTGGGCTCCCAGACCTGGCGCAGACGTCCCGAGATCTTGTGCTCAACGCCGGGGTAGAGCTTCACCGGGCGAACGTTGGCGTACAGATCGAGCTTCACGCGATTGCCGATGACCGCCGAGTAGCCGGCCATCTTGCCGTCGCTCATCGTGACCGGGCCGGCCTTGGTGGGCGACGGCCAGCCGACCGCGCCGAGCAGGATGACGTCGGCGGCGGCGCACTTCTCTTCGGCGCCTTCGGGCCAATCGCGCACCTGACCGTGCTCGAGATAGTAGCGACCGCCGCAGGGGACCTCGGTCACGTCGAAGCGCACGCCCGCGCGCTTCTCTACCGCTTCGAGGACGCGGCGGGCCTCGGCCGCCACCTCTACGCCGACCCCGTCACCGGGGAGCATCACCACACCGTAGCTCGTGCTCATCGCCGATGAGCAGTGCCCAAGCCTCGCTCCTCGGTCAAGCGCTCACTCGGCCCGATGACGGCCGGGGGCAAGCGCTCCGCCTGAACACAAAGAACGAGGCCCAGGTGGCCGAGCACCAAGGAGAGGCGGGCTCACTCCCGCTCCAGCCGGCCGAGCTGACCTTCGATCTCCTCGATCTCTCGCTCGGTGCGCGCCCGAGAGATCCGTTGTCCGAGCGCGGTGAGGCGGCGCTGAAACGCGACCTCGTACCGCTGACGACGGAGCGACTTGAGCCGCTCGATCAGCGCGGGTTTGCGGATCGCGACCTCTCGGGGGATCGGGGCCAACTCCTCGGCGTCCGGATGCAGCCCCGCGTCCTCGAGCTCCGCGGGGGCTGCCTCCGTCGTGGGGCTAGGCTCGGGATCGAGCACGACGGGAGGCGGTGCGCTCGGTTCGGCGATCGGCTCCACGACCGCGGTCTGCGACGTCGCCTTGGGTGGTCCGCTGACCCGCACGGCCAAGAGCACCGCTACCAAGAACACGACCACCCCTCCCGCCGCGAGCAGCGCCAACTTTGCCCGCTCGGGCACGGTCGGACCACGCGCGTTGAGTACGGTGGCCTCCCGCGCTGCGACCGGCCGTGAGGTCCGCGGGACCGTCCGGGGCGGCACGGTCGCGTCGGGCGCGTTCTTGCGATCCTCGATCGCCTGGGTGTGGGCCACCAAGATCCGCGTGCGCCCATCGTCGGCCCCCGGGCCGGAATCGGCGATCTTAGCGTCGTCGAGCGCGCGGCGCTCTTTGGCGATCGCCGTGGCGCAGGCGGTCTCGAGCCAAGCGCGGACATCGGAGGCGTTGGGCGAAGCGGTCGCGCCCGCAGGCGCGTTCACCCGTTTGCCCAGCTTGGCCAGCTCTCGCTCGAGGCCGCTTCGAAGCAAGGTCGCGGTAGGCAAGCGCTGGTCCGCCAGCGGCGCCATCGCCTCCTTGAGCAGCGCCTCCAGCGAGGGGCTCGCTCCGGGGCAAAACGGGATCAGGGGCTCGGGCTTGGCCTCGAGGGCGCGGGTGATGCGCTGGGGGATGGAGGGCTCGCGGATGCGCTTTCGCCCAGCCAAAATCTCCCAGATGGTCACCGCGGTCGAATACACATCCGCCCGGCGATCCACGGGCCTTCCGAGCGCCTGCTCGGGAGCCATGTAATCGGGCGAGCCAGCCAAGAGGTTCGTCGCGGTCTGCCAGTCGGCCAGCGCAGACTTTCCGAGGCCGAGGTCGATGAGGCGGGGGATCCCGTCCGCGCCGAGCAGCACATTGCGCGAGCCGATGTCGCGGTGGACCAGCTGCAGCGGGGCGCCGGTGTCGGAGTGCACCGCGTCGTGGATCGCCTCGACGCCGCGGGCGATCCCGATCGCCACCAGGAGCGCGACCGGCAGCGGCATGGGCTCCGAGACGCGCTCCTCGATCCGCTCGACGATCGCCGAGATCGGCAGGCCGAAGACGAACTCGGTGGCGAAGAAGGGCTCGCGGTCGACGGTCCCCATCGCGATCAGCGCCGCGACGTTGGGGTGGCGAACATGCGTGGCGACCTCGGCCTCGTGGCTGAAGCGCTTGGTCAGGCCGGTATCGTCGAGGAGGTTCGGGTGCATCCGCTTGACGACGAGGAGGCCGGGCCACTCGGAGTGGCGGGCCAGATAGGCCTTGCCCATCCCGCCGGCGCCAAGGAGGCGGACCAGGGTGAAGGCGCCGAAGCGGACTGGGAGGGTCTCCTCCACGGGGTGGGTGTATGCGAATTGGTCGATTTGAGCTAGCGTCGCGGGGTGACCGACGGAAGAGAGCGTCGCCGCTCCGCGCGCCACGTGCTGACCGAACCGGCCGAGGTCCACTTGGGCGCGGTGACGGTGATGGCCCGAGTCGAGGACGTGTCCAAGCACGGCATGGGCCTCACGCTGCCCGAGGGCACCAAGGTCGAAGAGGGCATGACCGTGTGGATCATCACGGGTAAGGTGGCGAACTACGCCATCACCGGGACCATCGTCCGCATCACCGATCGCGGGCGGGTCGGCGTGGCCTTCCACGAGATCTTGGCCGGCGATTCGCTCGAAGCGATCGAGAGCATGCCCCTGACGGAGAAGTAGATGACGCGCCCGCTGACCGTCGCTTTGACCGAGACCTGTAACGTCTATCGCGAGATGCCCGCCCGCCCCGAAGAGGTGGCGACGCTCGGCCCCCGCCTCGAGGACATCCGGCGCGCCAACGTCGAGCACCACGTGGGTTTGATCGAGGCCGCGGCCAAGCGCGGGGCTAAATTGGTCGGCCTCGGCGAGCTCTTCGCGGCGCCATACTTCGCGCTCCGGAAGGACCCGGTCTGGCACGCCATGGCCGAGGACGCCGCGACCGGGCCGACCGTCCAGACCTTGAGCGCGCTGGCTCAGCGGCTGGGCGTGGTGATCGTAGCCCCGATCTACGAGCTGGCGCCGAGCGGCCTCCGCTACAACACCGCGGTGGTGATCGACGCCAGCGGTGAGATCCTCGGTAAGTACCGCAAGACCCACGTCCCGATGGGTAAGAATGAGCAGGGTGAGTTCATCGAGCCCTTTTATTTTGGGCCCGCGGATGAGTCGATGAGTGCCGAGAACAAAACCCCGGCGAATATCTCTCAGAGCCCATACTTTCCGGTGTTTCAGACCGCGGTCGGCAAAGTAGGCGTCGCGATCTGCTACGACCGACACTTCGAAGGCGTAGTCCCCAGCCTGGCGAAGAACGGAGCCGAGCTCATCCTATCGCCGGCGGTGACCTTCGGCGCGAAGTCCGAGCGTATGTGGGAGACGGAGTTCGAGGTCGACGCCATGCGCCACCGCGTCTTCATCGCGGGATCGAACCGCCTGGGCGCGGAGACCCCGTGGGGGCAGCCATACTTCGGGAGGAGCTACGTCACCGGCCCCAACGGGAGACCGCCGGCCGACCGAAGCCAAGCCAACCTCGTACTATCGACAATCGATCTGGATGAGTTGGTCGGGACGGACCCCTCCGGCTGGAACCTCGCCCGAGACCGCCGCCCAGACATCTACACCTAGGAGCTCAGGCCGCCCGCCTGGCCTCGAGCTCCCTCGCCAGCGCGATGTAGCTTTGCGAGCCCCTCGAGGCCACGTCGTACACGACGCAGGGCATCCCGTGCGACGGCGCCTCCGAGAGCTTGATGTTCCGCGGGATCATCGTCTCGAAGACCTTCTCGAAGTGCTTCTTCACTTCGGTCACCACCTGGTGGGCCAGGTTGTTCCGGGGATCGTACATGGTGAGGACGATGCCCTCGTAAGCCAGCGCGGGGTTCAGCCGATCGCGGACCATCTGGATCGTCTGCTGAAGCTTCGAAAGCCCCTCGAGCGCGTAATATTCGCATTGCACGGGGACCAGGACGGAGTCAGAGGCCGCGAGGGCGTTGATCGTCAGCAGGTCCAGCGACGGCGGGCAGTCGATCACGATGTAGTCGTAGCGCGCGCGCAGCGGCTCAAGGGCGGCCTTGAGGCGAAACTGCGGATCCTCGAGCTGCCCGAGCTCCAGCGATGCGCCGGCCAGATCGCGATGCGAGGGGATAAGCTCGAGGCGGGGCACCTCCGTGGCTCGGATCGCCCCTTCCGCTGGCTCGCCGTCCATGAGCAGTTGGTACATCCCAAGCTCGACGTCACGGATGCTCGTCCCCACCCCGCTCGAAGCGTTCCCTTGGGGATCGATGTCCACCAAGAGGACCCTGCGGCCGTCTGCGGCGAGCGAGGCGGCGAGGTTGACCGCCGTCGTCGTTTTGCCGACGCCGCCCTTTTGGTTGGCGACGGAGATGATGCGCGCTGCCACGCTGGGTGTGCCCGGTACCATGACCCGAAGTTCCCCGACAATGGCTGGGCGCAAAGGCGCGCACCCTCCGTCGGCGATTGACATCCGACACGGCGCGTCACTACAACGCCAGCGAAAAACGAAGGCCCCGAGCTGGGCCTGACCGCGAAGGAGACCGAATGAAGATCCTCTGCACCATCAAGCGCGTCACCGACTACGAGCGGAAGGTGAAGATCGCCCCCGACGGCTCTAGCCTCGTCACCGAGGGGATGAACTTCGTCGCCAACCCTTTTGATGAGATCGCGGTCGAGGAAGCCCTAAGGCTTCAAAAAGCCCACGGCGGCGAGGTCATTTGCGTGAGCATCGGGCCCAAGGACGCGGCCCAGCAGATCCGCCAAGGCCTGGCCATGGGCGCCGATCGCGGCATCCTGGTCCTGGCTGAGAACCTCGATCCCGACGCGGTGGCGCGCATCCTGGTGAAGCTGGTCGAGCAAGAGAAGCCCGACCTCGTGCTGATGGGCAAGCAGGCCACGGACGACGACGCCAACCAGGCCGGACAGCTCCTGGCCGGCTACCTCGGCTGGCCCCAGGCCACCTTCGCCTCCAAGACCGACGGCCTGGATTCCGAGGCCGAAAAGGCCCAAAAGCCTGGTCTCGTCGTGGCCGGCGGCAAGGTCAGCGTGGTCCGCGAGGTCGACGGCGGCCTCGAGACCCTCGAGGTGACCCTACCCGCGGTGGTCACCACCGATCTCCGCCTGAACAACCCCCGCTTCGCCTCCCTCCCCGGGATCATGAAGGCCAAGAAGAAGCCGTTGGCCGAGATCGCCTTGGCCAGCCTGGGCGTCGACGTGACCCCCAAGGTCAAAGCGGTGAAGTACACCGAGCCCCCAGCCCGCAAAGGTGGCGTGAAGGTCGAGAACGTCGACCAGCTGATCACGAAGCTGAAGACCGAAGCCAAGGTCATCTGAGGAGATCACCATGTCGAACGTGCTCGTCGTCGCAGAGATTCATCAGGGCGTGGTCAAGAAGGCCACCTACACGGCCGTGACCTTCGCTCGCGAGGCCGCCAAGCGGACCGGAGGCAAGGTCCACGCGGTCGCGCTCGGCCACAACATCGCCGAGAAAGCTCGGGAGGTCGCCGCCTACGTGGAGACGGTCCACGTCGCGGACCACGAGAAGCTGGCCAAGCCGACCGCCGAGGCCTACGCCCAGGCGATCGTGCAGGCCGCGCGGGCCTCGGGCGCTACGGTCGTGGCCATGGCCGCCACCTTCGCTGGCAAGGACATCATGCCCCGCGTCGCGGCATTGCTCGGCGCCGGAATGGCCTCGGACGTCCAGGGATTCGTGGGCGACAGCGGCTTGGCCATGCGGCGGCCGATCCAGGCGGGCAACGTGATCGCCACGGTCGAGATCACCACCCCGATCAAGGTCGTGACCACCCGTCCGACCGAGTTTCCTGCGGCGGCCGCGCTCGGCGCAGCCGGCACGGTAGCCCCGCTAGCGGTGACGATCGGGGACCTCAAGACCCACTACGTGGGCTTCACGGCCGTAGCGTCGACGCGGCCTGAGCTCACCGACGCGCGGGTCGTCGTCTCCGGCGGCCGCGGCCTCAAGGAAGCGGAGAACTACAAGAAGTACATCGAGCCCCTGGCCGACAAGCTGCACGCGGCGGTCGGCGCGAGCCGGGCGATCGTGGACGCCGGCTGGGTGCCCAATGATCTCCAGGTGGGCCAGACCGGCAAGGTCGTCGCGCCCGACCTGTACATCGCGGTGGGCATCTCCGGCGCGATCCAGCACGTCGCGGGCATGAAGGGCTCCAAGACGATCGTGGCGATCAACAAGGACGCCGAGGCCCCGATCTTCCAGATCGCCGACTACGGCCTGGTCGCTGACCTCTTCAAGGTCGTCCCCGAGCTGACCGAGAAGCTCTGAGCTGCGCCGACAGGTCGACTGATCCCTGGAGGATGCAGCTGCGGCCCGCCGCTTGGCGCACCACTCACTTCAGAGAGATACTTCGGATCCCGTAGCGTCGAAGCAAGAAGCTCAACGCGATGGCACGAGGCTCGCAGCAAGCGATGGCGTGAAGTCGCCTGGGCCCCTTGGCTCCCTCGCTGGTGGGCGCCGATCTACGGGACTCCTCGCCAGCGTGACAGCGGAAACCGGCGCGTCCTTGGCCCCCAAAGACGCGCTCAAGGCGATCCGTCGCTTCAAGCCGACCTCGAAGGGCTCGGTCGCCGTGTTCGATCTCGACGACACGCTCATCCGCGGAGACTTGGATCAGGCCTTCGTTCGCCTCGCTACCTCGCGCCGCTTCTTTCCGGAGAGGAACCGCTCGCGCGTCCTCGCCGCGTTGAACGCGGGGGACTCCCCGCTGGGCACCCGGGGGGCCAAGGAGTCCATCAACGACTTGCTCCGGGAGGCCCGCGACGAGTTCGACGCCGGGAACCTCCACTTCGCGGCCTTCTTCGCTGCGTACGCCGAGGCCTTTGCAGGATGCACCACCGCGGACGTCGCCGCGCTGGCCCGTGAGCTCTTCGAGGGAGGCTACAAAGACCGAATACGAGTTGCAGCTGCCGGACCCCATCCGGTGGACTTCGTCGACGCGGTCAAGGAGCGGGGGCTCGTCCCTTGGATCATCACGCTGGGGCATGAAGACGTCGCTCGCGTGGCGGCATCGTATGTTGGTGTGGCGCCCGAGAACGTGATCGGCTGGAGACTGGAGACCCGCGACGGCAAGTACACGGGCCGCGTGCTTCGAACTCCCTCGGTCGCCGGAAAGGACGCTCTCATCCGCGAGCTCATCAAGGTCGCTCCGAGCTTCTCCTTTGGTGACTCAGCGACCTTTGATGGCCCCATGTTCCGAGCGACGACGGTGGCCGCCTTCGCCGTGAATCCGAGGCCGGGAACCATGGCACGACTGCAGGACTCTAAGATCAGAGCGATCGAGCTCGGATTCCACTGCGTTATGGGGGATCGAGCCGGCGCGGGGCCGTTGCTGGGAGCTGCAGTGTGCACCGCCGGTGCATCGAGTCGCTCGTGGCGATGAGCCGCTGGGGACCACAGCTCGGGCGTGGTGCTTGACGGCGGGCGAGGCGCGCGGATGCTCTCGCCCATGAGTCGTCCCTACCTTCGATTCCCCCTCCTCCTCGCCGGCGCGCTGATGGTCATCGGCGCCGTCATGGTGTGGCGCGCTCCAGCGGAGGCCGGCGGGGCCAAAGAGAAGCCGGCGATCACCGCCGCCGAGAGCTGGCTCCGGCTCGTCGACGCGAAAGACTATGGATCCAGCTGGAAACAGGCCGCCGCGCTGTTCAAGAGCGCAGTGACCGAGGAGCAGTGGGTGTCGGCGGCGGGCGCGGCCCGCGGGCCCCTCGGCAAGTTGATCTCCCGGAAGGAGAAGAGCGCGACCTTCGCAACGAGCCTGCCCGGCGCCCCCGATGGTCAGTATGTCGTCATCCAGTACGACAGCGTGTTCGAGCACAAGCGGACAGCGGTGGAGACGATCACGCCCATGTTGGAGAAAGACGGGAGCTGGCGGGTGTCGGGGTACTTCATCAAGTAGCCGAACCAGCGCCCTACCGCAGGCTTCGTGCACCGCTGCCGTGAGGCGCTCGACCTCTCGTCCTTTGACGAACCCGTAATAACGCCACATCGATACGGCAATCCACACGCTTGTCTCACGGCTTCTGACGGGCGGCTTCAAGCCGTCCGGCGCCGCGCCTCAAGGAAGCCCAAGGACTTCCTCGCTGGCGCGCCCGAACAGTGTTAGCTTCCGCGCGGATGGAGGCGACAATCCTGATCAACCGGGCCTTTGGGGAGACCCGGGTGGCCCTCCTCGAAGACGGCGCGGCCGCTGAGGTCTACGTCGAGCGAGATCACGATCTCGGTCTGGTCGGCAACATCTACAAGGGCCGAGTGACCCGGGTGCTCCCGGGCATGCAGGCCGCCTTCGTCGACATCGGCCTCGACCGCGCGGCCTTCCTGTACGTCGACGACGTCTTGGCCCAAGGCGCGCGCCTCGAGGCCAAGACCGACCCCGCCGAAGAGGGCGAGACCGAAGAAGAAGACGGCACCGCCTTGAGCGAGCCGCCCAGCGTCCCCAAGCCCTCCATCAGCGAGCTTATCCGCGAGGGCCAGGAGATCGTGGTCCAGGTCAGCAAAGATCCGCTGGGAACCAAGGGCGCGCGGGTCACCACCCACGTGACCTTGGCCGGACGTTACTTGGTGTTCATGCCGACGACCGCGCACATCGGCATCAGCAAGCGCATCGTCGACGAGCACGAGCGCAAGCGCCTGCGCGGCGTGGTCGAGGAGCTGAGCGTGGGACTGAGCGGCGGCTTCATCGTGCGCACCGAGGGCAGCGGCCTCGAGGAGGCCCGCCTCAAGGAGGACATGGAGTTCCTGCGAACGCTGTGGAGTGAGACCGACGAGCGCACGGCCAAGATGCCCGCGCCGTCCTTGATCCTCCCGGACCTCGATCTCGTGCTGCGCGCGACCCGCGACCTGTTCACCCGCGAGGTCGGCAAGGTCACCGTCGATGACGCGGGCGAGGCGCAGCGCATCAAGGACTTCGTGCGGCGTTTTCAGCCTGATCTGGCCGATCGGGTCGAGATCTTCCAAGGCGCGGTGCCGCTGTTCGATCACCACGGAGTCGAGGGCGAGATCGAGCGCGCGCTGCAGCGCAAGGTCGGGATGAAGAGCGGCGCCTCGATCGTCATCGATCAGGCCGAGGCCCTCACCGCCATCGACGTGAACACCGGCCGCTTCGTGGGCAAGCAGAACCTCGAAGCCACCATCCTGCGGACCAACCTAGAGGCCATCCGCGAGATCGTCACCCAGCTCCGCCTCCGCAACATCGGCGGGATCATCGTGGTCGACTTCATCGACATGGAGTCGCCCGAGAACCGCGAGCGCGTGCACCAGGCCTTCGTGGAGGAGCTGCTGCGTGATCGAGCCAAGACCCACGTGCTGCCGATCAGCGGCCTCGGCGTCATCGAGATGACCCGGAAGCGCGTGCGCGAGTCGCTGGGGCGCAGCCTCACCGAGCCCTGCCCGTACTGCGAAGGTCGCGGGCGCATCCGCTCGCGCACCACGACCTGCCACGACATCTTCCGCGAGCTGGTGCGGCAAGCGCGCCGGAATCCCGGGCATGATCTCTTGGTCAGCGCCAACCCGGAGATCGCGGCGATCCTGACCGAGGACAAGGCCGACCACCTGGCCGAGCTGGAGCGAACGATCGGTCGCTCGGTGGTGGTCGAAGCACGGGGAGACCTCCACCACGAGGCCTTTCGCGTGCAGCTCCGGGGGGCCGCGCGTGGGGGGTGAGCTTCGGTGGCTATGCCTCGTAGCGCTCGCGCTGCCGGGGCTGGCAGCCGCGGACTCCGAGATCTCCGTGGCCCTGGTCAAGCCCGGCGGTGGCTTCCTGACCACCGACGGGCGCCAGAAGATCGCCATCGAGCTCATCGCCTCGGACGCCAAGGGCCCGCTCGATGTGGCCAAGATCGAGATCCGCGCCAATCAAGGGAAGACCTCAAACAGCGAGGTGATTGGCCTGGGCAGGGTGCTCTTCTACTACGCTCCGCCGGAGAAGCCCCGCGCCACCTCGGACATCATCGACCTGCGCTTGATCAAACGTTCGGGCGGCGAGCTGCTGTACTCCGTGCCGATCGAGGTGGCGGCGCCAGCCAGCCCACGGCTCGGGATCGACGCCAAACCGCAGCGCTTTCTGGCTGAAAAGCCGGAGAGCATCGACATCTTGGCCTCGGCCCCGGCGGCAACTCAACTTGCGATCGAGCCCTCTCAGGGAACCTTCAAACCGGGCGCGCAGTCCGGGGGGACGCGGCTGTCGGGGACCTGGGTGCCGCCCAAAGATCTCCCGGCCGACGCGCCCAGCCACCTGATGGCCTTGGTGAGCGCGGTCGGCCCAGGCGGCTTCACCACCCGCTGTATCTCGGTCTCCGCGCTGGCGGACATCCGCGTCAGCACCGAGATCCCGCCAGGGAACCAGCTGGTCCTCGAGGGCAGCGAGAACAAGCCCACGCCCAAGACGGCGGCCGCCGACGGCAAGACCGTGATCGAAGATCTGGTGCGCTACGGCGCGCCGATCCACGCCTATTCGATCAAGGGAAAGACCAAAAAGGAGATCCCGATCTCCATCCCCTCGGGCTTGATCCCGGTGGCGGTGGCCCAAGCGATCCCGGGCCAGAACATCGCCGACGGCGGCACGGGGCCTTCGATCGTGGTCGCCGTTCCACCCCCGCCGTTTGGGGGCGATCTGCTTTGGCCCGAGCTCAAGGTCGAGGGCGCCAGCTTGGTCTCCATCCAGCCGGTGCCCGGGAGCAAGGACGTGAAGGTGCTGGTCTTGACCCGCCCCAAAGGCCCCAAAGTGGTCAACGTCATCGCCGACGGGATGCCGATCGCACAGGTCCCCTTCTTGGCCGCCCACGCCGAGGTCGTCGATCTCTCTGCCACCCCCGCCAAGAGCGGCGAGCGCGGCGCGGTGATCGCCCGGATCCGCGACGTCTTCGGCTCCCCCGCCGATTCGCCCGAGCCGCGCGCGCGCATCGACGGCGGCCCGGCGATCGACGTGAAGCGCATCGGCGTCGGCGAGTACCGGGTCTCGATCCCGCCGGGCGTCCCGGGAGAACCGGGGCAGATCAAGACGATCGTAGTCGAGCTCGCGCCGCCCAAGAGCTTGACCGGCGAGTCGCTGGAGTTCGCGGCGTCTCGCCAAAAAGTTGCGCTCGAGGGCCCGCCGCCAGCGCTGGTGGCCAAGACGGAGGCCGACGAACCCACCGCTGCCGCTCGGCCCACCGGGCCGCGCCTTCGCTTCGGTCTGACCGGCGGCGCGCTGGGGGGCTCGACCTTCGGTGGTCAGCTAGTGATCGGCGCCGACGTGAGCTTCGAGGCCCGCTTCCCGGTGCTGGGTGAACGGCTCGGGGCCTCGGTCGGGGTGGAGGCCTTGCGGGGCAGCGGGGCGGGCTCGGTCACGCTGGCGCCGGGCGTGACCCAGAGCTCCTCCTTCATCTTCGCGGGCACCGTATTCCCGCTGGGGGCTTCCTTTACGGTGCTGCAGCTCGAGTCCTTCGAGCTCTTGCTGCGCGCCGCGCTCGAGCTGCGGATCGAGGCCGGGGTGATCGATGTCGGCGTGGATCGCGCAGGTGGCGCCACACGCTTCGGAATTGGCTTTCGGGCCGGGGCGGAAGGGGCTTTCGATGTAGGTCCGGGCGCGATCACAGTCGGCCTGGGGCTGGCTGGCATCGGGTCCAGCGCCAGCGGTTTCTCCACGGACAAGGTAACAATTGAAGGCAGCGTGACCCACGTGCGTCTCGATCTTGGGTTCCGCTTCTGGCTTTGAGGCCTTATGGGTGCGGTCGTCGTCCTCGCGCTGCTCTCGACCTCCCTCGGAGGCGCTTCGTCCAGCGACGGCTGGGTGGAGACCTCTTCCGCCAGCGCCTGGACCGAGACCTCCTCCAGCGCCGCCGACACGCCGAGCTTCATCGAGGATGACCAGGGCGAGCAGGGCGACTGGGATCGGGAGGCCGAGAAGAAGCCCAACTTCATCGAGACCATCCAGATCCTCGGCAATGAGAAGACCTCGGACGACGTGATCCTGCGGCGCCTCTTGCTCGCCGTGAACGACCTCGTCGATGACGACCTGGTCGATCAATCGCGCCTGCGACTCCTCTCCACCGGATATTTCAAGTCGGTCGACTTCAGCCTGAAGCGGGGCTCGCGGCGGGGACGCGTGGTCTTGGTGATCGAGGTCGAGGAGCGAAACACCATCACGGTCGACGGGCTCTACCTTGGCTTCTCCGATGTGGTGCCGATCTACGGCGGCGTCGGCGTGACCGAGTCGAACTTCCTCGGCCGCGGGATGAGCGTAGGCGCGGGGGTCGTGGCCGGAAAAGACCGCCGAGCGCTGGAGGTCGGGCTCTTCATCCCCGATCTCAGCAACACCCGCCTCCAGCTCTCCTTGTCGGGAATATTCGTGGAGGCGGCCGAGGTGCTGAGCCCCGATGACCCGGCCGGCCTCGAGCTGAAGTACTCACGCATCGGCGGCGTCTTAGGACTAGGGCTCAGGATAGGAACGGCTCAACGCGTGTCCCTCGACTATCGGCTGGAGTCGGTCCAAGCGGCGCGCTTGCCCAACCTCGATCCGGCGGTGCTGCGCAGCGCGCCCTCGATCCAGTTCGATCAGTCGATCTTGTCGACGATCTCGCTCAGCTACGAGCGCGACACCCGCGACGATCCCTTTGTCCCCACCCAGGGCGCGCGGGCCACGCTGGCCATGGAGCTCGGAACCAAGGTCTTCGCCTCCACCTATGAGTTCAGCAAGTACACCTTCGATCTCGAGTTCGCCTTCTCGCCGATCGAACGCCACTCGCTGGTGCTGCGCGCCTTCGGCGGCCTGATCCAGGGCCAAACGCCGTTCTTCAACCAGTTCTTCGTCCGCGACTTCATGCACTTTGCGCTGGGGACCAAGGCCCTGCCCCGCCTCGGGCAGGTGAACTTCTCCTCCTTCAATGACTACGACGACCTCATCCTGTCCGGCGGAGCCGAATACGCCATCCCTTTCACCAGCGGCAATGACGTGCTCTACCGGGCCTTCCTCTACGGCGGCGTCAACGTCGCGGCCACCTCCTCGCTGGGCGAGATCCAAGAGGACAAGAGCGGGCGCGGCCCCAGCGGGCGCCTGCCGGTGTCCTTCGATCTCGGCGTCAAGCTGGACACCTATATTGGCCACTTCACGCTGTCCTTGGCCTACGTCGTGGACTTGGTGCTCTGAGCCATGGCGCGCTCGCGGCAGAGCAGGAGTCTGCCTCTCCTGATCGCGCTGTGCTGCTCGGCCCAGGCGGCCCGCGCCGACGATGATCTGGCCCCGCTGGCGGCGCGCCTCACCGCCGTCGAG
>Ga0268298_10003118_pt1 | contig 17257 bp, 12 predicted proteins | sample WWTPWeurt_MetaG_FD_194462 | JGI IMG/M metagenome (GOLD analysis project Ga0268298, IMG submission 194462) | Activated sludge microbial communities from WWTP in Nijmegen, Gelderland, Netherland - WWTP Weurt | ecosystem: Engineered > WWTP > Aerobic digester > Activated sludge | place...
CGGCCAGGGCGGCGATCTGTATCGCATTGCCGCCGTCCATAATGAGTCGCCCCATACTCTCAGAGATCGGTAACACTTGATATATACCAGTTCTGCCTTTGTAGCCTTTGGTACATTTGTCACAACCCACGGCTTTATAGAGCTGGAGGTCCTCCAGGTCTTGCGGCTTGAATCCTTCCGCCAGCAGGGCGGCGCGAGGCACCGTTTCGGGCACCTTGCAGTGCTCGCACAGGCGGCGAGCGAGTCGCTGGGCCATGATCAAGAGGATGGAAGAGGCGATATTGAAAGGCGGCACCCCCATGTTGGCCAGCCTGGTCAGGGTCTGGGGGGCGTCATTGGTGTGCAGGGTGGAAAATACCAGGTGGCCGGTGAGCGCCGCCTTGATGGCGATTTCGGCGGTCTCCAGGTCACGGATCTCGCCCACCATGATGATGTCCGGGTCCTGGCGCAGAAAGGCGCGCAGGGCCTCGGCGAAGGTGAGACCGGTCTTCAGATTCATGTTGACCTGATTGATACCGGGTACCTGGATTTCCACCGGGTCTTCCACCGTACAGATGTTGACATCCGCTTTGTTGAGCATGTTCAGCGCCGTGTACTGGGTTACGGTCTTGCCGCTCCCCGTCGGCCCGGTCACCAGGAGGATGCCGTAAGGTTTGCTGATCGCCTTGAGAAAGGCCTCCTTTTGCTCCGGCTCGAACCCCAGGGCTTCGACACCGATCTGGGCGCTGCTGGGGTCCAGGATACGCAGCACCACCTTTTCGCCATAGAGGGTGGGACAGGTATTCACCCGAAAGTCGATGGAGCGATTCTTCGACAGCACCATCTTGATGCGACCGTCCTGAGGCACCCGCCGTTCGGCGATGTTCATCCGCGACATGACCTTGAGTCGGGTGACCACCCGACTGGCGATATTGGAGGGCGGAAAGGCGATCTCATTGAGCATGCCGTCCTGGCGATAGCGAACACGAAAGGTTTTTTCGTAGGGTTCGAAGTGGATATCCGAGGCCTTGGTGTTGATGGCGTCCAGCAATACCTTGTTGACGTAACGGACGATGGGGGCCTCGTCGATATCGAGATCCGATTCCTTACTTAAGGATTCGTCATCGGCGATGGAGATATCGAGCTTTTCCAGATCCGTATCCAGCAGGTTGGACATGGTTTTGTCATGGGCCTGCAGGGCTTTTTCGATGACGCTGGTAAGTTTGTCGTCCTCCACCAGAATGGCGCTGGTTGAAAGCCCGGTATGGAATTTGATCTGCTCCAGGGCGTCATGGTTGGTCGGATCCGAGACCGCCAGGAAGAGTCGGTTGCCGCGCTTGAAAAGAGGTAAGGCATGGTGTTTGCGGATGAGCTTCTCTTCCACCAGGTTGACGGGAGCGGATTCCACGTCCAGGGCATTGAGATCGAGCAGCGGCGAGCCAAACTCGGTCGAGGCGGTAACCGCCACCTGCGAACTGCTACACAGGCCCTTGGTTACAAGATATTGAACAAATGGCATATTTTCCTTGGCAGCCGCATCATAAGCCTCGCGCGCCTTGGCCTCGGAAATCAGGCCGTCCTGGACCAGGCGGAAAGGGAGGCCGGGAAGCTTCGAGGTGGTGGTGACAGTAGCCATGGAATCTCGAGGAGCGATGGAACCAGCTTACAATATTAGTAGCAATAAGCCTCTCTTTCCTAATGCTTGGTTTCGGTCGAGAGAGGTCTGCCGGGACCGCGTATCCACGGCCAGGGCAAGTGAACGCCTCATCCCGAGCGCTGAAGAGGGGAAGTGACGCCCCTTTTCCCTCCCTCGGTCAGCCCGACTTCTGGCGTACTATCGAGGGGTCAGTGAATGCCGCTGTAATTATGGTTGCGTACTGTCCCAAGCGCCGCCTCGCTTCCTGTGTTTATACGAAAGGAAATGACTGGTGAATCCGAATCCTTCCATCACGATCGTCCTCCCGGCCTGTAACGAGGCCGCATCCTTGAAGACCCTGCTACCGGAAATCAGGCGGCTCTATCCGCAGGCCGAGATCATCCTCGTCGATGATGGATCGATAGATGATACGGCCCGGATCGGGGCAGAGGCGGGGGTCCGGGTGCACAGCCATCCCTATCGGATCGGCAATGGGGCCGCGGTGAAGACGGGGGCCCGGCTCGCCACAGGAGACATCGTTCTGTTCATGGATGCGGATGGTCAGCATGATCCGGCCTATATCCAATCCCTGCTCGACAAACTGGCGGCGGGATACGATATGGTCGTCGGTGCCCGACTCAAACACACTCATGCCAGCCTGCCGCGGCGATGGGCGAATACGCTCTACAATCGTCTGGCGAGTTTCATGGTCGGTCAGCCGATCGCGGATCTCACCTCGGGCCTACGGGCCGTGCGTGCCGCGAAACTGCGAGAATTTCTCTATCTGCTGCCCAACGGATTTTCTTATCCGACCACGGTGACCATGGCCTTTTTCCGTGCCGGCTACCCGGTGGCCTATGTTCCCATCGAAGCCGGGGTCAGGCAGGGACAAAGTCATATCCACTGGCTCAAGGACGGTGCGCGTTTCTTCATCATTATCTTCAAGATCGGCACCCTCTATTCCCCGCTCAAGATATTCGTGCCGGCGAGCCTGGGGTTCTTCAGTATAGGTTTGAGTCACTATCTGCATACCTATTTCACTATTGGCCGCTTTACCAACATGAGCGCCCTCTTGTTCATCACCTCGGTGGTGGTGTTTCTCATCGGCCTGGTTTCGGAACAGATAACCTCGCTGATGTATCGGCAAGAGTAGCCGTGGCAAGACCCGGCAAGTCGATGCCGGGGGGCTCCCCAAAGCCACCGTCTGGTCCGGCGATAGCCGTTCCGTTTTGGTTTATGGATTCGGTTGTGAGCAACAGCGCTGGGATTCGCTGCGCTCATCGCCAGCCTACGCGGACCGGGCCTCGGCTGAAAATGGCCATTTTCCGTTCTCCATAGGAGAACAATAGCTTCTCATAAGAGCTATTGTTCTCCTGAAGAGAACGGAAATTCGAGCCTGATACTCCATGCCCGGGAGCCGCCCATGGAGTCCGTGGCGAAGCGGCGCCAGCCGGGATGGGAGGGATTCATGCGGGGTGGGGCAGCCACTTCTCCATGAGGTAATCGTCCATGACGAATCCGTGGCCGATAGACTCCGTCACCGCCCCGACCCGGCGAAAGCCGAGCCGTTCGTAGGCCTGGATACTGTCGCTGTTGTGCTTGTTCACCCGGAGATGGATACGCCGCACCCCTTTGTCTCCGGCCAGGGATTCGAGAAAGCCAAGCGCGGTTTTGCCGCAACCCTGTCCGCGCCGATCCGCTTTCACATACAGCTTGCTCAGAAATACCGAGCCATCCTGCCATTCGATTCCCAGATAGCCGACATATTCATGGCCCCCCTGCAGCAGGAAATAGTGGAGACCGGTCTCGATCTGGTTCTGGATCGCCCGTGGCGATTGATAGCGATCGAGCATGTAGTCCACCTGTTCGGGGCCGATGATGGGGCGGTAATGCTCGGTCCAGATCGCCTCGGCCAGGGTGGCGACGGCCTGGATCCCTTCCGGGTTGGTGACGGGAATCACTCTGGTCATGGTCGAGGCTTCGGGGAGGTGCCAGGGGAGGTTATTTTCCTGGTGCCGGGCTGGCGCTCCGTTGGCGCACCGCCTCGAACAGACAGATCCCGGCGGCGACGGAGACGTTCAGGCTTTCCACGCTGCCGGCCATGGGGAGTTTGATCAGCTGGTCGCAGTGTTCTCGGGTAAGCCGACGCATTCCTTCTTCTTCGCCCCCCATGACCAAGGCCAGCCCGCCACGGAGATCCGTCTCATAGAGTGAGCGTTCGGCCTCGGCGGCGGTGCCCACCACCCAGACCCGCAATTCCTGACCCAACCAATCCAAGGTGCGCGACAGGTTGGTGACCTGGGCGAATCTCAGGGTCTCGGCGGCCCCACTGGCCACCTTGCATACGATGGGGGTCAGCCCCACCGCCCGATCCTTGGGGGCGATCACCGCATCGACCCCGGCGGCCTCCGCGGTGCGCAGGCAGGCCCCCAGGTTGTGGGGGTCCTGGACCTGATCCAGCACTAGGAGAAAGGGCGGACGTCCAAGGCCGAGCAGATAGTCGCGTAGTTCGTTCTCGTCGATCGCCTCCGGAGGCCTGACCAAGGCAGCCACGCCCTGGTGGTTGAGCCCGGCCATCAGGGCGTCCAATTCCTGGCGCGTCGCCTCCCGGACGCGGATTTCCCTGTGTTGGGCCTGTTGCAGGATTTCGGTCAAACGTCCATCCCGTCGTCCGGCCAGGACACGGATCTCCCGTACCCGCTCGCCGCCCCGCAGCAGGAGGGCACGCACGCTGTGCAGACCACCGATCCACTGCCCGCCCGGTTCCGGCTGGGTCGCGAGGGGTTGTCGTGGAGGAGTCCTCATCGGTGCTTCATCCGGACGGGGATTTTGACCGGGATGGCTGGCGTGTCCGCCGCTTCTTGGGTTTGGTCGCCGGGGAAGCCGCCTCGGAAACCTCATCACCCGGGCTGACGAGATGCGGGCGCAAAGCCCCAGAGGCGGGGCGCTCCTTGGCCTCGCCGTCTTTGCGTTTCGAGCGGGTGGGCGTCGAGGCCGGGCTATTCGCCGACCCTCGGGACCAGCCGGAGCGGCGGCGCTTCGGGCCGGAGTCCGGAGAGGCATCCGCCTCGCCGGCGGCCGGGACGAAGTCAATCTTGCGTTCTTCGAGGTTGACCTGGGCCACTTTCACCCGGAACGGATCGCCCAGGCGGTATACCCGTCCGCTGCGTTCGCCGGTGAGCCGATGGCCGATGGGATCGAAATGGTAATAATCGTTGCGCAGGGCGGTGATGTGCACCAGGCCGTCGACATAGAGACCCTTGAGTTCCACGAAGAGGCCGAAGGAGTTGACGCCGGAGATGAGGCCGTCGAATTCCTCGCCGAGCTTGTCCTGCATGTATTCGCACTTGAGCCAGGAGGTGACGTCGCGGGTGGCTTCGTCGGCCCGACGCTCGGTCATGGAACAGTGCTCACCCAGGGTCTGCAACTCCGGCAGGGAATGGGTGAAGTTGTCGCCTGTCCCGTCCAGCAGCCAATGCTTGATCGCGCGATGCACCACCAGGTCGGGGTAACGACGGATGGGCGAGGTGAAGTGGGTGTAGGCGTCGTAGGCGAGACCGAAATGACCGTTGTTGTTTGGGCTGTACAACGCCTGGGAGAGGGAACGCAGCAAGACCGTTTGAATCAGATGGGCATCGCCGCGTTCCCGGGTCGAATCGAGGAGGAGGGCGAAATCTTTCGGCCCGGGTTTCGCCGTGCCGGGTAACCTCAGCCCCAATTCGCCGAGGAAGCGCTTCAGATCCTCGATCTTCTCCGCCGGGGGAGCCTCATGGATGCGAAACAGGGCCGGCATCTTGTTCCGGAGCAAGAGGCGGGCCGCGCAGAGATTGGCCGCCAGCATGCACTCCTCGATCAGGCGATGGGCATCGTTGCGCTCGACCGCCACCAGACGCTCGATCTTGCCCTGGGCATCGAATTCGATGCGGGTCTCATGGGTATCCAGATCGAGGGCGCCCCGTTGCTCTCGGGTGGCCCGCAACAGTCGATAGATCTGTTCGAGGTCGCGTAACCTCGGCAGGAGTTTGGCGTACCTGGCCTCGAGTCCGGGATCGCTGCCGGCCAGTATGACCGCGACCTCGTCATAGGTGAGCCGCGCCCGGGAACGCATGACGCCGGGGAAAAAACGTGAGCGGACGATGTCACCGGAATCCTTGATATACATCTCGCAGGTCAGGCAGAGCCGGTCCACCTCCGGGTTGAGGGAACAGAGACCGTTGGAGAGCACCTCGGGCAGCATGGGGATGACCCGGTCGGGAAAATACACCGAGTTGCCACGGAGTTTCGCCTCGGCATCCAGGGCCGTGCCCGGACGCACATAGGCGGAGACGTCGGCGATGCATACCAGCAGGCGCCAGCCCTTGGGGGTGCGGGCGCAGTAGACGGCGTCGTCGAAGTCCCGGGCGTCGACCCCGTCGATGGTCACCAGGGCCAGCTTTCTCAGGTCGGTGCGACCGCTCTTGGCCGCTTCCTCGACCTGGGTACCGAGTCCGGCGATCTCTTGCTCCACCGCCTCGGGCCACACCACCGGCAGCTCGAAGGTGCGGATGGCGATGTCGGTCTCCATCCCCGGGGCGAGGTGCTCGCCCAGCACCTCCAGGATGCGACCCAGGGGAAGGCTGCTGGCGGAGGGATATTCGGTGATCTCCGCCACCACGATGTCGCCCTTGCGGGCGTTCCCCAGTTCCGCGGGCGGGATGACGATGTCATGGTGCAGGCGCTGATTGTCCGGTTTCACAAAGCCGATACCGGCCTCGCAACGGAGACGACCGACGACGCGGCGGGTATTGCGTTCGAGGACCTCCACCAGGGCGCCCTCGCGCCGACCCCGGGCGTCGATGCCGGTGACCCGGACCACGGCCCGATCGTCGTGCATCAGCGAGCGCATCTCCCGGGGCGAGAGAAAGAGATCCTCACCGCCGGTATCGGGTTGGAGAAAGCCGAAACCGTCGGGATGGCCGATCACCCGTCCGGCGATCAGATCGCGGCGATTGACCAGGCAATAGAGACCACGGCGATTGCGCACTAACTGGCCGTCCCGCACCATGGCGTTGAGTCGGCGATCCAGGGCCTCGCGCAGGGCTCCACCCTGGAGACGCAACAGCCCGGCGATGTCGTCGAAGCCCAGGGGCAGGCCCTGCTCGGTCAAACACTCGAGGATGTACTCACGGCTTGGTATCGGATTTTCGTATTTGCGAGCCTCACGCTCGCGGAAGGGGTCGAGATCGACGGCGCTGTTCCGTCGGGCTGTCCTTTTCACTGCAGGCGAGCCTTACGATAAAGATATGATCGGTGATTGTAGCGTTGACAAGGTGGCACTGTCTCGGTACATTTCTGCGGCCTAACTTGGTTTGCTTGTCGGCGGCCAAGTCTCCAGCCGAGGTGGCGGAATTGGTAGACGCGCTAGATTCAGGTTCTAGTGGGGGCAACCCTGTGAAGGTTCAAGTCCTTTCCTCGGCACCAACGACAACACAGGTTTCAGCATAAAAGGCTTCCTCGGAAGCCTTTTTGCTTTTCCGTCTGACCTTCCAGCGCTTATCCGGCTGCCGATCCGAGGAGGATTCGATGCGATTCGGTCTCGACCTCTTGCTGGAACAACCCCATCTGCGCCAACCCCTGGCCGGCCAGCGCCTGGCCCTGCTCGCCCATCCGGCCTCGGTGACGGGGGAGCTGGTGCACGCCCTGGACGCCCTGATGGGACTCGAGGATCTTCGGATCACCGCGGCCTTCGGTCCCCAACACGGGCTGCGGGGCGACAAGCAGGACAACATGATGGAATCGGCGGACTTCCGGGACCCGACCTATGGGATTCCGGTCTTCAGCCTCTACGGCGAGGTGCGTCGCCCGACCGCCGCCATGATGGACAGCTTCGATATCCTGCTGGTCGATCTCCAAGACCTGGGCTGCCGCATCTACACCTTCATCACCACCCTGCGCTATGTGTTGGAAGAGGCCGCCAGGTGGAACAAGGGGGTGTGGGTGCTGGATCGTCCCAATCCGGTGGGGCGGCCCATCGAAGGGCTGCGCTTGCGCCCAGGCTGGAAAAGCTTTGTCGGCGCCGGTCCTTTGCCCATGCGTCATGGCCTTACCCTGGGGGAGCTGGGACACTGGTTCATCCGCACCCTGAGGCTCGATGTGGAGTATCGGGTGATTCCCATGACGGGTTGGGAGCCGTCCACAGGGCCAGGCTATGGCTGGCCCTTGGGGGAACGCACCTGGATCAATCCCAGCCCGAACGCGCCCAATCTCTGGATGGCCAGGTGTTATCCGGGCACCGTCATGCTCGAAGGCACCACTTTATCCGAAGGTCGGGGGACCACCCGCCCGCTGGAACTCTTTGGCGCCCCGGACCTGGAGGCGGAGCGCTTGATCGCCGAGATGCGGTCGCTGGCGCCGGAGTGGTTGGCGGGCTGTCGGCTGCGGAGCCTCTGGTTCGAGCCGACCTTCCACAAGCATCAGGGCCGGCTCTGCGCCGGGGTGCAGATGCATGTGGAGGATAGTGCCTACCGGCATCGGCTGTTTCGCCCCTGGCGCCTACAGGCCCTCGCCTTCAAGGCCATCCGGCGTTTGTATCCCGAATATCCCCTGTGGCGGGACTTTCCTTACGAATACGAACCGGACCGCTTGGCGATCGACCTCATCAACGGTTGTGACGACTTGCGCCTCTGGGTGGATGATCCGGCGGCGACGGCGGCGGATCTCGAGGCCCTGGCGGCTGAGGATGAAGCCTCCTGGCAGGAGGAACGGGAAGCCTTGTTACTCTATCGCTAGCTGGCCGATCTCTTGGTCCGGGGGGCAAGCGCCACTCCGGCTACGACAGGAGGTTCGGCGTCCTCCTATACTCCCATTGTCGATCCATTCTCCTGCTCCTGTAACAACCATGGCCCCAGCGCACGATTGCCTGAGTTCGAGGCACCAGGCGGCGACCCGCCGTGAAACCCTCATGTCGGCGCTGGCGCTGTTCTTTCTCCTCCTCAATGCCTTCGCCCTCCATCTGCTGGAGCGCCACCCCGGGGATTTGGAACAACTCGGCTGGCTGGCTTGGCTCTTCGCCGCCAATTGGCTGCCGATCCTGGTGGAAGCGATCCAGGGCTACTGGCGGAGCGGGGAATATTCCTGGTCCGCCCGACGTCGGTTATGGCTGATTTGTTTGTTGCCCCCCTATCGCCTGGCGCTCTCCACCTATCCAGCGGGGAGGTGCTTTTGGTTGCCGGTCATCGGCTGGCAGGCCGCGGATCGGGAGTGTTACGACCGACTGGACCGCCTCTTCAGCATCCCCATGCTCTGCATGGCGACCCTGATCCTGCCGATCCTGGCGGTGGAGCATCTCTGGTCCGATGAGGTGGAGCGGTATCCGGCCCTGGCCCTGGGGCTCGATCTCGGGACTTCCCTGATCTGGCTCGCCTTCGCCATCGAGTTCATCATCATGTCGGCGGTGGCGGAGAAAAAATGGCTCTATGTCGCCCGCCATTGGGTCAATCTGCTGATCATCCTGCTGCCCTATCTGTCCTTTTTGCGCGGCTTGCAACTCATGCGTCTGGTGCGGTTGGGGAAGCTTACCAAGGCGCTCAAGATCTATCGCCTGCGGGGATTGGGGATGCGGGCCTGGCAGGGGATCATCGCCCTGGAACTGGTCGAGCGTGTCCTGTTTCGCAGCCCCGAGGCACGCCTGCAACGACTCAGGGAGCAGGTCGAGGAGAAGGAGTTGGAACTGCTCCGACTGCGTCGGCGGGTCGCCGAGCTGGAGTCGCAGTTGGGGAGCACCCCAGTGCCGGTCGAGGCCGATCCCATTCCTGGGAGGGCGACGGCCCGCTGCCCGGAGGAAGGCTCGAACTGAATAAAATCGTCCGGCTTCATACCCTTTCCGAATACCTTTTGGGCTTCCAATGATGAGAGAAAGAGTCAAAAGGCATTGGTATAGGCCCTCACTTGTTCCGGGCATTGGCTGAAAATGACCAATTTTTGTTCTTCTTTCAAGAACAATGCGTAGTTCCATGCGGAATCGTTCTCCTCATAAGAACAATAGTACCCGCTTGGGCACCCATGCCCGAAGTACCCCAGTTCGGTCGGGTAAAAATAGGACCTTGCCCGATACTTTATAATAGGCATCGGGCAGGGGTGCCCAACCCGACTGTTACTGACACAGAGGTCCAGCTGATGGCCTCGATGACGGCAAGCCGCCAGGCCGGGAGGCTATTTCCATGGAGGCTGTCCAGGCTGGAACGGCACTGATTCTTTTTATATCACTTGACGGGAGAGGCCCATGACCAGTCCGGCTCTACAAATGGTCTTCGATGCCGAGACCTATCTGACCTGGGAAGAACTTCAGACAGAGAAGCACGAGTACTTCCAGGGCGAGGTGTTCGCCATGGTGGGGGCGCGGCGCGAACATGTGGTGGTGTCCGGCAATCTCTACGCCGCCTTCAAACAACGCCTGCGTGGCGGACCCTGTCAGGCCTATATCGCGGATTTGAAGCTGCGGGTGGAGGCCGTGGAGGCCTTTTTCTATCCGGACGTGATGGTCTCCTGCGATCCGCGGGATCATGCGGCGAGCCAATTCATCGAGAATCCGATCCTGATTGTGGAGGTGTTGTCGGACTCAACGGCCGCCTTCGATCGCGGAGGAAAGTTCGCCGCCTACCGCACCCTGCCTTCGCTACGGGAGTTTGTGCTGGTGGATATCCCCTCCCGACGGGTGGAAAGCTTCCTGCGGGCACCGGACCGCGAATGGCGATTTCACGAGTATCTTCCTGAAGACGGGGACTGTCCCTTCCGGTCGCTGGGGGTTTCGATTCCGTTCGAGGAGATCTTTGAAAACCTCGTTCCAGCCGCATCAGGAGATGACGGCGAACAGAGCCCGGGGGCTCCTGAGCGGTAGGTCCAGGCAACATCTGCCGAGGAAGGCGAATCCTTGCTCCCGAGCCTGGGGCAAAAAAACGGCTTTGTATAAGCCGTAGGGTACGCATCGCGTACCCTATCTGGCTTGAGTCACAAGACCGGATCGCTTACCGGCTCCCAACTCGAATCCGGGTTGTACTCGGTGATGGCGAGGGCCGTCTCCTTGGTCGCTTTCCCCAGGTCTTTTTGAAAGACGATGCCCTGCTGATTGACGATAAAACTCATGATGCCGGAGGCTCCGTATTCGGCCGGATAGGCCAGCAACCCGAAGCCTTCGCTGAGATGTCCGTCCTTCAGATAGCTTCTCGAGCCCCCGGGCGCGTGAGCCCCCTGCGCCGTCAGGATACGAAAGTAGTAGCCATGGTAAGGAATGGGCTCGCCGCTAGCGTTATGCCGGTACCCTTCCGCGACCGCTTCGGCAACCAGTGGACCCAAGGGACTCGGTTCCTGGCCAGCCGCTATCGGCCAATACAGACCATCGCGTTTCCCCTCGCTACTGGCAAAACGGGTAGCATACTGGCGGACGCCGGAACCCATGGGGTCCTTGGCGGCGTATTCGTTCTGGGCCTCAACGTAGACACGCACGGTGGCTATGGCATGGAGTTCATTCCTGCCGATGCGTCGATTCAGAAGTTCCTCCTTACCCGCGGACGTGTCGAAACGCCAGCCCTCTTTCTCCTTTACCAGGGGGATGGGAAAGGGCCAGTGATCCGTTCCGATCGAGAGCAAAGCCAGGTCAGCGGACCGACGTTGAATATGTGTGCCGGCCCGGGCGGCCGCGACAAAATGCTTGAGATCCTCCCTGTCCGCCACCTTGTCTCCCGATCTCAATTGCTCCACCTCGGGACCCAGGACATCCACCAAGGCCGCGGGATCCGTCGCCGCCGCCTTTACCAAGGCCTCGACGGCCATCCTTGGGGTGGGGAAATGGCGTGGCTCACCCATGGCCTCTTGCCCGACGACAACCATCAGCGTGGCCACGGCGGCCAACACCACATGCTTATAATGACTGATCGTGCTCATGTATCCGATTCTCCAGTGTTTATGGCAATGGCAACTCTGCCGGCTCATGCGGTGTGCTCAACGTCCCCGGAAACCGCCTCCGCCACCACGGCCACCGCCCATCCCTCCTCCGCCACCGCGTGAAAAGCCACCACCACTAAAACTGGAACTGCCTCGACTGCTGGCGCCGCGCTGACTGGCCGAGCGATCGAATCCGCTGTCGCCGACCTGGAAGGCGTTCGACTGGCGCGACGGACTACCGCGGTTCGCCTGCCCGAAGTCGCGGCTTTCCGACCGTTTGAAATCCGTTGTCTCCGGGCGTTTGAGATCGCGGCTTTCCGCACCTCTGAGATCTCGTGTGGCTGGCCGTGAGTTATCGCGGCTCTCCGCACGCTTGAAGTCGGCGGAATCCGGGCGCTTGACGTCTCTGGTGGCTGGCCGGTCGTAGCCTCGGGCCGTGTCGCGGTCGATACGGGCGCCCTGTCGATTGCTGTCGAGTCTGGCATTGGTGAATTTCTGCTGTGTAGATGAATCGCGATAGCGCACCCCACCACGGTGATTCACATTGTGTTGCCAGTTACTGTAGTTGCCACGGCCAACCTTGTTGCCGATGTTGATGTTGCCAGTATTGATGTTGCGGTTGAAATTGAAGTTGTTGTTGATATTGACGTTGCCACCGTGCCAATCGCAATGACCGTAGTTCCAGTTGTTCCAGATCGCCGCGCCCACCGCCATGCCAAGACCGAAGGAAATGATATTGGAGGCGGCATAACCTGGCGGATACCAGTAGCTTGGCGGATAGCTGTAGATGGGATAGTAATAGCTGGGTGGCGCCCAAGCCGCGCCATAGACTACGGTTGGACTATAGGCCGGGACATAGACGACCTCGGTAGCGGGCTCGACGACGATGACCTTTTCCTGCACCACCACCTTCTGTTCCTTGGTGGTTTTGAGGTTGCCGCTGTCGTAGGCGTAGCGGCGCATGCGTTGTATCGCATTCATCACCTCCTCTTGCTGGGCGAGCATGGCGTCACCCAGGTCCTGGGTCCAATCCAGGTTGTCGCTCATCCGTTTCAACACATCTGGAAAGTTGGTCAGCGACTTCACGCTCGCATCCCATTTTTGCGAGGCCAGGGCATTTTCCAGCGCCTTACCTTTCAAACCAGGATTCTTCTCGATCCAACGGGAGGCCTGCACGATCTCCAGTGGATAGGTGGCCGCCATCAGTATCTGGGCGATCAGACTATCCGGATAGATGGCGATCGGCGCCACCAACTGCTCGATCTGCGCCTGAGTGAAGGCCCGCGAGGTCGAGGCGGCCTCTGCCGCCGTGGCTTCGGTTAGAGGGCCGCTTTGCGGCGACCAGCCGCCACCTACCAGCAACGCGGCTATCAACCAAGCCGCCAACCCACGCCAATGGATACTCATTTTTCTCTCCGGAGGACCATGCATTGAGAAACAGGGAACAGGTCGATCGAAAATCGCAACTTTATGATTTGCTTGCTTAACTGTAGAGCAGGTTGGTGTCCAGGGCAAACGAACTTCATTTTTGCCGTCTATCCGTCAAGACCCGTAAGATCAGGGTAGGGAGCAACAGCCCTGTAGCCCTGTAGGGTCCGCTGCGCGGACCATTTTATAATCCAATAATGGTCCGCGCAGCGGACCCTACCTGACAGAGGTGGGCCGCGAGCAGGTGAGGAGTGTCGTTTTAACCGCTCGCCGGAGATCGTCACCGCTAGCCCATCCGCTTTTTAGCGCCCCGGGCATGAGCCTTTTTACCTGGTTTTATGTTCTCAAAAAAAGAACAATGGCATTTTTAATCTGGGTATTGTTCTCTAAAGAAGAACGAAAACCAGCCATTTTCAGCCCATGCCCGGAACCACGGCGGTTAGCCATTCGTCTCGGGTCTTACTCCCAGCCGCGCATCCAAGCTCGGCGTCCATCACCAGCCGACCCTTCGGCGGCCCAAATGGATTCAGCCAGGTATGGCCTCGAACCCCGTCTCAACTCTGACGCACATAGGTGCCCGGGGCCGGGTCGAGAGGGGGATAGCCCGCCGCGGGGGCGCCCATGGGTGGAGGCGGGGACCAGCCGCTGGAATGATCCCCTAACCATTGGTGCCAGGACGGCCACCAGGAGCCCTGATGCTCGGGCACTTGGCCGAGCCAGTCATCGGGAGCCAGATAGCAGTCGCCTTCCCGCCGGGTGGCGAGGCGGTAATGGCGTTTTGGTCGTCCGGGCTCGCTGACGATGCCGGCATTGTGTCCGCCGGAAGTGAGAACGAAGGTGACCTCGTCCGCGTCCGCGAGCAGGTTGATCTTATAGACCGAACGCCAGGGGGCGATGTGGTCGGTCTCGGTGCCCAGGGCGAAGATGGGAATCGGGATGTCGGTGATGGCGATGGGCCGTCCATCGACCTGGTAGCGACCTGTCGCCAGATCATTGTCGAGAAAGAGTTGCCGCAGATACTCCGAGTGCATGCGGTAGGGCATCCGCGTCGGATCGTTGCTCCAGGCCATGAGATCCGACATGGGGCGGCGCTCGCCCAGCAGGTAGTCGTGCACCAGGCGGGACCAGATCAGATCGTTGGAGCGCAGCATCTGAAAGGCCCCCGCCATCTGGGTGGTGTCCAGATAACCCCGTTCCCACATCATGTCTTCCAGGAAGGTGACCTGTCCCTCGTTGATGAACAGCATGAGTTCCCCCGCCTCGGTGAAATCGGTCTGGGCGGCCAGCAGGCTGATGGAGCCCAGCCGGTCGTCGCCGTCCCGCGACATGGCGGCGGCGGTCAGGGCGAGGAGGGTCCCCCCCAGGCAATAGCCGACGGCATGGATTTTTTTACCGGCCCCGGCGATGACGTCGATGGCGTCCAAGGCGGCCAGCACCCCCAGGCGTCGATACTCGTCCATCCCCAGCTCCCGGTCGGCCTCGGTGGGGTTCTTCCAGGAGATGACGAACAGCGTGTGCCCCTGCTTCACCAGATAGTCGATCAGCGAATTCTGCGGCGAGAGGTCGAGGATGTAGTACTTCATGATCCAGGCGGGGACGATGAGCAGGGGTTCGGCCAATACCTCCGGGGTTTGCGGGGCGTACTGGATGAGTTCCATGAGCTGGTTGCGATACACCACCCGTCCCGGTGTGAGCGCCAGATCGCGTCCGACCACGAAGGGTTCGCTGCCCGGCGGTTTGGCGCCGCTGAGCAGGTGCTGCCAGTCTTCCAGCCAGTTCGACCAGCCACGGACCAGGTTGGCGCCGCCCTGGTCGATGGTTTTACGCAGGATCTCCGGATTGGTCAGGGGAAAATTCGAGGGGGCGAAGACATCCAACATCTGTCGGGTGGTGAAGGCGACCATGTTCTCGTGTTTTCGATCCACCCCGGGTACGCCGATGGTGGCGTTGTCCCACCATTGCTGGGTGAAGAGGAAGGCCTGATAGATGAAATTGAAGGGCCATTGTCTCCAGGCGGGGTTCTCGAAGCGACGATCCTGGGGCAGGGGTTGGATGCCGCAGATCTCGTCCTGACTGATGGCATGCTGCACGGCGTACCAGAAAAAGCGCTGGGTCTTGCGCCACAGCTTCTCGGTGAGCTGGATCTGTTTCCCGGGCGAGGTGGCCAGGTGCACCCACCAATCCAGAAAGGCCATGGCGATGACGGCGGGCGAAAGGCCGAGACTCAATCTGGCGAGCTGGGCATGGGCCAGGCGATCCAGATCCTCGGCCAGGGTGGGGCTGATCACCGCCTCGCCGATCCAATCCAATACCGCCATGGAGAGGTCCGGCAGCCCCTTTCCGGTCGGACCCTGGGGAGGAAGTGGAAGAACCTGGGTATCGTTCGGCTCATCGCTCATGGCAGGGATCTCCTGGTCGGCTTGGTGCTCGCTTTGGGTTGGACAGGACGCGGACCCAAGGGTGCCCTGTCAGGGACGGAAGCGCCGCCCTGCGTCGGCGGTCGGTCAGGGGCCGGCCCGCGGCCCGGATCCTCTCAAGCCAGATTCAATTCCAGCCAGAAACAGACCCCATCCTCGGCCCGGTTGTCCAGCCCGATCTGGCCACCCATCAACATGACCAGGCGACAGGCCACCCAGAGGCCGACATCATGACACTGCATGGAAGGCCGCTTGTGAAAAGACACCAATCTGAGTGCCCGTTTCTTGGCGGCGAGTCGTTGCCCGGTATCCGCGGCGACGATCCGCACCCTGTTGCCGAAGCTGTTGCCATCGATACGGATCTCGCCTGGGGCGTTATTGGATTGGATGGCGTTGGTCAGGAGATTGATGAGGGCGAGGCGCAGGCTGTGTTGATCGGCCCTCACCCGATAGGTCTTGGTCTGGTTGATGCGGTTGTCGAGGCTGACACCGCAGGCGGCGGCCCTTGCCGACACCTCATCCAGGCATTCGGCCAGCAAATGAAAGATATCGATCGGCTCCAAATGGATGGGTGTCTGCCCCGAGTCGATACGGGTGAGTGCGGAGACCTGATCGATCAGGTCCTGTAATCCCTGGGTGGTTTTCAAGATCTCGCGCACATTGTCGAGCTGGGCTGGCCCCAGGGCGGGATCGATTTCCAACAGCTTGGTGAAGCCCGCCACCACATTGAGCTGGGTGCGCAGTTCCTGGGCCCATCTGGAGATGAAGGCCGTACTCTCCGGATGGAAGGCCCTGATCTGGGGCTGATTGGTCATCAGCATGGCATCGGCGGCGGGCTGGATTGGTGTTGTGGCGTTGTTGTGCCCTCAGGCCGCCTCGGTCCGGGGACCCTCGATCAAGCCACGGATCAGACCCCCCAGGCGTTCAAAGCCGATGGGCTTTTGCATCAAGAGTACCCCTGGAGGCAGCTCTCCCTGGAGGCCCACTTCGGCCTCGCTCAGGGAGGTGAGGGCGATGATCTTGGTATTTCCCAGATCCGGATGCTCCCTGATGGCGGCGATCATGCGGAAACCATCCATATCCGGCATGAGCAGATCGGTAAACACCAGATCCGGCAACCATTGCCCGATTTGCAGCAGGGCGGAAAAGCCGTTGGGGGCGGTGAGGATCCGGATCGGGAGCTTGAGCGCCGCCACCTGGCGGTGGAAAAGCTTGATGAGCTGAGGCTCGCGCTCGACCAGCACCAGGGTGAAGCCCGCCTCCGCGGCATGCCGCTGGGGTTCCTTGATCCCGTTGGCCCGTTCGTGTAGCAGCTCATCCAGCGATTTTTTCAGGATACGCCGATGGCCGCCGGCAGTTTTCCAAGCGCAGAGCAAGCCATTCTCCACCCAGAGTTGTACCGTCCGCAGTGAAACCCCCAGCTTGTCGGCGGCTTCGCGGGTTGTTACGAAATCTTCTTTTGCCATGGTGGTTCTATGCTCGATGTCGTTTTTGTTCGTTATCGGGGCTCGTCATCGAAGACCAACGGGGATGTCCCCACATCCCCTCTAGGATAGAACGATGTACAGGCGGGCAGGGAAGGGTCCTCTACCCGCCTGTATCCCCAACTCCTCCACCAGGCCCGGCGGGGCCCGGCTTCCTCTCATCTATAAGCGAATTCTAAAGCAAAAATTATGGGCTAATTCGTTCTCTTTATATCCTATTTGTGCAGTATCAACCGCCCTGGGTCAAGAGATCGGTCTTTTTTTTATCATCTTTTTTTTTGATTAGCGAGTTTCCTCAGCTGTTCGAAGCCACGACTCAGGCCGAGGGCCGATCGAAGCGGCGGCGATAAGCAGTCGCTTGGGGAGCGTCTCCAGATGGAAGCGGCGATTGAAGC
>Ga0268298_10003119_pt1 | contig 17254 bp, 17 predicted proteins | sample WWTPWeurt_MetaG_FD_194462 | JGI IMG/M metagenome (GOLD analysis project Ga0268298, IMG submission 194462) | Activated sludge microbial communities from WWTP in Nijmegen, Gelderland, Netherland - WWTP Weurt | ecosystem: Engineered > WWTP > Aerobic digester > Activated sludge | place...
ATGCTGCCCAGCGGAGCGCGGGTGGCTCCCTTGTCGAAAAGAAGCGGAGTTTACTACCGAAATCGAGCCGCGGCCCGACAGCAAGGCATGGGGGCAAGGCCTGCCGTGACATGCGCCCCTGGCGGCTTGGCCGGCTTCGGCGATCGCGGTGGTCCCGGCTGCGGTATCCTGCCCCCGAGGCCTGACCAAGCCCCGGACGTTTCCGGTAGGCACGCTGCGGCAGGCCCTTGTCGTGGAGCCGCGATGCCGGACCCGAAGCTCAAAACGCTCTTCCTTCTGGACCAGAAGATCCATTTCCTCAATCACGGATCCTTCGGGGCCGTCCCACGACCCGTCTTCGCCGCCTGGCGCCGCTGGCAACGCCGCCTGGAGCAGCAACCGGTGCGCTTCCTGAGCCGCGATCTGGAGGGGCTGTTGGCCGGGGTGCGCCAGGACCTCGCCCTGGAGTTCGGGGCCGAGCCCGAGGATATCCTCCTGGTTCCCAACGTCACCTATGGCGTCAATCTCGTCGCCCGCTCCCTGGCACTCGAACCCGGCGATGAAGTGCTGGCCAGCGACCAGGAGTACGGCGCCTGCGACCTCATCTGGGCCCGGGTATGCGCGGCTCGCGGCGCCCACTACTGCAGGCAGCCCCTGCCCTTCCCCGCCACCGCGGAGGGTGTCTTGGCGGATGCCCTGTGGTCCGGGGTGACGCCCAGGACGCGCCTCATTTTTCTCAGCCTCGTCACTTCGCCGACCGCCATTCGGCTACCGGTCGAGGAAATCTGCCGTCGCGCCCGAACCCGCGGCATCGCTGTCCTGGTCGACGGCGCTCATGGCCCGGGACAGATCCCCCTGAACCTGGATGGGCTGGGCGCCGACTACTTCACCGGCAATCTGCACAAGTGGGCCATGGCGCCTCGGGGCGCCGCCTTCCTGCACGTCCGGCGCGACAGACAGGAAGCGCTGCACCCTTTGATCGTCAGCTGGGGAGACGCAAACGGAAGTTCCGCCGGCCTTGCGGCCCGCCTGCAATGGGCCGGAACCGACGACCCGACCGCCCTGCTGGCGGTCCCGGCGGCCCTGGAATTCGCCTCCAGGAACGACTGGGCGACGGTGCGCAGGCAGTGCAGCCGCCTCCTGGCCGAGGTGCTGGATGAGGTTGCCCATTTCACCGGCCTGCCGGCCCTCCACCGCCCCGGCGCCGCATTCCCGCTTCAGATGGGAGCGGCCCTGCTGCCGCCGGACACCGACGCTGCGCTGCTCAAGAGGCGTCTCTACGACGAGTATCGGGTCGAGGTTCCCATCATCGAATGGTCGGGCCGGATCCTGCTGCGGGTTTCCATCCAGGGCTACAACGACAGCAAGGACGGGCAAGCCCTCGTCGCGGGGCTCAAAGCCTTGCTCTGACGCAATTTGCCCAGCCCGATCAGGGCCGCCGGCCGGCAACCAAAGGACACTCCCCGGCTTCTAGGGGCCGGAACGCGGCTTCGCCCGGGATGGTCTTGAGGATGCGCAGATAGTCCCAAGGCTCGGAAATGTCCGCCGGTTTTTTCACTTGCAGCAGATGAACGTCGTGCACCATGCGGCCGTCGGGACGCAGGACACCCTTGCGCACCACCGCATCCCGGATTGGGATTTCCCGCAGGCGGGCGACCACCGCACGACTTTCCGTCGTTCCCGCCGCCGCCACAGCCTTGAAATAGTGGGTCAAGGCCGAATAGACGCCAGCCTGCAGATCGGTGGGCATGGCACCGGTGCGTTCGTAGAAGCGGCGCGACCAGGCGCGGGATTCCTCATCCCGGTTCCAGTAAAAAGCGTGGGTGAGCCGCAGACCCTGGGCCAGGGGCGGCTGCATCACATGAACGTCGGTGAGGGTCGTGGCGACCGCCGCCAAGGTGATCTTGCCCCGGCTGACCCCGAGAAGATCGTAGGCCTGCCTCACCGAAGCGATGAGATCGTTGCCGGCATTCACCAGGCCGATGACGTCGGCGCCGGATTGGGCCGCCTGGCGCAGTTTGCCGAACAGGTTGGGCTCGCCGAAGGCATGGGTGACGCTCCCCAGAACCGTCCCGCCATTGCTCTGGATGATCGCCGTCAGGGACTGCTGCACATCGCGGCCGAACTGATTGTCGACCACGACCAGATACCAGCGCCGCGCTCCCAGGCGGGTCAGTTCCCCGCCAATGACCTGATTGAACGCGTAGCCGTCGTACATCCAGTGGATGGCGTTGGCCGCACAGGCCTTGCCGGTGATGGCAGGCGTCATGACCCCGTTGTAGAAGGTCAACAAATCGCGATCCCGAAGGGCATCCTGCACCGCCAGGGCGGTGGGCGAACCCACGACGTCGGCAATGACCTGTACCGTTCCCGCATCGGCCCATTCCCGGGCGATGCGGGCCGCTGTGGCGGGGTCATTGCCGTGGTCGGCAAAGACCACCCGGATCGGCCGCCCGAGGACCATACCCCCCGCATCCTCGATGGCCAGACGGGCTGCGGTCACGGACCCGGGCCCTGCCAGATGGAGATAGCTCCCCTTCAGGTCGAGCAAAAGGCCCACCGCGATGGACTCGTCCGCCGCCCGCGCCGAGCTTGCGCTCCCTTGCACGAGGGCCATCACCGCAAGGGCGAGAAGACAAAGACAACTGCGCAGAGATTTTCCGTTCATTGATCCGGTCGGTGGTGACGGGCCGTTTTTTATCTATTATGTGCGAACTTTGACATTGGGGTGTTTACAGCAGGGGCCATGGCTTCCGGCAGACCTTTTCCCATCTTCTTCCTGTGTGGCATCGCCGCCATCGGCTTGGCGCTCCTGGGGGCGTTCGTCCATTACAACGGAATCCACAACCAGTTCCTCGCGGCCAATTTCGACAGCGTGCATGGAGCCCGCACACTGCTCAAGGCCCAATCCTTCCTGAAGCAGGCTCAGGGCAAGCTGGAACGGGCCAATCAGCCGGGAAGCGACACCGAAGCCCTGCTGCACCAAGCCACCGATGCGCTCTTCCAGGCGGCCAGCTACGGCGCGGAAGGCAGCGACGATGCGCAACACCGCCGCTCGGAATTGACCAGTCGTACCCGCATCGTCCATAAGCAGGTCGAACAATTGCTCGTCTCCGGGTCAAGCCCTGCCGTCGCCGCAAGCCTGCCCGTCCTCATCGCCCAGGTGCGCAGTCTGGGCGAAGAGTTCGGCACGGCAGAACTCGAGCACTGGAGCACGCTGTCCTCCCTGAATGCCGAACTGGCCGTGCGCATGGAGCAGTTGCGCCTCTTCATCGCCGCAACCATCATCGCCTTCATGGCCATCATGTTTTTCCTGGCCCGTTCGCTCCAGCGCACCCGTCGCGCGGAGGCGGCCCTGCTGACGGCCAAGTCGGATACCGAAGCGATTCAGCAGACCACCCTGGACGCGGCCACAGTGGGCATCATCTACGTGGATATGGCCGATGCCGCGCAACCGCGGGTCGTGGCTGCCAATCGCCAGATGTCGGCCATGGCGCGTCTGTCCCAGGAACAGTTGATGGGCATGTCGCTTTCCCGGCTCTACGCGGACGTGGGAAGCTTTCAGACCGCAGCCTCGGAACTGCGGCGCATCCTGTCCACCGAAGACGTCGTGCGCGGCGAGCACCTGATGCGCCGGGCCGACGGCAGCGTCTTCTGGTGTGCCCTGTCGGCCAAGGCCATCGATCCGGCCAACCCTGCCCGGGGCATCGTCTGCCTGCTGGAAGACGTCAGCGAGAAGAAGCGCGCCGAGGAGGAACTGGAAAACGCCAGGCTGGAAGCAGAAGGCGCCAACCGGGCCAAGAGTGAATTCCTGGCCAACATGAGCCACGAAATCCGCACGCCCTTCACCGGCGTTCTGGGCATGCTGGAACTCCTGCTGCAATCCCGCCTCCTGCCGGAACAGCGCCGCCATGCGGAACTCGCCCACCGCAGTACCAAAAACCTTCTGTCCATCGTGGACGACATCCTCGACCTGTCGCGCATCGAAAACGGCAAGCTAGAACTGCGTCCGGTCACGACGGAACTGCACGCCCTGGCCAAGAGCATCATCCAGTTCCACGAAATTCAGGGCCAGGCCAAGGGGCTGCGGGTCGAACTCGACATCGACCCGGCTCTGCCCGATTTCGTGGTTGTCGACGGCCTGCGCCTGCGGCAAGTTCTCGACAACCTGATGGGCAACGCCCTGAAGTTCACTTCCCAGGGGGGGGTCCGGCTGGCTGTGGTGGCGACGGAATCGGAACCCGACCGCTGCCGCGTTCGATTCACTATCTCCGATACCGGCATTGGCATCCCGGTGGCCCAACAGGCGCGCATTTTCGAAAAGTTCACCCAGGCCGACGGATCGACCGGCCGGGTCTATGGTGGCAGCGGCCTGGGCCTCGCCATCTCCCGTCAGTTGGTCGAACGCATGGGCGGCGAAATCGGTGTCAGCAGCGTCGAAGGCCAGGGCAGCCGCTTCTGGGTCGAACTCGACGTCCAGGTCGTTCCGCCTCCCCGCTACCGCGAGCCGGAACTCGGCACAACCCCCCCAGTACGTCTCCCCGAGGGCGTTACCGTACTTCTGGCAGACGACAGCGAGACCAACCGTGAGGTGCTCTCCGGGTTGCTCGAAGGATTCGGGGCACGGACGCTTCTCGCCGAAAACGGCGAAGAAGCTGTGCGCCTCGCCTCCCAGGCCAAACCTGACGTGATCCTCATGGACATCCAGATGCCGGGGCTGGATGGCTACGAAGCGACCCGCCTCATCCGTACGGGGGAAACTCCGGGACAGCGGGTACCGATCATCGCACTGACCGCCCACGCCATGGCCGGGGACCGGGAGAAATGCATTGCCGCGGGCATGGATGACTACCTCTCCAAACCCGTGGCCCACGAAGCCCTGGCCGCCTCCATAGCGCTGCAGTTGGCCTACGTTTCCCCCGCGGCGATTCTGGGCGACCCCCCCTCGGCGCGGTTCGCGCCAAGAGGCTACCGCGGAAACGTTCTTCTGGCCGAAGACGACGTATCTATCCGCACCGCCTGTCGGGGTCTGCTGGAACACCTTGGCTGTCGCGTCCTGGCGGTGGGCGATGGCGCCGAGGCCCTGGCCCTGTTCGGTTCCGAAGATCTCGATCTCATCCTCCTCGACTGCCGCATGCCCGGTCTGAGCGGCCAGGAAACCGCCCGCCTGTGGCGCCAGAGGGAACTGGAAGAGAAACGCATGCCGACGGCTATCATCGCCCTCACCGCCCTGGCCTCGGAGGAAGACAGAGCGCAGTGCCTTGCGGCGGGCATGAACGACACCCTGGCCAAACCCTTCAGTCAGGCGGCTCTCGAGCGCCTGCTCGACGCCTGGCTGGGCGCCGACGTCCCAACAGAAGGCAAGACAGGGTAAACTCGCGAGTTTCCGCGACTGGCCCGCCAGCGCCCCTCCGAACGAGAACACGCCATGACCACTCCCAATCTCGAAAACGTCAACGTCAGTGCCTTCGATGCCATGCCCAGCCCGGAGGAGTTGCACGCCCGCCTACCCTTGTCATCCGCGGCGGGAAAAACCGTCAATCACGGCCGCGACGTCCTGCGTCGCATCCTCGAGCGCAAGGATCACCGTCTTTTCGTCGTCGTCGGCCCCTGCTCGATCCACGATCCCAAGGCGGGCCTCGACTATGCACGCCGCCTGCGCGACCTGACCGCCGAGATCGGCGATACCCTCTACCCGGTGATGCGGGTCTATTTCGAGAAACCCCGCACCACGGTGGGGTGGAAGGGCTACATCAACGACCCTTACATGGATGATTCCTTCCGCGTCGACGTGGGCATGGAACGGGCCCGCGAATTTCTCCTGGCCGTCAATGAACTGGGCCTGCCCACCGGTACCGAGGCCCTGGACCCCATTTCGCCCCAGTACTACGGCGACCTGATTGCGTGGACCGCCATCGGCGCCCGCACCACCGAATCCCAGACCCACCGCGAAATGTCCTCCGGCCTGTCCACCCCTGTGGGCTTCAAGAACGGTACCAGTGGCGATCTCGCCGTGGCGGTCAATGCCATACTGTCCGCCTCCAAGCCCCATTCCTTCCTGGGCATCAACGGCCAGGGCCGCGTGGCCATCGTCCGCACCAGCGGCAATCGCCACGGCCACGTCGTGCTGCGCGGTGGTGACGCTCGCCCCAACTACGACACCGTATCCGTCTCCATGGCCGAGCAGGCCCTGGCCAAGGCCAAGCTGCCCGCCAACATCGTGGTGGATTGCTCCCACGCCAACAGCAGCAAAAAGCCGGAACTGCAACCCCTGGTCATGGCCGACGTGGTCAATCAGATTCGCCTGGGCAACAAGTCCCTGGTCGGCGTCATGATCGAATCCAACATCGAAGCAGGCAATCAGTCCATTCCCGCCGACCTGAGTCAGCTTCGCTACGGCTGTTCGGTGACCGACGCCTGTGTCGACTGGGTCACCACCGAGAAGATGTTGCGCGACGCGGCGATCATGCTGCGCGACGTACTACCCGAGCGTCTGCCCTCCTGACCCCATGGCGCTGATTCGCCCCTTTGCCGCCCTGCGGCCGGCCCCCGGTCGCGCAGCCGACGTGGCCGCCCCTCCCTACGACGTACTCTCCAGCGACGAGGCCCGCGAACGGGCCGCCGGCAAGCCCTACAGCTTCCTGCACATCTCCAAGGCAGAAATCGATCTGCCGCAGGAGACCGACCCCTACGCGCCGGCGGTCTATGCCCGATCCGCAGCCAACCTGGCAAGCCTCGTAGGCAAGGGCATCCTTCTGCGCGACTCGACACCCCGCTACTACGCCTACCGGCTCACCATGGGCAGCCATGTCCAGACCGGACTGGTCGCCGCCGCCTCGGTGGCCGACTACGACAGCAATCGCATTCGCCGCCACGAGTTCACCCGGCCTGACAAGGAAGACGACCGGGTGCGCCAGATCGAGGCCCTGAACGCCCAGACCGGGCCGGTGTTGCTCGCCTACCCGGAGTGCCCGGCGGCTGACGCCGTCATCGCCGCTGCCACGGTGGGCGAGCCTCTCGCCGACGTGACGGCGGATGGCGTGCGCCACACCACCTGGGCCATCGACGATGCGGCCGCCATTGCCACCCTCAGCGCCGCCATGGATGCCCTGCCCGGCCTCTACATCGCCGACGGACACCACCGCTCGGCGGCAGCGTCCCGCGTCGCCGCCGCCCGCCGCGAAGGTGGCGCATCGGCAGGTGCGGCCGAGGCTTTCCTGGCCGTCATGTTCCCCGCCCACGAAATGCGCATCATGGATTACAACCGGGTCGTGCGGGATCTCAACGGCCTCACGCCGGAAGCCTTCCTGGCCCGCGTGGGCAAGACCTTCGCCATCGAACCGGCCCCGGGCGCCTTCTCTCCCGAAGCACCGGGAATCTTCGCCCTCTATCTCGCCGGACGCTGGGTCCGCCTGCGCCTCGATCCGGCCCTCATCCCCGCCGGGGACCCGGTGGCGCGGCTCGACGTCAGCCTGCTGTCGGACCACCTGCTGGGCCCCATCCTGGGCATCGCGGACCTGCGCCGCGACAAGCGCATCGATTTCGTTGGCGGCATCCGGGGCTTGGGTGAGTTGGAACGCCGGGTCGACAGCGGCGAAATGGCCGTTGCCTTCGCCCTCCACCCGACGCGCATGGCCGACCTCATGGCCGTGGCCGACGCCGGCGAAGTGATGCCCCCTAAATCCACCTGGTTCGAGCCCAAGCTCGCGGACGGACTGCTGTCCCACGTCCTGGATTGACGGAAGGCTCGGTGGGGACACCCTCGGGCCCGTCCCCACCGGCGCCACGGCCCCCTACTGAAGGTCGTTGGCGTAGCGCCGCAGGTCATCCAGCGTGACGATCTCCAGGGCCGCCTGATTGGTGGCGGTCAGCACCACCCGGGGCGCCTTGCCGGCCCGCAAAGCCTCCTGCCAGCGGGCAGCGCACAGACACCAGCGATCCCCCGGATGCAGCCCGGGAAAACCGAATTCCGGGCGCGGCGTAGACAGATCGTTGCCCCGTTGCCGCGAAAATTCGAGGAAATCGGCGCTGGCGACAATGCATACCGTGTGGCTGCCCAGATCGTCCGGTCCCGTATTGCAACACCCGTCCCGGTAGAATCCGGTGCGAGGCCGCTCGCTGCAGGGCAGCAATGGGCCGCCCAGAACGTTGAGCTGGCTGCCGCTGCCGGGCCAATCACGGGGTTTCACGCGACCTCGTCGATCCAGGCCTGCTGGATTGCCTCGAGAATCTTCTCGCCACAATGCTTGGGGTCGTCGTCGAAGCCCGGCAGGGCCATGACCCAGTCCCGCAGATCGACGAAATTGACTTTCAGCGGGTCTCTATCCGGGTAGGCGTCCGCCAGCTCGATGGCGACGTCGTCGATATCGGTCCACTTCATTTGCGATGCCCCTCCTTTGCCATGTTGATGCTGTATTTGGGGATTTCCACCACCAGCGGTGTGTCGCCGACCAAAGCTTGGCAGCCCAGGCGGGAGTTGGGTTCCAGACCCCAGGCCTTGTCCAGGAGGTCTTCCTCGTCGTCCTCGGCCGGATCCAGGGAGTTGAACCCCTCGCGCACGATGACGTGGCAGGTGGTGCAGGCGCAGGACATTTCGCAGGCGTGCTCCAACTCGATGTCGTTCTCCAGCAAGTTCTGGCAAATGGATTTTCCGGCTTCGGCCTCGATCACGGCTCCGTCCGGACACAGTTCCAAGTGGGGTAGTACGACGATCTGGGTCATGCTTCCTCTCCGGTCTTGATGTCATCCACCTTGCGCCCGGCCAGCGCCCGCTTGATGCTTTGATCCATACGGCGGTGGGCAAATTCCTGGGTTTCGTAGCCCAGGTCGTCCATGGCCAGGTTGATGACGCGGCGGTTGTCGCCGGCCATGGTGGCGCGCAGCTTTTCCATCACTGCCGTAATCTTGCCGATCTCAGCCTCGGACAGGAGATGAGGATCCTCGGCCAGGGCAGCCTCGGTGGCTTCGATCAGGCGGCGAGCCTCGACCCGGGCCTCGGCGAGGGCGCGGTTGATGGCGTCGTCCTTGGCGTGGGCCATGGAGTCTTGCAGCATGGTGGCGATCTCGTCGTCGGACAGGCCGTAGGAGGGCTTGACCGTGACACTGGCTTCGACGCCGGTGGTCTGCTCCCGGGCGGAAACGGAAAGGAGCCCGTCGGCATCGACCTGGAAGGTGACGCGGATGCGCGCCGCCCCCGCCACCATGGGCGGGATGTCGCGCAGCTCGAAGCGGGCCAGCGAGCGGCAATCGGCCACCAGTTCCCGCTCGCCCTGCACCACGTGGATGGCCATGGCCGTCTGGCCATCTTTGAAGGTGGTGAATTCCTGGGCGCGGGCGGTGGGGATGGTGGAATTGCGGGGGATGACCTTCTCGGTCAGGCCGCCCATGGTCTCCAGGCCCAGAGAGAGCGGGATGACGTCGAGCAGCAGCCAGTCGTCCTGACCGGTCTTGTTGCCCACCAGCAGATTGGCCTGGGTGGCGGCGCCGATGGCCACCACCTTGTCCGGGTCCAGGTTGGTGAGCGGTTCCTGACGGAAGAAGTCGCCCACCGCCTTCTGCACCTGGGGCATGCGGGTGGCCCCGCCAACCATGACCACGCCCTTGATGTCCTCGGGCCTGAGCCCCGCGTCGCGCAGGGCCTTCTTGACAGCCTGCAGGGTCTTGGAAACGAGGGTCTGGGTGATTCCGGCGAAGGTGCCGACCTCGATGCGCAGGTCAACGATCTCGCCGGAGTTGAGCCGCACCGTGACGGGCGCCTCCGGTTGATTGGTGAGGAACTCCTTGGCCTCCCGACAGCGCATCATGAGGAGGCGGGAATCCTCGGCGGACAGCGGTTGCAGCTTGGCCTGCTCGATGGCCCAGCAGAAGAGGCGATGGTCAAAATCGTCGCCCCCCAGGGCCGAATCGCCGCCGGTGGCCATGACCTCGAAGACGCCCTTGGTGAGCTTCAAGATGGAAATATCGAAGGTCCCGCCACCCAGGTCGTAGACGGCGTAGACCCCCTCGGCGGCGTTGTCCAGGCCGTAGGCGATGGCGGCGGCCGTCGGCTCGTTGAGCAGGCGCAGGACATTGAGGCCGGCGAGCCGCGCCGCGTCCTTGGTGGCCTGGCGCTGGGCGTCGTCGAAATAGGCGGGTACGGTGATGACGGCGCCCACCAGCTCGCCGTCCAGGGCCGCCTCGGCCCGTGCCCGCAGGGTCTTGAGGATATCGGCGGAAACCTCCACCGGGCTCTTCACCCCGGCGACGGTCCTGACCTTGACCATGCCCGGCGCCTCGACGAAGTCGTAGGGCATGGATTCGACGTGGGCGATGTCCTTCAGGCCCCGGCCCATGAAGCGCTTCACCGAGACGATGGTGTTCTTGGGGTCTTTCGCCTGCTGCTTCTGGGCGTCGTAGCCGACTTCGGTGCTGCCGTCGGCGTGATAGCGGACGATGGACGGCAGCAGCGGACGCCCCTGCTCGTCGTTGAGCACCTTGGCAAGACCGCTCCGCACCGTGGCGACGAGGGAATTGGTGGTACCGAGGTCGATACCGATGGCGAGCTTGTGCTCGTGGGGCGCCGCCGACTCTCCGGGCTCGGCGATTTGAAACAGGGCCATGGCTATTCTTCCAGCGACGCCAGGGCGTCGTCGATTTCGTGCAACAGTTTTTCCAGGAACATCAGTCGGCGCACGGCTTCCGCCGCGCCGGCCAAGTCCGCTGCCTCGTCCAGGAGGCGGCCGAGTTCATCGTAGCGGCTGGCGATGTCCGCCCGCAGCCTGTGGTGCAGGCGTTCCAGTTCGTGGTGCTCCCGGGCGCCCCGCGCCTCGGCAACGGCCTCCCTCCACTCCATCTGCTCCATGAGGAACTCCGGGGCCATGGCGGTATTGCTCTCGGCCTGGACGTCGTGCCCAGCCAGATGCAGCAGGTACTTGGCGCGCTCCAGGGGCTTCTTCAGGGTCTGGTAGGCCTCGTTGGCCCGCGTCGCCCACTGCATGGAGAGGCGCCGCTCCGCATCGCCAGCGTGAGTGAAACGATCCGGATGCACCTGCCCTTGTACCGCACGATAGCGCAGGTCCAGGTCGGGCACGTCGATCCGGAAGAGCCTGGGGAGTTGGAACAACGAGAAAAAATCGGCGGTGAGATCCACCAGAAACCTCAAAATGTGATCGGTATTCCCGGCCGACCCGATTACGAACACCTCAAAGCAAAGGCGGGGCAATGAAGCAGCGGCGCGCCATCAACTCATCAAACGTTAAAGGACTCGCCACAGCCGCATTGATCCTTGACATTCGGGTTATTGAATTTGAATCCTTCATTCAGCCCTTCGCGGGCGTAGTCCAGCTCCATTCCGTCGAGATAGGGCAGGCTCTTGGGATCGACAAATACCTTGACTCCCTTGCTCTCGAAAACGAGATCGTCACCGGCACTCTCATCCACGAATTCAAGCTTGTATGCCATCCCGGAACAACCGCTGGTGCGCACCCCCAAGCGCAGGCCTATGCCCTTGCCCCGCTTGCTCAGGTAGTTGGCGACGTGCTTTGCCGCCTTGTCGCTCAAGGTGATGGCCATGCTCATTCTCCGTGCTTTTTCTTGTAATCGGCCACGGCCGCCTTGATGGCATCCTCGGCCAGGATGGAGCAGTGGATTTTTACCGGCGGCAGGGCCAGTTCCTCGGCAATTTCGGTGTTCTTGATCGTCAGGGCCTGATCGACGGTCTTGCCCTTCACCCACTCGGTGACCAGGGACGAGGAAGCAATGGCGGAACCGCAGCCATAGGTCTTGAACTTGGCGTCTTCGATGACGCCCTGCTTGTTGACCTTGATCTGCAGCTTCATGACGTCGCCGCAGGCGGGTGCCCCCACCATGCCGGTGCCGACGCCCTCGTCTTCCTTGGTGAAGGAACCGACGTTGCGGGGATTTTCGTAGTGATCGATGACTTTGACGCTGTAGCTCATGATGGTCTCCTTAATGCGCAGCCCACTGGACGGTCCTCAGGTCGATGCCTTCCTGGACCATTTCCCAGAGGGGAGAAAGTTCACGTAGTTTCCCAATTTTCGTATGTAACAATCTGATTGCATAGTCAATTTCCTCTTCAACCGTAAAGCGACCCAAGGTAAACCGGATCGAACTGTGGGCGAGTTCGTCATCGCGGCCAAGAGCCCGCAGAACGTAGGAGGGTTCCAGGCTGGCCGAGGTACAGGCGGACCCTGAAGACACCGCCAGGTCCTTGATGGCCATGATCATGGATTCACCTTCCACGTAGGCGAAGCTCATGTTGAGGTTGTGGGGCACGCGGTGCTCGGCGTCTCCGTTCAGATACACGGCGTCGATGTCGGAGAGCCCGGCAAGGAGCCTATCCCGCAGGGCACCAATACGCAGGTTCTCCGCGGCCATCTCTTCCCTGGCGATACGGAAGGCCTCGCCCATGCCGACGATCTGGTGGGTGGCCAGGGTACCGGAACGGAAGCCACGCTCGTGGCCTCCGCCGTGCATCTGCGGTTCCACGCGGATGCGGGGCTTTCTGCGCACGTACAGGGCGCCGATGCCCTTGGGACCGTAGGTCTTGTGGGCGGAGAAGCTCATCAAATCCACCTTCAGCCTAGCCAGGTCGATATCGACCTTGCCGGTGGCCTGGGCGGCATCCACGTGGAAAATGACGCCTTTCTCGCGGCAGATTTCGCCCAGCTGCTCGATGGGCTGGACGACACCGATTTCATTATTGACGAACATCACCGAGGCCAGCACGGTATCGGGGCGGATGGCAGCCTTGAAGGCTTCCAGATCCACCAGGCCATTTTCCTGGACGTCCAGGTAGGTGGCCGTGAAACCCTGGCGCTCCATCTCGCGCACCGTATCCAGCACCGCCTTGTGTTCGGTCTTCACCGTGATGATGTGCTTGCCCTTGGTTCCGGCGTAGAAATTGGCGGCGCCCTTGATGGCCAGGTTATTGGATTCCGTGGCACCCGAGGTCCACACGATCTCCTTGGGGTCGGCATTCACCAGGGCGGCGACCTGCTCGCGGGCGGTCTCTACCGCGGCCTCCACTTCCCAGCCATAGCTGTGGGAACGGGAAGCCGGATTGCCGAATTTCTCCACCAGGAAAGGAATCATCTTTTCCGCCACGCGCGGGTCCACCGGAGTGGTGGCTGAGTAATCCAGATAAATGGGCAGTTTCATCGTTTCTCTCGTCTCGTCGGAAATGTTTCTGGCGACCTCAGGCCGCCATGGCAGCAAGTCCCCGCAGGCTTCCGACCGTAGTCCCCAGGGTTGTCAGCAAGGCGTCAACTTCGGCTTCAGTATTGCGCGCCCCGAAACTCACCCTGACCGCCCCGCGGGCGAGATCGTCAGGCACCCCCATGGCGGCCAGCACAGGGGAAGGCTCTGGATTTGCGCTGGAGCACGCCGAACCGCTCGCCACCGCGAATCCGGCCCGGTCGAGTTTGCCGACCAGGGTCTCGCCGTCGACCCGGGCAAAGGCGAAAAAACAGGTATTGGGTAGACGCTCCGCCGTAGGCGCGAAAATCGTCGCACCCAAGGCCGTCAGCCCACGCTCCAGCCGATCACGCAGCCCACGCAAACGCGCCGATTCCGCCGCCAGGCGCGACACGACGCGCTCGCAGGCCAAACCAAAACCGACGATGGCAGCCACGTTCTCAGTTCCCGAGCGCAAATTCCCTTCCTGGCCGCCACCGGCGATCAGGGGCCGCAGTTCTGCGCGCTTGTCCATGACCAGGGCCGCGGCGCCCTTGGGGCCGCCGATCTTGTGCCCGGAAATGGTCAGGGCATGGACGCCGGTGCCATTGAGTGCGCGGAAATCGAGCGCCACCTTGCCAAACGCCTGGACCGCATCGCTGTGAAACCAGGCACCGCAAGATTGGGCCTCTCGGGCCAGGGTCGGGATGTCCTGGATGACGCCGGTCTCGTTATTGGCCAGCATCACGGAAACGAGGCGCGGCCGCAGTGCGAGGGCCTCGGCCCAGGCCGGCGGACTGAGATGGCCGTCGGCATTCACTGCGAGTTTCCGGATCGTCCACCCCTGGGGCGCCAACTGGGCCACCGGCCTGGCGACCGACGGATGCTCGGTTGCACCCACGGCAAGGAACCCCGGGCGCAGACTGGAGGCGGCCCCCTTCAGGAAAAGATTGTTGGCCTCGCTGCCCCCGCTGGTGAAGATGACTTCCGTCGGATGAGCCCCGACTGCCGCCGCCACGCGCTGACGCGCGTCATCCAGGGCTCGCCGGGCCTCCCGGCCATACTCGTGGCGACTGGAGGGGTTTCCCCAGGAATCCCGCAACCAGGGCAGCATGGCGGCCAGCACGCTCTCGTCGAGCGGAGTGGTCGCGTTGTGATCGAGGTAGGCAGGTCGAAACATGATCTTAACGTGGAAGACGCGCTGCGCTTCTGTCACCGCTCCTCACCCGCCGGGCGGGAAAGGAGGCGGCGGAGAGGGGGGCTGAATGGGCAGCGTCTCGCATGGATCTGGAGGACATTCAGGCCACGACCGCGAGTTTTTGGCGGGATGCGCGACTCCGGCCCTGGGTCGGTTCCCGGCGCTGGTCGGCCAGGACGGTCACCGCCGCCGGATTCTGCTTGTCTTTTTGGCGACTGACCAGGTCTTGCAGGGAAACGGAGGCCAGATAGTCGTACATTTTGGCATTCAGGGTGGCCCAGAGTTCGTGGGTCATGCAGCGGTGCTCGTCCTGGCAGTTCTCGCGCCCCCCGCACTGGGTCGCGTCCAGGGGCTCATCCACTGCGCGGATGATGTCCGCCACAGACACGTCAGCCAGGGAACGGGCGATGCAATAGCCGCCACCGGGGCCCCGTACGCTCTCGACGAGCCGGTGGCGGCGCAACTTGCCGAACAACTGCTCCAAGTACGACAAGGAAATCCCCTGACGCTCGCTCACGCCGGCAAGGGCCACAGGCCCGCCTTCCCCGCGCAGGGCCAGATCGATCATCGCGGTGACGGCGAAACGCCCTTTAGTCGTCAAGCGCATGCTTGCTCTCCTGAAAATAACCTAGTGTTCTTGTCAAGAATATCTGCCGGCTGCAGTATTAGTCAACCATTTTACTCAAGTATTTTGGGTCGAAGCTGTCGGCGGCCTGGACCTGCTCATCGCATTTGATTCCCGCTGCGTCCAGTTCCTTGAGCAGCATGGCGAGGCGACGGTCGGTCTCCGCAGCGTGATCCAGCAGACCATGGATCGCCTGCGCCAACGGGTCATCCTGATCCCGGGCCACGGCGTAGGCGGAAAAGCCCATTTTCTCGGCCTGGGCCGCTCGCTGCTGCGCGGCTTCAGAAGTATCGACGAGGCGCGCGGGATTACCGACGGCGGTGGCCCCCGGCGGAACAGCCTTGGTCACCACGGCATTGGAACCCACTTTGGCTCCGGCCCCGATCACGATGGGTCCGAGCACCTTGGCCCCCGCTCCCACCACCACGCCATCCTCCAGGGTGGGATGCCGCTTGCCCTTGTTCCAGGACGTACCCCCCAGGGTCACGCCGTGATAAAGGGTTACACCATCGCCGATGACTGCGGTTTCGCCGATGACGACCCCCATGCCGTGATCGATAAAGAAACGACGGCCAATGGTCGCCCCGGGATGGATTTCGATGCCGGTGAAAAAGCGTGAAAAATGGGCCACGAAGCGCCCGAGCCAGCGCAGGCGCCTCCGCCAGAGTCCATGGGCGATACGATGGAGAATCAGAGCATGGATACCGGGATAACAGGTGAGCACCTCCCAGGAGGACCGAGCCGCCGGGTCACGGTCGAAAACCGACCGGATGTCTTCACGCAATTGCCCAAGAAACATGACGCAAGAATCCCCCCAGCGTTGTCGTGGGCGAATTGTAAAATACTCGACTGAATTTGTCAGTTATTTTGCCGCAACCCACCGCACGGACTCTGCCGCAGCGCTTCCCCGATGACATTCGCGCCGCGATGGCTCAGAATCCGCACTGATCCTGCCAAAGTCCTTTTCCCGGGCTGCCCCCTGCGATTCGAACGTGCTGGGCATCCCGCGAATCCTTGCTCGCACTACAGGAAATGTCATGACGAATCTCTCCGCCGATAACGACAAGGTCGGCGACGCCCTCAACGCCCAGCGCTTCCAGATGCTCGAGGACATCGCCAAGGAATTGGCGGGCGACGTTGTCTTTCCCACCTATTTCGATGCCGCTTTCCGCTTGCGCAAAGCCTTGCAGGACACGGACCAGCCCCTGGCCAGGATCGTCGGGGTCATCGCCCTGGAACCGCTCATCGCCGCCCGGGTGATGAAGCTCGCCAACTCGGCCATGTACGGGGGCGGGTCGACGGTGCGTGACCTCGGGGCGGCCATTCAGCGCCTCGGACTCGAAACCGTGCGCACCACGGCCCTGGCCATCGCCATGGGGCAGATGCTGCGTTCCAAGGAGATGGCCCCCTTCGCCGAACTGACCCGCCTGCTGTGGGACCACACGCTGAAATCGGCCGCCGCCGCCCGTCTCCTCGCCAGGACCCAGACTCGCATCAATCCGGACGAGGCCCATCTCGCCGGACTGGTTCACGACCTGGGGGCTTTCTACATGCTCTATCGCGCCGCCCAGTATCCGGAATTGCGCGCACGTCCGGATACCGTCAAGTACCTGATCGTGCAGTGGCATGAAAGTATTGGGGTCAGCCTCTTGAATGCCCTCGGGATGCCCGAAGACATCGTCGAGGCCACCATCGACCACGACCAGCCACGCCAGGCCCTCAATGCGGTGCGCACGCTCCCGGAGATCGTCTACGTCGCCAATGTGCTCGCTGGCGCCCATTTCGAATGGTTGTACCAGGACATCGACCCGGAGGCCGGCGAGCCCGGCATCATCCGGCGCAATTTCGCCGCCCTGTTGCCCCAGATCGACGCCGATGCGGAGTCGATGCGCGCGGCACTGAACGCCTGAGCGCCCTACCTCCCGTGCCCGGTCCTCTGCTGGGTGGCCGCCAGGATGCCGCGCAAGATGTTGATTTCGTCCCTTTCCAGCCCGACTCTGCCGAACAGGCGCCGCAACTTGGGCAGCAGCCTGCCCGGGTGATCTGGATTGTAAAACCCGGTATCGGTCATCACCTGCTCCAGGTGGGCATATAAGCCTTCGATCTCGGCCAGGGTGGCCGGGGGCGAGACGAAGGGCGTTGCCTCGCGCGACTCTGGCGGACAACCCGCCCAGGCGGCCATGCGCAACTCGTAGGTCAGGATTTGCACCGCCGCTCCCAGGTTGAGCGAAGAAAACTCGGGATTGGCCGGAATGGTGACGGCTTCCTGGCAGCACAGC